>Ga0208375_1001641_pt1 | contig 24077 bp, 24 predicted proteins | sample RifOxyD1_FD_184038 | JGI IMG/M metagenome (GOLD analysis project Ga0208375, IMG submission 184038) | Soil microbial communities from Rifle, Colorado - Rifle Oxygen_injection D1 (SPAdes) | ecosystem: Environmental > Terrestrial > Deep subsurface > Rock core/Sediment | place: Rifle, Colorado...
TTATAACTGTAACCCATATAACTGCAATCCATCAGGACCACAAACAACATCTTACGACACTTGCAGGGACAATGACTGCGGTGTTGATCGTTACAATGACTGCCGGACTAGCGCTTGCGGTGTTGATCGTTACAATAGCTGCCGTGATGATGCTTGTGGAACAGAAAGTTATTGCTCTGCAGGTATTGGATGTGGTTTTATGTGGCTAGAGTGCTGCGGGTATAGTACCCGATATCAAGAATGCAGGACTAGTGATTGTGGTGTTGACCGTTACAATAGCTGCAGAGCTAGCGCTTGCGGTGTTGACCGATATAATGAATGTAGCACTAGAGACTGCGGTTGCAGTTATGGCTGGAGTGACCGAGGCAGCAACTGCTGGAAACGCTCAGACGGCGCTTACGGTTGCGCTAGTGGTTATGAACAAATAAACGGCTGGTGTTACTCAGGATATGATACATGCTACGAAACCTGCTCCAGAGATTACTGGAATTATAAAATGTGCAGAGACTACGTTATCTATGACTCAAATGGTGCTATTGCTACACAAAGAACATATAGAACTGAATGGCGAGAGTCAAATCAGGAAAACACAGCTACTGACAGTTTCCCCATAAATAGCCCGCGATGGACAGTTGATGATACGCCAATGAATAGCGGGGGGCCTAATTGGGGGCAACCTTAAAATGAAACTTAAAAAAATCTTAATCATAACAATAGGAATCGTTAGTCTGCTACTAATAACATTAATAGCTTCATTATATGACCCTGCTGTAGAGTCAGTCATTAAAAACGGCACAGTAACAATAAACCTAACATACCCTGACGGCAAGACAGTTGAATTAGAAGAACAGTTCATAGTGCTAAAAGACGGCACAGTGCTATCATTTCCTGATGGCGAATCAGTTAAGATACCAAAAAACACATTAGTAACCACAAGCGATGGACAAAACATATTATTTGCAGACAAAGAATTTAATACCACTGAATACGAACAGTATAACCTAACAAACCTTATAATACACCCAATCGAAGAGCCATTTGTTGAAATCATAAATTATGACACGTATAACACGACTCAAGCAGTAGAACAAGGCTACAACTTTTACAATATCACTGACGATTTAGACCTGCTAGACTTTATTGAACGAGAGACTATTAAAACAATAATCTATGAATACCAATACAATACCAACCAAACAAAAAAAGACTTTAATAACTTTATTAACACATTAAACGAGTCACCAATAAATTTCAACAACACAGACATAATCAACGCAGCCAATGACCCTAACGGGGTGCTGATATTTTATGAACAATCAATAACCAGCCAAACAATAAGCGAGTTACTATTTAACTCGAGCGCACTAATACCCTGTTATTGCTTTAGTCAAGTAGAATACCACGCCAGTGCAGCAATAAACATAGTCAATGGTTCGCCGAGAAATAATATAATAAGCGCTTATTCAATTAAATGCGACTGCAATAACAACAAGAATTTTATAATCACCTCAGTAATTGCGCCACAACCCTATATAACGCGACTATGCTCAAATGCTGATTATGAAATAATAAACCGAAAATACTTCATGACTTGTACAGTAAACAATAGTTTTAACGCAATGTACTTTAACAACTCTCATCACTTTATATTAACATTAAACGGGTTTGACACTGAAACTGAAAATGAAAACACAAACCCAGCATCGTTTGAATCAAACGCGCCACAAGTAGAACCATTAACGCTAAAAGAACTAGCGCTAGCAATACTATCACAATTCAATTAAAAACAAGATTTTTTAAGCCAAGAGAATTTATTCTAAAAACAATGAGAATATTATTACTAACACTACTAATAAGCGCTTCATTCGCAATTAATTACCAATACACATCAACCCCTAACTCAGGAAACATAGAAGACGGTTTATGCTATAGCGATTACTCACAATTCGGCGCCACTGTAACAGGAAATGACCCTGACTTAGATATTGACTGCTGTAAAGCAGTAGGCGGCACATGGTTTGGACTAAAAAATTATTACATCAATGGCGTAGGAAACCCCCCAATCAGGGTAGCCTGCTGCGGTGATGATGCTGATGACAATGGTTGTTACTCAAACAGTCACAGTTGCTACAACGGCGTAATTTACAGCGCAATAAGAAACACATACGCCTGTGTGGTATACGGCGGATATTTTTTTGTGTCAGACTCATGGTTAAACTCCAATAATAACCCTTACGCCTGCGCATGCGGCGGCGGCACATGGACGTTAAACGCAGGCGTGGCATTTACAGCGGGCGCATCAACTAACTGCTGCAGAGGCTTTCCAAATACTGCCAGCACAACTGAACTAACAGGCACAATACCAACAACTATTTGTGGTAATTACATGCCACAATACCAATTCATTAAAGCATCAAACAATGCCGGTACTTGCAACCCCGCAACTTGGACTCCAGGCGGTACTTGCTTAAGCGATGACCAATGCCAAAAAGACTACTGCAGTAGCTACACACATTACTATGAATACTGCGGCACAGGTAACACCTGCACATCAACTTCAGGAAGCATTGTAGTAGGCAGCTGCAATGTTCAATGCACAACTGACGCTCAATGCAATGCAGGGTCATCAAGCGGTTATGACAATATAGCATACTGTGACACAAGCGATTACAAGTGCAAATGGCGCTGGGAAACAGGTGCAGACTCATATTACACTGGTTGCAGCGGCGGCTCAAGTGAAACAAACGTAAAACTGACCTGCTACTGGGGTGATGGCGGTTTTTGCGATAAAAACGATTGGTTACACTCAGGAACTTCTGGAACTAGCAACACTAAATCAGCATGTAAAACTGACAATTGCGGCACAAAAGGCCGCGGGGATACATCTGGAACAGGTGTAGCTTATTGCAACTCAGGCTACAAAAATGTTAACGGCGGAACAGATGGCTGCGAATGCAAACAAAATCTATGCGTAAAAAAATACTACTGCACACCAGGAACTTATATCAGCGCATTAGGCATAACCGTCTGCTATCCCTCAGATACAAACAATTATGATACCGAATGCAGGAGTAATTGGTGAACCTAAAAATGAAACGAATACTAACCGCAACTATAATCATCTTAACTTCGCTGGTAATTTTATTAATAACATTAAACACAAAACAAGAAACAATAACACATGATTACCTAACAAATGAAAAAGAAATAACTGAAGATGATATTAACCAAATAAGAGATAACCTGCAAGAAATACTAACCGAGTTAAACTTACAAACAACAATAAACCAAGAAGAAATTAACCTATTAACCGATTTATTAAACGGAAAAAAATTTAGCGAACTAACCACTTTCTTAGATGACCTAAAAGAACTACTAAAAGAACGAAACCTAAATGAAACAACTATCAATTACATAATAAAAATAATAGAAAACGGATTAGATGATTTATTACAACCAATAGAAAGTAATTACACTTACACACCAACAATAACATTTAACCAAGAAAGTGTTTTACTAATCAACAACCTAATAACCAATGAATTACAATTACTTGAAACACAAATTAAAATCAGTAACCCCCCTTATGAATCAATAAACAGTCTTATCAAACAACTTAACAATACCGCGAAATCAATAGAGAATTATAACCAATTCTTTAACAACCTAGCAACCGAATTAACTAATAACCTGATTATTATTGACCCTGAACTAACAGTCAACAAAATAATTAACAATATGCGGATACAAACCGATCTAGCAGTATTACTAGAACCAATCGAAATCAAAGAATCTGACATTAACCGAATAATAAAAATAATAAATTCACTACCTTATCCGGAATTAAATCTAAGAAACCCCGGAATACGCGACGGTTATAACACAGCAAATTTTAATCAGATACAATCACTAATACCAAATAAAACCGGTTACTTAGTAGAATACGACTTTGTTAATAACTACTACCTAGTATACATGATGCTAGATTCATCAATTATAGACGAATTAAAACAAAACGAGCATTTGGAACTAACAATAAACAATACCGATATCTACTGCAATAACTGCACAAACAAAATATCAATAAACAATGAAACATATAACTATTACAACTGCAATAATTGCATTAACAACAAGATAATAACTGACATAAACAAAACAACCTACTACCAATTCATAACTAACAGCTTTAAAATAAACATAATACCCTACAATGAGTACGCTATAGGAATATACATGGATAACACTGACACAACAATTAATGAAATAATAACACTACTAACAAACTCCGCAGCAGCACTAATCGACTACTTAAAATGAAAGTAACTATAAAACTCTTCTCACCCCTCATCCCAAAAAAGAGAAAAAAATGATTAATATCACTTTGAAAACGTTCCCAATTAAACAAGATTATAATAAAATAATATAATAGTAAGCGTCACGTCGGACTAGCGTCCTCCTCTCAGCTTCGTTGAGCAATCAAAACACTAAACAGTAAATTTATCACGTCGCACTCCGTGCTCCTCTGTCTCGCAAGCTCGACAGCACGATTACCTCAATAAAAATATAATAGTAAGCGTCAGCAGCTACCCTATTCATCATCCATTAACTGTCAGTGGGTGTTCACTTCATCATCCGCTAAGAAGGGGGCTACGCCCCCTCTCTACACCCCCATTGATGTTGGGAGCGCTAAGAAGGGGATTAACCTCCCCCTTCCAATAATCAGCAAGCCTCATTAAGAGATGCTGATTAACCAATTAAACATAAAGAACTAAATCAGCTATTAAAAAAGCTTTCCCCCAAGCCTTTCTTTACACTCACTTAGTTAATTCTTAGTTAAAAAACCAAATAAAACCTAAAAATAATTAATTATAACTTATTAAGAATTTTTGTTAAGATTAAAAATAACTACCGTTAATCTTAAATATCAGTTGATAGTTAATATTATCATATGAAAACTTATGATATCAAATATAGGATTATTGAATTCTTTTTTACCAACCCAACTAAGCGTTTAAGAGTGCGTGAATTAGAACGTGAATTAAAAGCGCCATTACCCTCAGTAATCCGATATGTAAAAGAATTAATTAATGAAGGATTATTAAAAGTTATTAAAATCTCCAACGTAACTTTTTACACCGCAGATAGAAGTTCTAAAAAATTTATTTTATTAAAGCGATTGAGAAATATAAGAAAAATTTACGATTCAGGACTAAATGATTTTTTAATTAACGAGTTAGGCAATCCAGTAATCATATTATTCGGCTCATTCTTTAAAGGAGATGACATTGAAGACAGTGATATAGATTTATTTATCCAATCAGAATTAAACAAGAAAATCAATCTAAATAAATTTGAACAATTACTTAACAGGAGAATTCAATTATTTATTCATAAAAATATTAAGGATGTTAAGAATACTGACTTAATGAATAACATTATTAATGGTTTTACAATAAACGGATTGCTTGAGGTGTTTTAAATTGCGCGAAAAAGAAAGCTCTTGGAGTGAATGCCTCGAGTGCAGAACAGCATTAACAATCACCCCTGACAAACTAAGAGCAAATTCATTAATTACTACAAGTAATTCCCGAATTAATTACCTTAACACTCTTGAAATTAATGAAACAAGCGCTAACTTCCTGTTTGAGAATTATTACAATTCAGTTACTGAATTAATCCACGCAATAGTCTTAAACAAAGGTTTTAAAGTACTAAATCACATCTGCCTTGGTTTTTACTTAAGAGACGTTACTAATAATCAAAAATTATTCGAAGAATTCGATTACTTGCGAAACAAGAGAAACACAATAGTCTATTACGGCAAAATAATGGATTATCAATTGGCAAAAGACGCGATAAATAAATCAAAACAATTAATAAAAGAATTAATAAAATTAACATAAAATCACTTCTACCCTTTTACTTACTTGGTAAGCTCATAAAAGCTTTCCCCAAAAAAAAGAAAATAATCAAAAATCCCTACTTAGTTTAATGCTAAAGAGAGATTTATTAATAACACTCTGAAAATCATTTAGTAATCTCGAAGAACCCCTTTCTTTACAAGAAAGCCGTTCACGGGAAAGAATCTATTAAACTTTAATTAAAAATTGATTAATTAGCAAACCACTATCAAAGATAAAAATAACTGATAATCATTTAGTAATCTCGAAAGTCTTAGCCTTGTAACCACCCTTAACAATGGACTTCTTCTTGCAAACATTACACTCCAAATTAGCATCCTTACAAGGAGTTACTTTAGCATTCCTAGCCCAATTCTTAATAGGTTTCTTACTATAGTGCCCGCCATCACCGTGACCGACTTTAACCCTGTCACGCCTGCGCTGACCTGCCATTAAAGAACTACGCTTACCCTTATGAACAACCGCAAGCGTATGCTCAGTCTGCTTCTTGCAGTGCTTGCAATAACGCTTCATCTTCTTAGGGACCTTCATAGGCATAAATGAATTAATAAGTCTTTTAAAAGCTTTTCTAGTCAATTTTTAACAAGTTCTTAATAGCATCATTCTCAGCAGTAACATTAACATTAAGTGTATTATTATAAATCAAGTAAACCAAATCACCAGCCTTTAACACATAATCCTTAGTAATCAATCTGCCTGACTCATCAAAAAACAACCACTCGCCAAAATCATTAGTACAGGTATTCCTGATACAATCAACAGAGCCGTTATCAAGACGAACATAATAATACTCACTAACCGCACCTAAAACAGTGGTGTTAGAATCAATAACCACTGACTCCTCATAATACTCATAATCACTAAACTTAATCCTAAAAGACGCATTAAGGTTACCTGCTGGTTTAGAACTAAAAGCAGTAAGAGTGCTAGAAAGCAGTAAAACCAATAGGATAATCATCCAATGCTCTTTTTTAATATGCTTCTTTTTCATAGTTAGGTTTTTATATTAACAAGCCATCATTTTTAATGATTATGAAACTAGGAATCCTATTTATAACACTATTGATACTAAGCCCAGTGCTAGCCCAAACAACAGACGAGCTAGGCGAAGCATCAAACCAAATACAAACATTCCTAATAACATTCGCACCAGAATTATCTGCACTCGGCGTAGCTGCAATAGCTGCAATGGGTATTAAAGTAGCACTAAAAAAAGTGCCTAACTTTGGTGATGATAACGTCCTAAACGGCGTAGTAGTCGCAATATTCCTAGCAATATTTGTACTAGTGTACACAAGCGGACTAGTAATATTCTTCGCACCAGCAGTCGGGTTCATGGTGCTAGCAGGCTTTGGCTCAATACTGTGGGCAATCAGGAAAGGAATGACTGATACTGGCGGCGAGATGAAATCATTTGGTAACATCATCGGCGGATTAGGATGCCTATTACTAGCATGGTTTGCAATGCAAGTAAGCACACTAGGCGGGGGTGGCACAGCAATGACATGGGCAGCAATCGGCTTTGGTGTAATCGGAGCAGTACTATTATTTGTCGGAGCCAAAGAACTAGACTTATTCAAAGGACTAAAATCTGGCAGCAGCGCTGGAACAAGCAGTGCAATTGTTGATACTGATGATATTGATGACGAAAAAATAGACGATGAAGCAGAAGATGAAGCTGAAAAAATAACCGATGATAACTTTGACACAAAAGTGGACGAAGTTAAAAACGAAGTAAAAGAACTAATCAAAAAAATTGATTTATCAAAAGAAGAATTGATAAAAGCATTAGAGGGGTTGAAACCATAAAATGGTACACTTAATAGGCAAAAAATTATTTGGCAACAAACACATCAATAACGTAATCCAAAAATTATTAGGAACTGCATCACTAACATTTATGGATGATTTAAAAAACAAGATTAATAATTTAAGCGATTCAAAAAAACTATCAACAACAAACTCAATAATCGCTTCAAACAAGCACTTCAAGGAAGCATTATTACAATTAGAATCAATAATTACCACAACAAAAGCGCTAAGGAACGTGGCAAAAAAACTAGGCAAAGATAGAACACCATTTGCCAAGTCACTTGAAATACTTGATTTTTACTGGCGAGGCTACAAGAATAATCTTGACTTTAACGTTAGTGAAAGTGTTGCAAGCATCAGGGCTAAAACTGCCCGATTCCTTAAACTAGGTTTTAACCGAAAAGAAGCAATATACATGATACCAACCACCAGTCACAATGAAGCTTGGAGCACTACTAAAACAGACTTACTAAAAGGCAGTTTAAACGAGGCGTTCATTGGCGGACTAAAGAAAAGCGGTATGAACGAGAAACTATCACCTGGCTACGGGACTGACAGTATGCTAATAGAACTAAAGCACTTACTAAACAAGTCACTATCAAAAACAAGCGATTACGAAGATGTTTACTCATACGTTGAATTAATCAGACGATTAAAAGAACAATTAGCATTCTGCGAAGCAAGCAGTGACTCATGGCTAAAAAATATGATAACACTAGGCGATGACTTATACCTAGAAAAACTAGCCCAAGACTTAAACATGAAAATGGCTCGCGGACTAAAAACAATAATAAACGCGCTAAACGGAAAAGAAATATTTACTATCTTTCAAATAGACGGTTATCCAATATCTAAAATAAAAATAAAAGATGCATCAAAACCTGAAGTTCTTTGCAATGTTAATCCTATTAAGAGGGGAAGTTCTGTTTTTTCAAAAGCAAAACTAAGTGGTTTACCGCTACATTTGGATGATGTTACTACAACTGCAAAAATACCTGCGTATTCATTATTATCAAAAAATGAGCTATTAGAAGTTAATGATAAATCAAAAGGAATCTTTATCAGCAAAAACTTAAGTTTTTATGCACCTGAATTAAAAGATTACAGACTTTGTATATTCTTAAAAACATCAAAAATAACTGAAGATGTTTACAAAGCAGCGGGTTTTGATGATGGGGCAACTTTTTATGTATTTGATAATAATATCATGGTTTTCCTTAAAGATGAGCTTGACGGTGTAAAACTAATTGAAAGCGGTAAATTCAATGAAGATTACAAAGACAAACTAGTCAAGTACCTAGAAAATGAATTCAAATAAAAAGATTATTAACCAACTATTTTGTTAATAATCATTCATGAACATTGAAGACACTAAGTTTTACCAATCAATAATTACTAGTCCAATAACTGATTCAATCATAGAGCCATCAATAGCCCTATTAAGTGTTATACGCGAAAACTACAAAAACGAAAACTGGAGTAATACCTATAACGAATTAAAAACAATCTTTAACGCAGTAAAACATGAACACTTAAAAAAATTAATAAATTACCTGCTAAGCCATGAAAAAGAAACAAAAGAATTACTATACAAAACAAAAAACCAAGAAACAATGATTACCATCATAATTAATGCTACTTCAATAAAAATAAAAACAACCAACGACAATAAAAAATACCTTGAATGGATTAAACAGTTAAACAATGAAATAAAAAACTTATATGAAACAATAAAAGCTCATAACGAACTAATAAATGAAAACGATTCAAACCAAAAAAACATGCGAGTACAAAACCTACTAACAAAAAGCTTATCAAAAGACTTCAAAAAACAAATAACACAATCAATTAATATTCAAACTCAAATTCCTGCAGTTAAAGCACCTAAAAAAGCGGTTTTAACACATGTGCCTAAAAAACCAGTTTCTACCCCTGCAGTAATTACTAACAAAAATGAGCAATTACTAAAAAATATCCAGACAAAAATCAATGAATTTTTCATTGATGATACTAAAGGAGGCAATCCCTATGATCTCTATAGGTTAGTAACTGATTTAATAACACAAAATAAAGGACTTACAAATAAGGAATTCATTGACTACCTGTTAGGGAGTTTAAGTAAGATAAACATACAAAGAACAAACCGATTAGGTATACTAATAACTGCACTAATAAACAACTGCAATGCGATACTGCCTAAAGAATTCACGATTAATGTATCAGGAATAAACTACTTAGGATTTAAATTAAAAAAGAACAGAATAAAAATCACAATAGACACTTATCGAGGCGAAAATTTATGCGAAGAAATGAGTGGCGGTGAAATAATTGCAAAAACATTAATTACTGACCACTTAGCCAGTTCAATGGATGGGGGCAGAATAAACGCCGAAGAAATCGCTTGTAAACAATTGCTTACAAAAGCCAAAAAAGGACTAATCAATGCAAAATTAATAATATTAGACATAACAACAACAGAATTAAACATAACTACTGACAAGAACGTTAAATTAACCACTGAACAACTAATAAACATAAACAAAAATGCAATAACCACAAAAAGCGCTGATTGCAAAGCAACAATAATAGTAAACAGACAGGAATTAACAAATAACACGCCAATAGTAATACCTAACACGCCAATGCCAAAAATACTAGAAGAGCTAAAAAACAAGGAATTAGACACGGGATTAAGAACTAATAATAATAAAATAATGATAAAAATCCCTGACTTTAACTTAAACAACCTTGCAAATACTAACTGCGAGATTAAAGTAAACCAGACAGAACCACTACCACCAATAAACCTGCAAAACGAGATAAAATTAGTTGGGGCGCCAATAAAGATAAGCACTAAAGAAATGGTAAACTTAGTAAAAACAACCTTTGGAACAGTAAGTAAAATAGTTTCTTACAAGCCATTAGGCAATAACTTAAACGTAACACTGATAAGCTTACCTCAAAAAAGACTATCAATACTGCAAAAAAAATTAACAACCATTGACAATACGCTAATGATAACTCCAGGTAAAGTAATAACCTACATAATCACAATACTAACTGATGATGACCTAAGAAAAGTAACAGGTAAGACACCTGACTTTGACGGTTTCTTAACTGATTACACTAATAAATACCTTCAAAAACTAACACCTTAACCATAACAAAAACCTTTAAAACATAGTTAATCATTATTAAAATACTAATGACAACGACTGCAAGTCCTAATATAATCGCCGGCGTAATCGACACTTGGCGAAGGTTTGGCATATTTGACTTCATACTGCCATTCCTATTAGTATTTGGAATAGTTTACGGAATACTAGAGCGAACACAATTATTCGGGGATAAAGCAGGAAAAAGCGTTAACGCAATAATAGCGTTTGCAATAGCAATGACAACCACGCTATCAAGCTGGTTTATCAGCTTTTTAACAGGATTCCTGCCATGGGTAAGCACGATAAGCATAGTAATAATCACAGGCTTAATGCTAGTAGCCATGTTTGTAGGTGACTTCAAAAAGATAATGGATAACGAAAACATGCTAAAAATAGGCGGGGCAATAGTAGTAATTGCATTAGGCGCAGTACTAATTGGCATGGGCGCGCCATTCATGGAACAATTAAACGCAGACAAACTATTATCAGCACTAGGCTTAACTGTAATGGACATCTGGGGCGTAGTATTCTTCATTGGATTTATTGTAGCACTAATAATGGTAGGAAAAACAGGCACAAGCAAAGGCAGCGGAAGTGAGTAAACTATGAGCACAATACTAGACAGTGTGCTAACAATGATTGATTCAACACTAAAACCAATAATGCCACCAGGCGTAACAGGAACCCAATACCTATCAGTATTCTTTATAATCTATGCAATAACATTTATCATGCTATCAAAAATAACACTGCTATCAAAAAACAAGGCAGCACAATTAATAATCGCGCTATCAATAGCATTTTTTACTGCAGGAAGCGGGTTTTCAGTGCTACTAATAACAAAACTATTCCCTAACTTAGGCGTAGTCACAATGATATTACTATCATTCCTAGTCGTGTTATCAATACTAACACCAAAAGACAAACTGGAAAGCATCAAGTGGGCGCCACTAATGACAATAGTGGCAATAGGACTAATAATCTACGGCACATGGACAAGCATGGGCGCTAACATCAATATAGCCGGCTTAAGCATGCCACAAGTAACATCAACAGAATTATACACAATAATATTTCTACTAATATTTGTCGGAGCAATAATACTAATATTCTTTGCAGGCGGAAAAAAACCAGAAGGCGGAAATGACTTCTTAAAAAAACTCTTTAAATCACTAAGAGGCGATGATGGAGGCTTATTTTAAAAATGGCAAATGACACAGGCAGCGCAGTCTTTACAATACTAGACCAACTAGGAATCAGCGATTATGTAGTGCCATTCATCGTAGTCTGGACAGCAATGTATGCAGTCCTAATGAAAATAAAAATAGTCGGCGACAGAGCTGACTTAAACGGCATAATTGCATTTGGAATGACCTACTTATTTGTAAGCGTTGGCGGCGGAAAAATGGTCAGAGCAATACTACCACTATTCATGGTAATGTTTCTCATACTGCTAATAATAATGCTGCTTTACAAATTCATGGGCGCAAAAGACGAGTCAATAGTAAAGACAATCACAAACCCCGCAGTAGTGCTACTAATGATAACACTAATAGTGCTATTCACATTCATTGGATTACAAGACTGGCTGGTGTTTAGCGACAGGATACCTGCCTGGAAAGTAAGCGAGACAGGCGAACTAATAACAGAAGACCAAATAGGCGGGGCTTACCCAGGAAACGTCTCAGACATTGAAAGCAAACCACACTCAATAATAGTAAACGAGCAAGAATACGAATTAATAGAGGGAATATACTATAAACAAGGCTACGAAGGCGCAGCATATGCCATAGGACAACCACAAGTAATCGGCGGAGTATTCATACTAATAATACTAGGCGTGATAACCGCACTAGTAGTCTGGCCAAAAGCGTAATATTTATATAACAACTGTGATTAATTTATCACATATGTTATCTAATTATAACAAGTGGGCTGTCTTAACCGCATTCTTCAATGACCCTCTAAACGAATTTGGTCTTAGAGAATTATCCCGAAAAGTAAAACTAGCCCCAAAATCAGTTAAAACCTACCTAAAAGAATTCATTAAAAAAAAGCTATTAACTGAAACACAAAAAGACAAAAAACCACAATACAAAGCAAATAGAGATAACAAAGAATTTATACAATACAAAAAAATAAACAACCAATTACAACTGCAAAATACCGGGCTCATAGATTTTATTTATAACACTTACCTGCCAGATGTTATAATACTGTTTGGCTCATTCAGCAAAGGAGAAGACATTAAAAAAAGCGATGTAGATATATACATTCAATCAGCTGAAAAAAGAATCAACTTAGAAAAATATGAAAAATTAATTGAACGAAAAATAAACCTATTATTCTCATCAAATTTTAACAAACTAAGCAATGAACTAAAAAATAACCTGCTAAACGGCATAATACTAAAAGGCTACTTAAAGGTGTTTTAAATGGAAGACGAAATAATAACAGTAACTCCTGACAAAGAAAAAGCAAAAAGTCTCTATAAAATGATTAAAATAATCACCAAAAGAATAAACAGCACTGATAAAAACTTATTCACCTCACTAATAATCTCTGATTACTACGAAATCCTAAAAGAATTAATAACTGCTATCTCAATATGCAATGGAATTAAAACATTAAGTCATAAACTACTAATTGAACAAATAAAAAATGAATTAAAACAAGAAGAATACTACCTGCTAGACGAATTAAGAGTAATTAGAAACAGAATAAACTATGATGGCTTTTTTATAGAAACAGATTACTTAAACAGAAAAGAAAATGAAATTAGGCAATTAATACACAAATTATCAAAAATATTAGAAAAAGAATTACTCTAAACCCTTAACATTACCCTTTAAGCCCGTAACAACATCCTTTAAATCCTTAACCTGCTCAGCCATACTAGGAACAAGCTTTTGCATAACCTTCTCAAGCGCCTTAATCTCAACATCAACATCCTCCATAGTGCGCTTATAATCATCAACTTTACCCATAACAACACTGGATATCTCATCAAGCCTAGATGACAATTCAGTGACACGCTTAGACAACTCATCAACACGAGTCTCAGTTTTAATACGATTAGACTCTAATTCAGTAAATTTACTTGTAACATCCTTCCAACGCTCATCAACAATCTCTTCAAGAATTCGCTCCATTTCCTCAACCTTAGCGCCGCCAACCATCTGAGTAGGCATACCAAAAGAAGTAGGAGCATTAAGATTTGGACCACCCCTAACAGGCGATTCCATCATAGGCTCCTCAATTGATTCAGGAGTCATTGATTCCTCGCCAGGCATTGGAGGCAAATCTGAATCAGAAGGCATAGGCACTTGGCTAACAGCATTACTCTTAACATCAGCCTGAGTTAATGCATCACGAATACCCTGCAAAGGATAACCCTGACTCTTTAACTGCTCAATAACCTGCTCATTAGACATACCACGCTCACGCATACTAATAACAGCCTGAACTGGCACGTCACTGCGAGTAGAACTCGGTGCTGCTTCATCTTTTTTCTTGCCAAACATTATTCCCTCGAACTCCTTTCACTAATAATCCTATACACGTCTTTCTCAGTTAAAAACCTTGTGGGGTCAAAAAAGTCAAGGACTTTTTCAATGACGCTAACATCAGATAATTTAGCAGTGCTAGCTAACTCTTTAACAACCCTTTGAAGTGTTTTAACCATATCAGTAGTGTTGCGCCTAAGTTCATCAACTTCAAGATTCATGCGCTTAACATCCTCTCTTAAATCCTTAAATTTAATAATCAAATCCTCATTAAGAACCCTGATTTTCTCCCTATTCTGGTGAGTACGCTCCTCAAGAATCCTCGTACGGTCATTAAGAATACCCACGCGCTCAGCAAGATCACCAACTGTTGCGTTCTGCTGTTCCAAAGTCAATTTTTCAACCATTTAAACCATCACAAACCTATTTATGTAAATAATACATATAATAGGATAATAAATAATTAACTGAAAGATGCGTTATGGTTGAGGGAATAAAATACGAAGTAGAGCGAGAAGGGACTGAGCGAAATCTAAAAATCGAGTGGAAAGACTTACTAAGCTACCCGAATGTAGAATATAACCCTATTGCGATGGCAAAAGTAATTGAAATACTGATAGAATCAGGGCCAATGACTACAATTACCTTTGAAACACAAAAAAACTATGTCTACCCATTTAACCAGGTAAAATTACTTAATGAAATTGCAAGAGCATTCACTTACCTAGTCAAGGAAAGAAGAATACTAATAAACGAATCATTAATGAGCGCAAAAGGGCAAACATGCGTTCCAGGCGGTTATGCACTGATAAAAGAAATAATCAGCCTGATAAAAGAAGACCCAATAGGCGCTTACCTAAAATCGCTTAGACTGCTAAGACAAGCAAGAGCAGACCTAAAAGAATCAAAAAACAAAGACTGCGAAACATACATCAAGAATTACGAACAGATACTAGCAGAAATCACTGAAACACTGCAAAGACTTGAACTAGTAACACAACTAAGCGACACACTGCCCGGCTACAAAGTAGGCGAGCGAGACATTTACGGCAAAGTGTTTGAGCCAATAATAAAGCCTAACTTCATGCACACAAGATTAATCAGCGAACCGCCAGCAAGAGGCGAACAAGTTGACAGCTACAGCGTGGCTGACTCAACAGTAAGCATATACTCACTGCCTGACAAAGTAAGACTGCTATACCACATAGTAACGCCAGAATACAATCTTGACGAGTACGAGTACACACTGCTAAACGATGCAAGGGAAATAATGGCAAAGTTCAAACCAAAAAAAGAAGAATTCATCAACCCCTCAAGAATGAGAGAAGTATTCTTTAACATAAGCAAGGACTTAGTCGAGGAGTTATCACAGCAAAAAGAACTAAAACTGCCATACAACAAAGTAAAAATGCTAGCAAAAATACTAATGAGACTAACAGTTGGTTTTGGACTAGTTGAAGAACTGCTAATGGATGAAAAAGTAGAAGACGTATACGTTAACGCGCCAGTAGGCTCAACACCAATAATACTAAAACACGCAATACACGGGGAATGCGAAACAAACATTTACCCAAACATGATTGAAGGCAGGGCATGGGCAAGCAGGTTTAGAATGCTATCAGGAAGGGCGTTAGACGAAGCTAACCCAGTGCTTGATACAGAGCTAGTAACACCTGACGTGCGAGCGAGGGTAGCGATAATACAAGAACCATTAAGCCCTGAAGGAACAGGATTTACTTTTAGACGACACAGGGAAAAACCATGGACACTGCCATTACTGGTCAAATCAAAATCAATATCACCACTAGCAGCAGGATTATACTCATTTTTAATAGACGGAAGCAGACCAATGCTAATAGCGGGAACAAGAGGAGCTGGTAAAACCAGTTTAATGTCATCACTACTAATTGAGATAATGAGACGATTTAGAATAATCACAGTCGAGGATACACTTGAAATACCAGTAGATTACATGCGTGAATTAGGCTATAACATTACAAGCATGAAAGTAAGAAGCGCAATAGTCGGAAGCAAAAGCGAGTTATCAGCAGCAGATGGAATAAGAACAAGCCTGCGTCTAGGCGACTCGTGCCTAATAGTAGGAGAAGTAAGGTCAACAGAAGCGCTAGCGTTATACGAAGCAATGAGGGTAGGAGCGCTAGCTAACGTAGTAGCCGGAACAATACACGGCGACACGCCATACGGTATTTTTGACAGGTTAGTAAACGACTTAGGCGTTCCAAGAACCAGTTTTAAAGCAACTGATATAATTACAATAGCAAATAAATTAAGAGACCCAAGCGGACTAAGAGAAGTAAGAAGAGTTACTGAAATAACTGAAGTAAGAAAAGACTGGGAAGAAGACCCTGTAAAAGAACACGCATTCATGCAACTAATGAAATATGACCCGCAAAAAGACCAGCTAGTGGCGACACCAGAGTTATTAGAAGGCGAAAGCGAGATAATAAAAAACATTGCCGGCAGAATCAGGGCTTGGTCAGGCAAGTGGGATTTAGTCTGGGATAACATACTGCTGCGAACCAAGGTAAAACAATTAATGCTAGACTACGGACTAAAAAGCGGCAACCCATTAATGCTTGAAAGCGATTTTATAGTAGTTGCTAATGACCAATTCCATAAAATATTTGACGACCTCTCAAACGAGACAGGTTATCCTGACAGCAATGACGTAATAAGGGAGTTTGAACACTGGATTAAAATAAAATCAAAAGAAATGAGCAAAGGAGGCATTTAATCCTCATGCCAAAAAAAACCAAAGAAGAAATACTAACTGAACTAAAAAAAAGGTACACGCCAGAAGAAGAAACCGAAGCAATGATGGGCAAGTCAGCCGAGTACCAATTATTTGAACAGGAAAAACTAACACAGGGCGCATGGTTTGAAAAAGCCTGCAATTTTATAAAAGGAGTCGGCTTAAGCGTGACACTAGCAGAAACAGACAAGAAAAAACTGCAAGATCAAATAGACGTGCTGGGAATTAATGTGCGACCAGAAGATGTCTACGGACTAGGCATGATGTCACTGTTAGTGTTTGCAGTTCTAGGCATAATAATGTTTATACCACTAGGATTACCAGGACTGCTGGTAAGCCTTGTAGGATTCTTATCATTCATGTACCTAAAGGACTACCCGTCAAGACTAATACAAGTGCGACAGGCAAAGGCAAGCAGCGAGCTAATACTAGCAGTGCTATACATGGTAATATTCATGCGAACAACAAGTAACCTAGAAGCTGCAGTAAAATTCGTAGCTGATAACCTTGACACATCACTAAGCAATGACTTTAAAAAAATGCTATGGGACGTAAGCGCCAGAAGATACGCTGGAATAAAAGAAGCGCTTGATGACTACGTTGACAAATGGAAAGAATACTCACCAGTATTCGTGGATGCAATACACCTAATTGAAGCAAGCCTATACCAAGGAAGCGATGAATCAAGAATAAACATGCTAAACAAATCACTAGACTTAACGCTAGAAGGAACGTTTGAGTCAATGACACGATACGCTAACGCGCTAAGAATGCCAATCAACATGCTATACATGATGGGCATAATGCTACCAACTTTAATGCTAGTAATGTTTCCAATAATGGGCTCATTTCTAAGCGACGTGGTAAACCCGGGCATGCTAACATTCCTATATGATGTAGCACTGCCAATAGGCGTCTTAATGTTTGCACAATACTCACTAGCCAAAAGACCAGCAGGTTTTCCAGTGCCGGAAATAAACAAGCACCCGACAGTGCCTAAAGACGGTTACTTTAATTTTAAATACGCAAACAAAGTAAAACAATACCCGGCATGGATTCCGTCAGTACTAATTGCATTATTAATAATACTACCCGTGCCATTCTACTTAGCGAGCTCAATAAGCCCAACACCACAGGAAAATGATGTTTACGTTACACTGCTAGTACCAGTTGCGCCAGCAGTGGGCGTGCTACTCTATGCAAGACTATTAACCAAAGACCGATTAAAAATAAGAACACAAATCAGCAACATTGAAAGGGAATTTGCAGAAGCAACATTCCAACTAGGCAACCGATTATCAGAAGGCTACCCACTAGAAATAGCATTAACCAAAGTATCAACAGTAATGAAAGGCACTGAAACAGCTAACTTCTTCCAGCGAATCAGCCAAAACATAACCGAATTAGGACTTGATGTAAAAGAAGCATTATTTGGCAAAGAACACGGCGCACTACAATACTACCCAAGCGCCATAGTAAAAAGCGTAATGAGAGTGGCAGTAATGAGCGCCAAAAAAAGCATGGAAGTAGCAGCAACAAGCCTAATCAACATGAGCAACTACCTAAGAGACTTACACCGAATTGATGAAAAAGTTCAAGACATACTTAACGAAACACTATCAAGCATGAAATTTCAGGCAAGCTTCTTAGCACCAGTAATAAGCGGACTAGTGGTGGGATTAACAGCAATGATACTAATAATACTAGACATACTAGGACAACAAGTAGCTTCATTATCAACAGGCGAAGGCGGAATGAGCTTTGGCGGAGGCGCATGGGTACTAGGAATATTTCAAGTAAGCGAGGCAATACCACTATGGGTATTCCAGCCAGTAGTAGGCATCTATGTTATTGAAATGATAATACTACTAATGGTAATAGACGCCCAAGTAGAACTAGGCGGGGATAAACTATTCACACTAAAACTACTAGGAAGCATGATACCAATCGGAATGATAATATACATAATAACCACATTCGCAGTAACAACAGTATTTACAGGCATAGCAAGAGTAGCAGTAACAGCAGGAGTGGCATTCGGCTGACGTCGTCCTAACGGACTCCTCTCAGCTTCGCTGAGCACGTCGCGCTTTCAGCGCTCCTTTCCGCGCTGCGCTTGGAACACGTAGCACAGCAGTGATTAAAAGAGTTGAATAAAAAAATGGCAGAATACGTCGCACTACGTGCTCCTCTCACCTAACGGTGAGCCGTGATCCTCTGTGTGCTTCGTTTACAGTGGTTAAAGGAGTTGAATGAAAAAATGGCAGAATTTGAATGGGAAAAATTCCTAGGAATAATAATACTAGTGCTAATAGTAATGATAATAATACTAGTAATCTCGCAAGTATTAAGTCTTCCTGAAGGAAAACCGCCAGCTTTAAGCCCGTTAATGAGCATGCGAAGCTATTTATTAAATACCTGAGTAATTTTACTACTAGCATGAGGAAGGGATTTTTTGGCTTAAGAGAGATAATGGTAGCAATACTAGCCACAGTAATACTGCTACTAATAGCTTACCTACTGATAAGAATGGCTAACCCAGCTGCAGCAGGAGCAATAAACTTTGGCGAACAAACAGCAGGGGTGCTAAACTAAAAATGGCAGATATCTGGTACTCACTAGCAGAAATAATACTATTCATGGCAGTAGCATGGATACTAATCTCAATAATGGGGCCACTACTAATAGGCGTGCAGGGAAGCTTTGAAGCAACCATCTGCAAATTCAACGCATGGATGAGAACAAACACAGTAGGTAACCCGCTAATGCAATCAGTACTATCAGGAAGCGACACAATAACAGGCGGGTTTGCCGGAAACGTAGCAAGCTCAATGACGATACCACTAGTCTGCAAAAAAGCACCACCACTAAACTATCGAGGCGACACACCAGTAATCAGCGAATTAGTAACAAAAATAATAGATGAATCAGTCAACTGCTGGGACCAATTCGGACTAGGCAAATGGGACCCATTAATGCTATCAAATGAAGGACAAATATTTACGTGCTACGAACAAGTAATGGATATAAACTGCACAACAAGCGACATAGCGAGCTTATGGCCGGAATCAACAAGCGAGACACTGGCACTGGCAAGCACCGGCGCAATAGGGCAAGCAGTGATTAATTACTACATGACAAGCACAGAATTTGACTACATAGGCTTTAGGAAAACATACCGTGATATACTGCCATCAGGACCAATAATCGGAACAGCAAGCTATGCCTCACAGCAGATAACATGCGACGGCACAATGAGAAAATACCAAATATCACTATACTTTGTTGACGTGTTTAGCGTTTACAAAACACCACAAGTACTGCCATTACTATGCCAGTCACTAACAGCAAGCGAATTAAGAAGCGATTCAATATACCTATGCATATTTGAGTACACAGGAGGTCTCTAATAATAATATGGAATTTAAAACACTTGCAGTAGCAGTTCTTACAGTTATCGTCTTACTAGTGCTAATAGTAATGGCGATAAGCGTTTCAGGCGTCCTAGAACAACAAGTCGGCAACGCAACTGATTTATTAAGACTGTGAAGTGAAAATAAAAAATGGATCCAGTAAAAGTAATCATGGGCTTACTAGTATCAATAATAACAGTTGTAGTGCTATCATTATTAGCAGTCATAAAACTGCCATCAGAAGCAGAAAACGCGCTAACAGAAGTTATTGACATAATGCCTGAAGTAATAACCAAAAAAGACCCATGCTCATACTACGCTTACTCAGTGCTAGATAAAAATGACATAGACATACTAAAACTAGGCATACCATCTAAAGAAATAGACTACCAAAACCTAGCCTTAATGCCGACAACGTTCTCATGGAATTATGAACTCTTAAAAGTCGCAACACACGCACTTGAAACCGCAAGATGGCAACCAGCAAGACCATTAATGTATTACAGCGGGATAATAGAAGACGACAACTTATTTGTCAGCAGCAAAAAAGACTTAATAGACTTAATAACAGCTAATTATGACTACTACTCAATAGACGACTTAGCAGAATTAATACAACAGAAATTAAACCGCTTTAACATATTTGACATAAACTTAAACACAAAAGCAAACGAGTACCCAATGAGCTGCAATTTATTTAGGTATAGTGATACAGGTTTACAACTTGCCTGCCCAGTTGATTACTGTGATATTAACCAATTTGATTTCAGCCTCACATCAAGCTCAACTGAAAACGCATACAAAAGACAATTCATAGTTGACAATGAATTATGCGTTGAAGACGTAGCTGACTCTAATTCAGGGTTATCAACAACTGATGTTTATGGAGCACCTTGCGAGCGCGTAAGCGACACAGTAAGAAGGTACCCTGGCAATAAAATATTAGACTGCAACACACAAGCATCAAACTGCCAGGAATCAAGCGGTGTTATAACCTGCAATTTAGGCGACTGCGCACAATACAGTAATTATCAAGTTCTTAACTGCGGTGATGGAAAAAGACAGTGCTTCCTAGACTTAAACACAACAGGAGACACAATGGGCAAGTGCTCAATGAGCGGAAACATTGTAACATGCGGAACGTATAGAATTGATTACAGCACCAGCACACCAACAGTGACTCAAACAGTTCCAGGCGTAGGCACTAGAAACTGCAAAGTATTATACAACACTGAAACATGCGACCTAATATGCGACAACTCACTACCACCTAATGAGAATTATAAAGTCTATAACTTAAATGAACACTACGTTGTCTCGCCATACGCCTCATTTGAATTTCAGGCAATATACAATTTTGAAATAGTAAGAATCTACACATCACTAAATAACAATAAATACTCAATACTGGTGCGCCCAATTGGCGATGCCTTAATGCCTGCAAGCGCCAGAATAGTTGAAAAACAAGAAGGCATAAGAGGGTATCAAATATCACTAAACATCTTTGACCAAACATGGAATAATGGCAACAGCTCAATAGGCGAGTACGAGCATAACTTCCAAGGCGAAGTAACAATACCATACTACTTTGAAAACGCCACAATGAACTTATTTAACTGCCTAAAAGGAGACTACTGCTCTGATAATTCAGTCGAATCATTCTGGTATTACACCAAAGTTGACAATTACTTAGTAAGCTACCCGTACATAACTAACCTTGATAAGACCACACTAAAAAAAAGAATAGCGCTTGAAAACAGAACTTACGAGTACCGTGATGGTAAAGACCTAACAAACTTTTACTGCGACAAAGGACCCTACAACGGATGCGAGTACGAGCCGGCAAAATACGCCTATGACACATGCCACCCTGCTTGGGCAACTTTAAAAACCGGCAAAGGCAGGTGCGAAGACTTTGCGCTGCTAGACTACTCACTATTCAAAGCATTGGGAATACCTGAAACAAGAACAGATGATAATCCAAATGAATTAAGTGTTTCATTAAAAATGAGCTACTGCACACTGCCATGCGCATGCAAAAAACTATTCAACCAGTGCAACATAGCTTACAACCAAACTGCATGCGCAGGACCACAATACGTGACAGTAGAGCCGGCAACAGTTTTTGGGGCAATAAACTCATGTAACCCTGATATCATACGCGATTACCCTGATATAAGCGGGTCAAAATACGAAGCAGTAATTGGCGGAGACAAATTCACAATACTGCAAAGCTTTACAAGCGGACCGCACTATTACCCAGTATACTTAAACAAGCGCTTTAGCGAGGAATTAGACTTTTACACATTTGACGAAACATCATTTTTAGCTAACTACGCATCAGCAGGAAATAAGATACCAGTAAACGACAACGAGGATTTATGCGCCAAGTACTCAGTAACTGATTTTAACCAAATGGTGACTGAATGCGCTAACTATATTGATGATGCAAACTTCATTACAAAAATAAACGCGGAGTGCGCACAATGATTGAAACAAAACTACTGCAATTAGTAATAGCTGTAATCGTCTTAGTGACACTAGCAGTAGTATTTGTAAGCAACACGAGTTCAGTGAAAAGCGAGCTAACAAAAATAGTTGGCGACCCAATAACAATAGTATACGAAAACATTCCATGCATGGTTAACTGCCTGACAAAACTACAAGGCGACGAACTCGCATTATTATCAGCAACACCATTTACGAAAATAGATGCATCAGACTCAATGATAAACTGGTTTCCATGCAACAACGAAATAATGACAATAGCATACCTAATTTATGAAATGGCACGATGGGATATAAGCCCAAGCAACCCAAATGAATTAGTCAGGAACACAGAGTTTACCAAAGACACAATGAAACAATTATTATACAACTGCCTGTTTAACCCAAGCGCTGATGAAAAATGCTATAGCGCTAAAATGAGTTTTTTAACATTCTGCGAAAAAGATGACTACCTGCATAGCTATGGTTTTTTACCCTGCTCAAGCACAAACACAATAAGCGATTACATATCAAGAGGAAACATGGTCTACCGAACAAGAAGCGGTGCAGACATTAACAACCGATTCGTATGCGACTACCATGTAGGCGAAGCTTATAACCCGCCATACTCACTATGCTCATCACAAACAGAGGAAAAATACGACAGGCAAAACTGCCTGCCATCATGGCAAATACTGCTAGACCAGCGAACCGATTACTTAAGCAAGGAAGGCAAATCCTATGCCAGATGCGAGGATTACACACTATTATTTTACTCACTATTTCGGTCAATTGACGTGCCTGCAAGTGACATGAGCTTATCAATGAACTCATGCGAACTGCCCTGCCCTTGCAAAGCATTAATGCTAAGAAAGGGCGCAAAAGTAAGCAAGTGCGACAGTGCATACTACACAAATGATTATTGCTACGCTTCATCATCACTAACAGTCAGCGGATTAGCTAACCCGCTACCCGGGTGCACAAAAAATGTTAACCCTCAAGTG
>Ga0208375_1001642_pt1 | contig 24067 bp, 17 predicted proteins | sample RifOxyD1_FD_184038 | JGI IMG/M metagenome (GOLD analysis project Ga0208375, IMG submission 184038) | Soil microbial communities from Rifle, Colorado - Rifle Oxygen_injection D1 (SPAdes) | ecosystem: Environmental > Terrestrial > Deep subsurface > Rock core/Sediment | place: Rifle, Colorado...
TCGTGCAGGCGTCTCCTCTTCATTTTCTTCTTCAAGGAGTAAAATCTTTTTTTCAAATTCATTTTCTGCTTCTTTCAACTCTTTTTTTAACGATGGTAAAATACTATTTAAATTCACCACTTCAGTCTTATCATAAACATTTGCTTGATTTTTTAAAGGCAGTTCCTCTTTTTCTTTTAGCTGTTCCGCTGAATTTAAAGGGTCTGTTTTATCAGCGAAAGGTACTTGAAGCTGAGCTACTTTGGTTTCATCTGAGATGTTTATTTTGGGATTGATATCTCTACGTAAAACAGTTTTATCTAAAGAAGCTTGGTTTTCACTTGCTGGTCTTGCCTCTGTTGATTCACTTTCTTCATCTTTTTTAAATTTAAACTCTTGAAAAAGTTTTTTTGTTTTATCAATTTCTGGAAGAGGTTTCTCCAAAACCTGAGTAACGTCATCCATTATCTTTTTCAAAATCTCCTTTTCTTTATTAGTAATTAAGCTATCTTCAGTGATTCTACCATCAATTATTTCTTCAATTAAGGCCAACAGTTCCGGATAAGATATTATGCTACCCCATTCACCCACACCCACCTTATGATAGTGCTCATTCCCACAAATATGACCGTATATATATAAAACGCCAATTTGTTTTTTAGTTAGCGGACCGATAATTTGACCATTATCAAATTTAATTTTATATTCTTTTTTCATTTTAAGATCAAGTCAATGCCTTTCGGAATTATTCCCCTGGCCAGTATAAAAAAACAAAAAACTCCCAAAATTAGCAAATAGCGTTTAGGAAGATCAACACTATATTGGGACTGTCGATTATTTTTTAGAAAAAAAGGAAAAAATGTTTTAAACAAACTGGTAGCTCCAAGAATCATTGATACTAGGGATACGCCCATTAAGAAGAAATGTTTATGCTTCGCTAATTCTAGAAAAAGTGAAAATTTACTATAAGCCCCAGCTGAAAATGGAGCACCCATTAGAGAAAGAAGCATTACAAGAACAATTAGACCAAGAAATTTTTGATCATAAATAAAACCATATACTTCTCTGCCATAAACAACATTTTTGTTGTTATGCTTAATACTATTTAAAATTATCAAAATCGAAGCAAATACAATTCCGTGATATATGAAATATTCAAGTAATAACCCACTGGTTTTTGGGTCGAAAAAAAGATTCACTGTCAACATAGCATATCCAGCATGAGACATAAAAATGCAAGCAATAACCTCTTTAATTTCTTTTTTGTAAATGGATATCAAGCTAGGTACTAATATTACAATTGCAAGAAAATAATTGAATACAACAAATATCCTATCATCTGGTTGTAAAAAAATATTAAGAATTTTAAACAGGTTATGGAGAACCCCATATCCAATAAGGCTCCAAATAAATAAAACATCCGAAGCATAATTTTTATTATATTCACTATTAGTTATTTTAAAAATCACTGTATAAGTTGGAAAAGTCCCCGCAAAAAATGCTGTTGTCATAAAAAACAATACAATCGCAAGCAAGCCTATATCAGAAATATGACTAAACTTACCCTCCAGCAAAACTGATCCCGTTTCCGCATAGTAAAGACCAATGGCAAACAAAAACATCCCAATCATGATCATATTAATATAAGTTGCCACTAAAGCAATTTTCTTTGAGTCACTATTGACCGCAACTAAGACAGATGAAAGCAATATCGGAATAAGAATTGACAGAAAAAAAGTTATTAAATCTGTAGCTCCAAGTATGGAGATAGATACGATTAGTGTAATAGTATTAATTAGACTATTGCCAATATTATTAAGTGTTTCGTGGCCATTAACAATAAGCATGCATAAGCAAATTACAGAAAAAACAAAAATATATTGAAGCTTAAATTTATCCAAAAAAACCAAATCAGAAATAGCCACTTCCTCTAATAGAAAGGAATAACCAGCAATTGTGAAGATAATAAAAATATTAAAAATATATGACAGAACAATTCCGCGACGACCCATAAATGCAAAAACAATTGAAAGAATCAATAAAAAAACAACAAAAGCATAAATGGTGGTTATATTATAAAATATCATAATTAATTCTAAAAATACTGTCCTCCAACACCAAGTAAAAGCTCTGCCCCTATAAGCAGAAATAAAATACTAAATTCAAAAATATTTATATCAGAAACTTTTTCAATTTCTTCCTTCTTTTGTTCAGCTTTTTTTACATTTAAAATAAATGGTATAAAAAACAATAAAAGCATGAAAACAAAAATGCTCCAAAGATAAATAGCAAAAAGAGATTGGCTAGTCAGTTTACTTAAATAAAATATCTTAACCAAGTTTCCGCTAGACCAAGGAAATCCACACATAACAACCAGCCAAGTCATAAGTAAAAAGAAAAATTTTGGCATGGTTTTTTTCAGGTTGAGGGGTATCCAAAGAGTTTGGCAGCCAAATCGATCTTTTAAAATTTCATTAATGATATTTATTATCCCAAACAGTATCAAAAAATGTCCTGTAAACAAACATACCATTTTGCTATTAATAGGCGCAATAAGCATAATGCTAGAAATAAATATTACGTTGTAAATAAACAGAATACTTTTAAAAAAATTATCATTGGTTTTAAGTCGAATTAAATAAAAACTACCCAGAGAAATCAATACTACTGGTAAGGCTACATAAGCCCAGGCTAAATCCAAAAATATTTTACTTAAATGATTTTTAAAAAAAACAGTTAAGACATAAACTGCCAACACCGTATTTACCGCAACTTGAATGTTAAAAACATATGACTGAAGTTTTTTCTGATTAGATTCCAATTGAGCCGTGTAAAAGACTGGGAATAAAGTCTTTAAAATTAAAACTCCAATTAGAATATAAAACAAAAAATCTATATTCAATTCTGAAGATTTTATATTACTCAAATCCATTAACGTTTGCGCATTTAAATTAAAAAAAGATTGTTTAGTGGTTATCCAACTTGATAAAGAAAGAATACAAAAAATATTAACCAAGGTTGAGCCAAACATTATGTTAATTAAAATTCTATAAAAGCTACCTTTCTCTTTATAAAAGAGTAGTCCAAGTAAAAACAACAATAGCAGCCAGACTAATTCATAGAAAAAATAAAACATTAAAAGACTATCAAACAAAACTGCACAACTAGTAAATAAAAGAATAAGATTTCCAATCAAGGAAGTTGGGTAATGGTCCATTTGGTCTTGCTTTTTTTCAATAGCATTTACAAATAAGAAAAATATAGAAACTGTCATCAAGGAAACTTTTCCCATTTCTGACAAGGAATTATCAAGGGATAAGATGTTTATTCCCCACCAGATTAACTCAAACCTTGGCATCGGGTTTGACACCAAAACAAATGAAATAATACTCAAAAGAAATGTGCCGAGCAAATTCACCGTCTTCCTTTGCTTTAAATAAAACATTGAAAGAATCGAGTAAATTATTAAAATAATAAAATACAAAATCACCATATTTTAAATCACCACTTAGTAAAAACTGCCAATAGTATAAACAAAAGCATCCACAAATAAACACTTAGTTGCCTACCGGGCGTACGTAATTCAAAAACTGTAATTAGACCCAGCATTTTATCTATCTTCCTACTTATAAGTGTAATAATATCATAGTTTTGTTTTCTTATGGAGGTTGTCACAATAATAAATATCTTTATTGCTGTGGCAAGTAGCATGCTAATTTTTTTAAGGAATACGTTATTTGTGTTTTTGAAAAGTACTTTTATTGGTTTAATTTTTTGCGCCAACCTCTGGTCTAGATTAAAATCTTCTTTTTTGGCATAATATACAATATAAGCACCCATAGACAGTAACAAAAAAAACAAGCTCCACAAAATCATAAACCATACGTTAACAGGAGCGATCGTAAGATTTTTTAAATAAAATTTATCATACCATAATAAAAAAATATTTCTTCTAATAAACCAAACATCGAATGGTACGTTTAGCAAAACAACGATACTTACAAGAAAAGCAAAAATCACCAGCGTGATTTTATTCAAAAACTTTTCCTTGGGAATATTTTTATCCTTTATGCTAGGTAATTGCAAAAAAAACATTCTGGCAAAAAACCATACCAAAACAGACTGTAGGCTGAGTGTATAAAAAAATCCAACAAAAATCATTTCATATGAATGCACCTGATTCCACATAATATTCGTAATAGCACCTATTATTCCACACCCAGGTGGTATAAACATTACCAAAAAAGATATAATCAAATATGTACGGTGCCACGAGCCGATTAGTATCTTGCTTGAATTGTCAAAGTTCTCCTGAATAGATTGCATTTCGACATATTTTATATGCACATACAGGCCTGCAATCATCACATTTGATGCAAGAATTAAATATAAAGACATTCCCGTAGACTGAACAATCATGGCGACGATTACATTTAAAAAAAATCCAACAACACTGGCTCCCAGAATTTTATTAAAATTCTTTTCTTGTATTAATGTCCAACCGACATAAATTAAAAAGGGAAGTATCCCTGCAATTATAACGGTTTTTAGATCCGAGGCCAAATCGATTACAAATACAAAGCGCACAATAATATAGGTGAGCATTAAGAGTCCTGCGTTCATTTCAGTAAAAAGTCTCTCAATTGTTTTAAATTTAGAAAATATCAAAACATCCAATATCTGGATGACTGTTTTTAGTAATAGAATTATTACTATCCAAAAGCCTGAATTGCTTGCTAAAAATTTTTCATAAGACATGAAGGTGAATTGGCTTAAATTCAAACTCTCTAAATTGATATTATTCAACATTAAAACCAGTAATATTAAAGCCACTATATCTAACATACGCTGAAGAATAAAAATCCAAGCACCTTTGTTTTGTAGCGTCTTTTCTGATTTCAAAATATCATCAATTAAAAAACACAAGGACAACGTAGTCATAGAAAAAAGCAAAACCAATACATTGCCAGACAATATGACAGAAGTGATCGCAGACAAACCAACGGGAAACCATTTAAATGAAGTATCGTTTTTATAAAAAAGATTAACCACAACAGGATGTAAAAAAACACTTATGTTCGCAAAAATAAAAAACAAAACGATTCGATCTATTTTAAAAAAAATAGGTAATTTAAAATTTCCGATTTCTACTTTAAAAAAACTAGTCAACAAAATTGGACTATAATTCAAAGAAGATATCGCCAAAGTAATCCAAATTGACAGACTTGCCAAAATCAGAATCAAAATAGCTATCGATTTGTGTTCTTTTCTGGTATGCTTAAAAATTGGTAATTCACCAATATAATATAAAAGCGGAAGAAGGGTTGCAATTGGTACTAAAAAACTAAACATCAATCGTTTTCCTTTTCTTGTTCTTGGTTAAAACAATCCTGTATAAGTTTAACTAAAATCACAACAAAGATATTAATTAATACTAGTGCAAGATAACCAACATAAACCATTTCATTATTAGATTTTTGTAAACCGATCATTAGTAAATAAGAAACTACTGATAAAAACAGAAGAATAATTCCCTGAATTAATTTTATTTTTTCTTTACTTGAAAAAATCGCAATCCAACCAGCTAAAAAAAGCATGCCGATTATAACAATATTGGATAAAACGTCATTCATTCTATTTCCTTCTTCTGTGACTATTTATAAGTCCAATAACAATCGATATTCCTGTTATAAACAAAAAAAACAAAACAAAAAAGGTGACATATCTTTGGTCTAAGCCAATGAATGCTTGATAATCATGCACCAATAACTTACCACCCGTTTTGCTGGACGAGTTTCTGGCTAGTATAAAAACCACCAGGACGGATAAAAGCAAGGGGGCTAACCAAAAAGGAAATAAATTTTTATATTGATTATCCGTTGCCAATTTATATTGCAATAATTTTTTATAAGTTGAAAAATAAAGCATAAGAAGAATAATAATCCACATGATCGACGAAATAAGTAATACTATAGAAATAATCTGGTAACCCATATTCATCCAGTTTATGGCCACCAGCAAAACATATAAGAAAAAACCTGTAAAATTATATAGAATAGATTTATTAAAAATAAATAAATACGATGCAAATATGAGTAACAAAAAATTAATAATAAACATGCATTAATACCTGCTGTACACAATTACAAGAGTAGTAATCAAATCCAAGGTTGCTATCGGTAGTATTATATACCAGTTTTTTTCCCAAAAATATCTATTCTTGAACGAGTAAAAAAACCATTTTAAAAAATAAATTAAAGACAGGATGAGACCAAACTTGAACCATAACGAAACTAATAAGATTGCCTTATATAATATAATATTTACAGATTTTAATTGGTCCAACCAAGGAAATGAAGGCACCCCCCCCATATAAAAAAAGATAATCAATAAAACCCATATGATTGCATAAGTTTTAACTGAAGATTCATAAAAAAACTTATCTATTCCTGTTAGACAATTTTTTTGGGTTTTAATCATAAAATCAATGGCCGTACTAGATGAGAATATCTCGATAAAAAATAGTGCATATAAAAAAAACACCATGGCACCCAATGGCTGTCGGACTATTCCCCAGCTCCCAGCCTTGATCTCAATAAATGCCTGCTGACCACTAACAATCTGTTCGATGCTTGCACTTTGTGTGTTTATTATTAATGAAATCATTACAAGAAACAGCGGAAGCATCTGAAGAAACAACTTGGGTAACGTGTTAACCCCGTTAAAAAAAACATGTTTATCTTGGCTGGTCAAATCCATTAAAATAATAAATAGTGGAAAACCAATCAAATAGAAAAATACCCACAATAGACCATATTCATGATTTTGATAAAAATTGAAATATTCTTGCAATTCAAAAAAAGAAATTGCTAGCGGCAAGATAAGAATAATTGACAACGAGAATACAAAAAGAAGTCGGCATCCTAACCAAATTATGAGTTCATTCTCCTTGTAGTGATAAGTCCGTTTTTGTGCCAACAAGAGTACTGTGCGTGAAAACAAGTATTCATTTACCACTCGAAAGGAAACTTTTCTACCTTGAATTTTTCCAGTCAACAAATCATAAACTGTTTCGAAATAATTCAAAATATATAATCCTCCCCCCAATATCATTACAATAAAAAACATTTCGACAAATATGAAATACGCATCAAATTTCATACTATTATTGCTTCCCTTTTTGCTTAAGCGTTAAGAAAAATAAACCAAGCAAGACTCCAATAAAAGCTGCACCCCCAATCATTAACAAACTCAGTCCGTTTAGATTTTTATTGTAGGAAATAACCCACGGTAAAACAGATAAGTTTATACTAAAAATAATTACAACAAAAACCACTTGATCCATGTTTTTGAAGTAAAAACGATGGACAGCCTTTCCAAAAACGTGATTTCCTGATTCAAAAACCTTAACTCTCTTTGCTTTTTGCATCTTTCCTAAAAAAAGCCAAGAAATTGAGGATATCAGTAATAAATAACAAATAAACAAAACAATTATATTGAAAATTGGCATCATTAAATAATCCACTGTTCTTTTTTGCATAAATTTTACCTGATTAAACATAAGAAAGGAAATATTTGTATGGTTTTATGGTTGTTTACTGTTTTTAAAAAATATATTATTCACAATAGACACTTTTCTGGGCTAAAAAATGAGCTTTTTCAACAATCATATGACCAAAATCAAAAATTGGTTTTCCTGCGAAGAGGCAGATTTACATGTTGCCGGTGCTACTCCTGAACAATGGTGCCATCTTTTTTTAAATTATCTAATCCCTCCTATAAATAACCCGTATCATCACATTGTGTTAGTATGCCACGATAACGAAACTGCTGAATCTATTTTTGAATTATGTAAACATCAGCATCCCCATTACCATGCAATGTATTTTCCAGGACTCGAAGTATCTCCCTACGGAAACATTCTCCCTTCATATGCTAACTTACTCCATCGATTTTCTGTACTTCACACCCTGGCTACCACAGATAACCCCACCATCTTGGTTTGTACAACTGAATCTTTTGCTTTAAAAATCCCGTGTAAAAAATTTTTTATAGAGAATAATTATCGGCTAAACAAAGAAGATATTATTTCCCCTGGAAATCTTTCTTCCCTTTTAGTTTCTCTTGGCTATTTTTCATCTGCTACAGTTGAGGAACCCGGAACATTTACTTCTAAGGGAGAAGTTTTTGATATTTTTCCAATATCTGGTCAGCCATATCGATTAACTTACTTCGATGACATGGTGGAAAATATTTTTTTAATTGATAAAGAAACGAATAAAACTAACAAAAACAGCGACATTCAAGGCCTTAATATTGGCCCCTCTCCTGCCATTATTACATCTAAACCTTATGTTGAAAATTTCAGATCTAGGGTACCAATTCCTGGCCCCCAATTTAAGGAAAAATTTGAAAAGAGAAAGACTATTATTAACAACCTATCAGATAATATTTTATTTAATGAATTTCCATGTTATTTACCTCTGTTTTTTCCAGAATCAGTCTCAATAAAGGATTATTTCGATTCTACAAACACGGCGTTTATATTTTTAGATAATGATAAAATTTCTACTGGCTTTACTGAACTCCTTGAACAATATGTTCAAGAATACGAAAAACACAAAAACAATAAAGAAAGCGATCTGCTTTTGGGCGGTCTTGAAAATATTTATGAGATTAATAAACTTTTTGATTTTAAAAAAATATCTACCAATACGATCAATATAAATATCGATTTGGATAAAAATCTTGGGGCAATTCTTGATATTCCTCTTGAAATTGCTGAAACCTGGATTGCCAGAAACATTAACAAAAATCTACATAAAACAGCCTATATCAAAGAGTTTTTTTCTTTTTTAAAGTCAGAATTTCAAAGCAGTGGAAACATTATTTTCTCCTATTCAAACGAGTCTACTAAAAAAGAAATATCTTATTTTTTGGATCTTTATGAATTCCCCGAAAGCATTTATTCAAGAATTACATTCAAACAATCCAATTTGCAAAGAGGCTACTTCTATTCTGCCGAAAAATTGTTGACTGTTGCCGAAGGAGATTTATTTACTCGAAAACAAAATAAAACTCATAAGAATTATCATAACGTTGTTGACCTTTTTGCAGAAAGACTTTCGTCAATAAAACCAGGCGACTTTGTAATCCATAGCAGTCACGGGCTTGGCAAATATCTCGGTCTTGAATCAATCACCATTAACGAAAACAAGACTGATTACCTGATCATTGAATATGCAGAAAAAGATAAGATATACGTTCCTATATATAAAATAAATCTCATCCAAAAGCACGCAGACTCGACGGCTTCACTCAACCCCGCCAACCTTCGCACGAACAAATTTACTCAAGCCAAAAAGAAAGCAAAAGAGTCCGCCTCAAAACTCGCTTTTGATTTATTAGAACTCCAGGCTAAAAGACAAACCAATCCAGCTTTTGCGTTTAGTCCCCCCGATCATGTTTATAAGGAATTTGAACTTGAATTTCCTTTTATAGAAACACATGATCAACGCAAAGCCATTGACTCTGTGCTAGAATCCATGCAAAGACCCGTTCCGATGGATCATTTGATTTGTGGAGATGTTGGTTTTGGAAAAACAGAAATTGCCATGCGTGCAGCTTTTAAAGCAATCTCGGACAATAAACAAGTCGCAGTTTTAGTACCTACTACCATCCTGGCGTTACAACACTATCAATCTTTTGTCGAAAGATTTAAAAAATTTCCCGTTAACATAGAATATATTTCTCGTTTTAAAAACAATTCTGAGGTTGTAGAAATTATCAACAAGTTAAAAATGGGTCAAATTGATATTATTATCGGAACCCACAAGTTATTGAATGATGCAATTGAATTTAAATCCCTTGGTTTGGTAATCATTGATGAAGAACACAAATTTGGAGTCAAACATAAAGAGAAGCTTAAATTATATAAATCCACCACTGATTTTATGACTCTTACCGCTACCCCCATTCCTCGCACTTTACAATTAGCTTTTTTAGGATTGCGAGATTTATCCCTCATTCAAACGCCTCCTCCTAAACGACAGTCTATTAAAACCTATATTATTAAACAAGATGATTTGACTATTCAAAGTGCCATCAAAAAAGAAATCAGCAGAGGAGGACAAGTCTTCTTCGTTCATAACCGAGTAATGGATATTGAAAAAATTCATCATTACCTAAAAGAATTAGTACCCGAAGCCTCCATTGTTATTGGACATGGCCAACTTCCTGAAAGTCAGCTTGAAAAACGCATTACTGATTTTTACATGGGAAAATATCAAATTCTTCTTTGTACAACTATAATTGAATCTGGACTTGATATACCAAATGCTAACACCATGATTATCAACCGAGCCGATCGCTTTGGTCTTGCCCAACTACACCAACTGAGAGGACGCATTGGAAGATCTGATAAAAAAGCTTATGCTTATTTTGTAATACCTAACGATAGAAATTTAAATATTGATGCAGAAAACCGATTAAGGGCCTTGCAAACATATGCTGACATGGGATCAGGTTTTTCTTTAGCTTCGTGTGATTTGGAATTTCGCGGAGCTGGGGATATATTGGGTGCTGAGCAGTCCGGCCATATTGAATCTATCGGCCTGGAGCTCTATATGGAGCTATTACAAGAAGCCATAAATGAACTTAAAGGAAAACAAAAAATTATTAAAAAGGATATTGAAATTGTAATACCCTATAATGCTTATATTCCTAATAACTATATCTCTGACCCATCTTCCCGATTAAAATATTATAAAAAATTATCAAATTGTTATGACTTGGAAAAATTAACTAATTTAGCCGAAGAGATAGAAGACATTTTTGGATTGATTCCTCATGAACTTAGCAATTTGATAATTATTATAAAAACCCGAATACTGCTTCAAAATTTAGCAATAAAAAGCATACAGGTCGCTGGTAATCAAATTTCTTTAAATTTTGATTCAAATCTTTTGTCATTAAACACTACATTACGGGATAAAATAGTTGACTATTTTCTTTCCCATAAAAAACAATTCCAAATGACCCCTGCTTATCAAGTAATTTATGTTCACAAGTCCTCCGTTACTCCAGAAGTTATGCTTGAGTTTGTAAGTCAATTATTAGAGAACATTAAAATAGATAATGAGTAGTTATTTTTGTTTAATAATTTTTATAGGTAGGATAAAATCAAGAAATGCATATAACTATTAATATCAGGATGTTATTAATGAAAAAAAACTTTTTATTTTTTTGTTTTATATCTTTTTTGTCAACCTCGCTGTTGGCTGAAACAAAACGGCCCATTGTAGCCGAAATAAATGGCGACCCAATCTATAAGGATACTTTTGAACAGGAATGGAAACAACAATCACTATTTGTTGGAAACGAAAAACTCAGTCAGAAAAAAGTTTTATATACTCTAATCGACCGACAGATCGGAATACAAAAAGCACTTAAAAGCCAGCTAGATAAAAATGAAGTAGTGCTAAGAAAAATGCAAGACGTTCTTTTTCATGCACAGGTGTCAAAAGATTTGGAAGATAAATTTAAAACAATTAAAGTTACTGATACTGACGTGAAGGAATATTATACTAATTTTCCTGAATATCGTACGGCTCACATTCTTTTTAGAATCCCCGCAGAATCCTCCGAATCAGACAGAAATTCCGCGCTCACACAAGCCATAAAGGTTTATACCCAACTTCAAAAAGATCCCTCTTTATTTTCAGCGCTGGCAAATGAATATTCTCAAACTGATGCCGCCAAAAACGGAGGAGATGTCGGTTTTCAACTTGCTGATAGATACGCTCCTGAATATTTTAAAGAAATTCACGGGAAAAAAGTCGGTTTCATATCAAGTCCAATAAGAACTCAATTCGGTTACCATATCGTAAAACTAATTGCCAAAAAAGAATTTAATGAAATAGATAAGCAGATATACCAAGATATCGTTTACAAAATTAAACGTAATAAGCTCCTAGATCAATATTTTAGCTCTGCGCGCAAATCTGCAACAATTGTGATCTTGGACAACTCTCTAAAATAGCCCTCATTTAATTGATGTGCTATATTCCTAGGAAGTAACTTTTTCATTGGATTTTTTTATGAAATTTTTTGCTTTCTTGTTGGTCCTATCTTTTGGTCTTAATGCTAAAGTTTTAGATAAAATTTTAGCCATCGTTGATGACAACATGATAACTTTATCTGAAATTCAAAGAATGCAAGACAATCTAAATGCACGAAAAACTATTTCACCAATTCTTTACTCAAAAAACAAATATACCCAACAAGAGTTAACCGAGCACCACGTTCAACGATTTATGATAAGAGCCAACTTAACTGAATCGGGTTATGTGGTTTCAGATGACCAGGTAGAATTACAAATTAAAGATACCGAAAAAAATTTGGGTGTTAACCGTGAATATCTTTTAAAATTTTTAAGCTCAAACAATTTAACTTTCGATGAATATTTTGAAATCATTAGAGAAACTTTAGAGTTTAATATTTTTCATACTAAGGTTATTCATCCCCTTATTTCTATAACAGAACAAGAAATCAAAAATTATTTTTATCGAGAAAATGCCTCCAGCAAGTCTCTTGCTTTTCGATATACGCTGGTTGATTTTTTTCTTCCGAGTAAGTCAGTTAACAAAGAAATGTTAAATTCTTTCTCAAGTGTTATGACCAAATTTAACAAAGATGGTATTCTTCCTAACAATTTCAAAAATATTGATTCAAAAGCTATCGAAGATATTACTGATGAAGGACTTGAAGCTAATTTAAAAAAACTGCTTAAAAACACTGACGAAGGAAGTTTTTCTGCCCCGATATTAATTGATCACCAGTATCATGTATTTTATGTAAAAAACAAAAACCTAGTTGAGTCTGAAGAATTCCAAAAATCAAAAGATTTAATTCGCGCCAAGCTTTTTCAGGCTCATTCTGATAACATGATAAGTTTATGGTTTAAACGGGTTCAAAACAAACATTACATAAAATACTTCTTATAAATAATGACACCAAATAAAATAGTTGTTGTAAATTCTCGGGTCCACAATTTAAAGAATGTATCTTGCGAAATTCCCAGAAGCTCCTTTACTGTTGTAACCGGACCTTCAGGATCTGGCAAATCGTCCCTTGTTTTTGACACTATCTATAAGGAAAGCCAGAGACGATTTATAGATTCCCTTTCTTCCTATTCCAGATATTTCCTGGGACAATTTCAAGCCCCCGACGTTGATTTAATAGAGGGACTATCTCCCTCTATTGCAATAGAACAAAAAACTTCTCTTAAAAATCCCCGCTCAACTGTTGGTACCCTAACGGATATATATGATTATTTAAAAATACTGTTTGCAAAAGTGGGCACTGTATATTGCCCCGACTCGGGCGAAAAAATTATTTCTTATACATTTTCCCAAATCATCAGAGAAATTGAGAAGTTGGGTTTTGATCAAAAAATAATAATTGCAGCACCCGTTCCTATAAAAAACAGAACTCATTTGGGACAAACTATTAACAAATTTCAAAGCATGGGATTACTACGAGGTATAGTTGAAAATAAAGTGTTTGATTTTGACGATGAAGATAAATTCTCTAATCTTAATCTTAACACTTTTGGGGTCGTTATTGATCGAGTGGTTATAAAAAATGATATCCGACAGCGTTTAAGCGATTCAGTAGAACTTGCTCTTCGCATTGGCAATGGAGTTATTAACATCCTCATTAATACTGAATGTCTCTTTTTCAGCACACAAAACATTTCCCCGGCAACCTTAAAAATATTTCCCAAAGTAGATACCCGCACTTTTTCGTTTAATTCTCCTCACGGTGCATGTTTAACCTGTAAAGGACTTGGCACAATTGAAGATTTTGATGAAAATCTTTTAATTATTGATCCCTCTTTTTCTATTGAAGATGGTGCTATTAAGGCCATAGGAAATAAAAAATCTATTTTTTATAACTTGCTTATTGATTTTTTAAACGATAACCATTTAAAAACAACTACCCCATTAAAAGATTACTCCAAGCAACAACTCTACGACTTCTTTTATGGAACTTTGAACGACAACAATCTTTCAAAGCAATCAAGTTCAGATATTTTAAAATATCCAGGTCTTATTACATGGCTTAGAAAAAAAAGAAACGAAAGTTTGTTGAAAAAAACTAAAAATAATTTTAACGAATATTTAATTGAAAAAACCTGTCATGATTGCCATGGGCATAAACTGAACAAATTTGCCCTTTCGATAAAAATAAACGAAAAAAATATCACCGAACTTTGCAATTTATCGATCATAGAACTCAACGAATTTATTTCTAAAATTGTAGTTAATTCTCACCTGCTTCCAGTCATCCAACCAATAATTCAAAATATTACCAAAAGATGCTCGTTTTTAATGGATGTAGGACTTGATTATTTAAATCTAAATCGTAAAGCTACCACAATGTCTGGTGGTGAATTACAACGAATTAGAATGGCTAACCAGCTTGGCTCCTCCTTATCTGGAGTACTTTACATCCTGGACGAACCTAGTATTGGACTACATCCTAAGGACAATGATGGTTTACTTCAAACTTTTCAAAAACTCAAAAACAACGATAACACTGTAATTGTCATAGAGCACGATTTAGAAACCATTCGAAATGCCGATTATATTATTGATCTAGGACCTGGGGCTGGAATTAACGGTGGTGAAATAGTTGCTGCCGGTAACTTAAACGAAATAAAAAATAATTCTAATTCTTTAACCGGAGCATATTTATTAAAAACTAAAAATATTTCCATACCTAATAAGCGACGCAAATGTGAAAATTCTATTTTTTTAAAAAGTGCCAATTTATATAACATAAAAAATTTAGATGTACTTTTTCCTTTGAATTCCTTGGTATGCGTAACCGGCGTAAGCGGATCTGGCAAAACTACTCTTTTAAATAAAATTCTCGTCCCCGCCATTGAGAGTTATCTTTCAAAAAAAAGAATATTTGTTAATAGCAACTTTCATTCAATAAAAGGATTATCAAATATTCAACAAATTATAAAAATGGATCAGGGTCCAATTGGCCGATCTCCTCACTCTAATCCTGCTACTTTTTGTGGTTTTTTCGATGAAATCAGAAATATTTTTTCCAATACTCCCGAAGCTAAAATCAGGGGATATGATGCCACCCGTTTTAGTTTTAACAATATTGGAGGACGTTGCGAGGAATGTGAAGGACATGGCTTTATCAAAGTAGAAATGCATTACATGGCTGACGTTTACTTGATTTGTGAAGAATGTGAAGGTTCCAGGTATAATCAAGAAACTTTATCGGTACTTTATAAAACCAAAAATATTTCTGATGTGTTAAATATGTCTATTTCTGAAGCCCTCGTTTTTTTCAAAAACCACCCCAAAATTTATCGAAACTTGGAAACCCTTGAAAAGGTTGGTTTGGGATATATCAAACTAGGTCAGTCTGCCACAACCCTGTCCGGCGGTGAAGCTCAGCGCTTAAAAATTGCTAAAGAATTAGCCAAGAAAAAAAGTGGTCATGTTTTATATATTCTAGATGAACCCACCACCGGACTGCATGTAAATGACATCTCCTTGCTACTTAAAATATTAAATGAACTTGTTGAACAAAATAATTCTGTTTTTATTATAGAGCATAATATTGATGTTATTAAATGTGCAGACTATGTTATTGACTTAGGCCCAGGTGGTGGAATTAATGGCGGGAAAATAGTTGCATGCGGAACTCCAGAAGAATTGTCTGAAATAAGTGAGTCCTTTACTGGCCAATATTTAAAAAATAATTTTTAATTTTTCTATATCTTAATATTTTTCCTTATTACTTCAATTAAATTTTCCATCGTATATGGTTTGGCTAGTGAAGCATTGAACCCATGTTCAAGTGGTTTTGCTAAAACTGGATCATCTGAATATCCGCTACTAGCAATACCAAGAAAATTACTAAAAATATCTCTTAACTTCCCGATCACTTCCCTTCCTCCCGCTTCCCCGGGAATGGTCAAATCAAGCATGACCAAAGAAAATGGGGTTCCCACATTAAAGGCTTCTGTAAAAAATTTAACAGTTTCTTCACCGTTTTTAGCACAGGTAACTGTGTACCCAATTTCTTTTAAATAATAGGCAAATATTTGAAGTAAATACTCTTCATCATCCATTATTAGAGCGTTGCCTTGAAATTTTTGTTTATTCAAAGTTCCTTTTTCTTGAATTGCTTTTTTTTCTGTGCATGCCGGAAGATAAATTAAGAACGTAGTCCCAACTCCTAGCTTTGATCTTACTTCAATTTCTCCATCATGTTTTTTTATAATGGAATAAGCTGTTGCAAGTCCCAGACCACTGCCTTGCTGTTTGGTTGAAAAGAAAGGATCAAATATTTTTGTTAAATGCTCGGGTGAAATACCTATTCCTTGGTCTTTAATAGAGATGCATATATAATTATTTTCCTTCAGTCCCACTGGAAGATTTTCTTCATTTGCAATATTTCGTACTGACACAAGAAGCTCTCCCGCTATAGGCATGGCTTGTTTGGCGTTTATGACTATATTGTCGATAACTTGTCCTATCTGATTTTCATCAATACAAGCATCCCAAACACTATCTGCGATAGATTTTTTTAGCTTTATATTTGAACCACTTAACGCAAATTCTAACGAGTGAGTAAGTATTGGAATCACTGACTGCTGCTTGGAAACGGGATGTCCTCCTTTAGAAAAAGTAAGCAGTTGCATGGAAAGATCTTTGGCCCGACTGAACATAGTCAAAGATTTTGATAAGTACGCTGAAATATTATCAAATTTTCCATCTTGTGCTTCACTGTTAGCTAAATCAATAAAACCAAAAATTCCTCCCAGTAAATTGTTAAAATCGTGGGCAATTCCTCCTGCTAAAATGCCAATTGATTCTAGTTTTTGCACCTTAAATGCATGTTCTTCTAACTTTTTGCGACCTGTGACGTCTTCTAATATGGTAGCAAATTGGTTTTGACATGGACGATACGCGGTCACTGCCAAATATTTATCAAATTCTTTGGAATAGTGTTCAAATTTAATTGATTCCCCGGCTACCGCAACTTCCCCATAACGCTCTATCAAGCTTTTTTCAATACTTGGTAATACTTCTAAGATAGTTTTACCAATTATGTTATCACGCTTTAAACTCGTCAAATTTTCAAAACTTGGGTTAATATCTAAAAAACGGAAATTAATTGGGTGTTGGTGATCATCAAGAATTATTTCATGAACCGCTAATCCTAATTGCATTTCAGTGACTAAAGTACGGAATTTTTTTTCACTCTCTTTTAAGACTTCATCTGCCTTTTTCTTTTCTGTAATATCCCGGGCAGTCGAAATTGCGCCGATAACTTTTCCATCTTTATTTTTCAAAACCCTTGACCACCAAGCCAAGAGTCTTTTTTCTCCATCAAAACGTTTTTGCCAACTTTCCACATAAAACATATTTTCAGAACCCTTAAATAGCGGGCTGATAATTTCGTATGTTTTTTGCTCTCCCACAAAATAATTGGAAGCTTCTTTGCCTATTACGTCTGATCCAAAGAAATTCAATCCGGCTTGATTAATCCAGTTGTATTTTTTATTTTCATCTACTTCGGCAATAATATCGGGGACCGTTTCTACTACTCCATTTATTCGACTTAAATTTCTTCTAAGTTCAAGTTCGATTGCCTGAAGCTGTTGGTTAGAAGCCCTTAATTGCTGTTCTGTCGCCTGAAGTTGTTGATTAGCAGCTTGTAGTTCAACCGTTTTTTTATTAACCAGTTGATCAAGATGTTTTGTGTTTTTTTCAATACTTTCTGCTGCAAAATTTAAGACCCGGGAAAGTGTTCCAATTTCATCTTTTTGTTTAAGGCGAATTCTTTCTTTATATTCCCCTTTTTGAATTTTTTCTGCAAATAATTCTAAACATTTTAACGGATAGACGATAGCTCGAGTAGTCCACCAAGTAAGAAATAAAACAAACACTAGAGATATTATAAAAACAAATATAAGAATTTTTTTCGCACGTTTTACTAAATCTACTACTTCAGAAAAAAGTTCTTTTGTACGCATTTGGGCACAATCACCAATTAATTGAGCTTGTCTTAATAATTTTTCTACCTGATCCCTTCCTTCAGTCTTGGTGATCTCTCCTGCTTTAGTATAATTTTCTTTTTTAAATTCTGTTATTACTTTGGCCCGGATAAAATCCCAAGCAAGAAAAGTATTCTTTAGTTCTATCACCTCTTTTTTATCACCTTGGAATAACTCATGGATATTTTCAATATTATTTAATTGAGATTTTTTTTCTAATTCCACTTTAGTAATTAGTTGTTCTAACTCCGCATTATTTTTTTTCAACAGAGCTATATCTTTCATGGTTTTGTGAATAACATGAACACCCTCGCGAAATTCTCGAACTTTATTGGTAACTTGAAATGGATGGTCATATATATTAGTTATGTCTGAAATTATTAAGCGAAACACGTCGAAGGAAGAAATTCCCCAAAACGTTAAAATTACCAAAATTGTTCCAAAACAAAGCATTAACCTGGTTTTAATTTTCATAATTAATCCTAAAATTCGTAGAAAACATTTTCTCCGCTATCACCTACGGTGTAGCGTATTTGTCTATTTTGTATATCCAAAATTGCTGACTTTCGATCATGCCCCCCCATAGCCGTTTTTTCTATAGGTATGCCAAAATTATTAAGACATGTACTTACTGAATTAATAATTGGTAAACAAATAATGTCATTTGAACTTTTCAACACATTTCCTGCACCGATTGCAAAAGCTTTCATATTTTTTTTTACCGAACCATAATTAATTAGTTTATCAACAAGAGCATGAATAGCATCTTCGGCATATTTACAATTATTTTCTGCCAATCCATATTTATTTGTGCCTGGTAACATCACATGGGCAATTCCACCAATAACGTTGTGAGAATCAACAATTACCACAGCGATGCATGACCCTAATGGTCCTGAGTTAATTATAAAATCACCACCATCAATGGCGATTTCTCCAGTTTGTAATAAAACAAACTTATCTAGGGAAATTTCATTTTCAATGATCATGCTTTGTGGCTAAACTGATATACACCATAGAAAGTGTAGTAAAAACATAAGCCTGAATAAAACTTACCATAAGACCGAAAAATAAAAAAATAATTGGCACACCTATTGGCACTAGATCATAAAAAGTAGTTAGTACTAGATGGTCACCCATAATATTACCCCTAAGTCGCAAAGAAAGAGTAATAGGTCTAAATAAATGAGAAGCCAATTCTATGGGAAAAATTAGAAAACTCATATACCAAAGAGGCCCTGCAAAATGTTTTAGATAGTTTAAAATGCCATGAGCGCGAACCCCCTTGAGATTATAGAATACAAATGAAAAAACCCCTAAAGCCAAGGTTGTGCTCATATGTTCGGTGGGGGGCATAATACCTGGAATAAGTCCAATTAGATTAGAAAAGAAAATTATCAGGAAAATAATTGAAACAAAGGAAAAGCATTGCTTCGCCTTCTCTTCACCCATAACTAATAAAGCTTGTGAGAAAATAAATTTACCATACATATCAACCAAGCTTCTTATAGATATTTTTTTATCTGGATTTATTGGATTGGGAGAATTTATTACGCTTATCCTGTACCAAAATCCTACTATCAAAATAAATGATACTATCAAAATAAATGACAAAACATGTTCTGGTAAACCAGTAGCTTCTTTAACTGTTGCAAGCCAGGTAAATCCTTCGTTAGAAAAAGCTTCCCAAGAATAGCAACTAAAAAGAAAATATATCAATAATTTATTCATTTGTTTTTATTTTATTAATTGAAAAATATAATATTATAATTTGCACAAAATAAAGTCCCGCTGTAAAAATAATTTTTTTTCCTATTATTTTATAACCCCAATACAGTGTTATCAATAAAAGTGCATTTTTTATTATAATTGTAAATATAGCTATTGTAAGTTCTTTTTTGGAAGATTTCATGTCACTTCTCATTGATTTGAAAAGGATTTTTCCAAAATAAAAAAGCAAAATAAATGACAAAATGATTACAGTATAGGTTATTAAATAAACATATAAAGTCTCATTCAAACCAATAAAAGCAAAAAGTCCCAAATAAACTATTATGCTGACTAAAAAATAAATTAAAAAATTCATTTTAACTACCTTTTTCGAGCAACTCTTCTTTCATAAATAGCATTAAGTCGGTTTTGTAAAACTTTAGTATTTGGATAATCTCCGAAAATTGAATAATACAAATTATACGCTTCTTCTAGCTGCTCCATAGTTTCATAACAATTAGCCATTAAATATTTAGTATGTACAATATTATCTTTTCGAGTTTCCTGTAAAATATATTGGGACCAATAATCCAAAGCTTTCTGCCATTGTTTCTCTTTAAAATAAATATGACCTAATTCATAAAAAGCCTGAACTTTATATTCATGAGAAGCGCTGTTTGAAATAATTTCGAACCTTTGTTTGGCAATATCATGATTCATTAAATAAGTATCGCAAAGACCTAATCTATATTCATAAAAGTCATGTTTCTTGAGCCTTGGTTGAAATTTAATGAGTTTCTGATATCCCGCCTTAGCTTCTTTATATTTTCCTAAAAATGAAAATTTAATTTCAGCAATTTTCTCCTCGCTCATATAAAGCCACTTCGGATCGCTTGTTACTTCTATGACCTGCCTAAAATATTTTATTGCCTTAAGATTATCAAATAAATGAGTTGAATAGAGTTCTCCGAGTTGAAAATAAATTTTTGTTTTTATATCGTCTGGACAATCAACCTTTAAAATTTCTTCATATTTCCCAATGGCTTTTTGTACCTCTTGTCTCGCAAGATAGTCTTGAGCAATTAAAATTTCTTTTTGCAGCCTGGGTGAAAAATCACAAGATATTAAAAAACCTAGAATAAGAATTTTAGTAATTATACTTAAAATAACGCCCGCCCCTCTATGTTTCTTCGTCTGGTGTTTCCCCTGTTGTTTCTTCTGGTATTTCTTCTGTAGCCTCAATATCTTCAAATTCGACAATTTCCAAGTTTTCTACAGGTTCAATAATTTTAGAATTATTTTCAGTTTCTGATTCAGGATCACAAAAATTTTCAACCGCAACAACTTTTTCCCCTTCCTTAAGTCTGATGAGTCGCACGCCCTGAGTAGTTCTACCAATTAGGGATATTCCAGAAATTTTAATTCGAATAACTTGCCCCTTATCGGTAATAATCATTAAATCATCACTATCAGTAACTGGTTTTATTGATATTATCTCACCAGTTTTTTCCGTTAGTTTCATAGCAAGAATACCCTTACCGCCTCTGCTTTGTTTACGATATTGTGAAACACCAGTTCGCTTCCCATAACCATTATCGGTTATAGAAAAAATTTCTACAGAATCATCTATCGTTTCCATTCCAATTACTTTTTCATTTTCAGATAGATTAATTCCTTTCATTCCCTGAGAAACTCTTCCCAGAACTCGACAGTCATCTTCGGCGAAACGAATAATTTTTCCTGAACTTGAACAGAGTAATACGTCTTTTTTACCATCAGTTACTCTAACACCCAATAGGGAATCACTATCTTGAATTTTAATGGCTCGTAAGCCATTTTGTTGAATTCTGACATACTCGTCATAACTGGATCTTTTTATTAAACCTCTTTCTGTAGCAAAAACTAAAAACATCCCAGCCATTTTATTTTCATCATCAATGGCAATAATTTCTTTTATTTTTTCAGTAGAGGATATCGGTAATAAATTAGCCAAATTTCTACCCTTAGCGGTTCTTACTCCTTCCGGTATATCATAAACTTTTTTTGAAAATACTTGGCCCTTAGAGGTAAAAAACAAAATAGTAGCATGGGTATTGGCAGTAAAAATATCTGTAAAAAAATCATCATCCGTACTAGCTGCCCCTTTAACTCCAGATCCCCCTCGTTTTTGAGCACGATAGGTATCGTTAGCCATTCTTTTAATATAACCTTTATGAGTAATGGTTACGATGACTTGTTCATTTTTTATGAGGTCTTTTACTTCTATCTCTTTACCTCTAGCTACAATTACAGTTTTTCTTTTATCGCCATAATTATCAAGCATTTCTTGAAACTCTTCTTTGATGATTGCCCTTATTTTAGTTTCATCTTTAAGAATGCCTTCTAATTTTTGAATTTCCTGCATAGTTAGATTATAGTCTTGAATTATTTTATCTCGCTCAAGACCCGTGAGCCTTTGTAATCGCATATCCAAGATAGCTTGCGCTTGAATTTCAGATAATTGATATTTTTCCTGCAATTTTTGTTTTGCTTGACTAGGCCCTTCGGCAGTTTTAATTAAGATAATAATTGGATCAATATTTTCTACGGCAATTTTTAATCCTTCAAGTACATGAGCTTTTTCTTTGGCCTTATTAAGATCAAAAATAGTTCTTCTTATAATTATTTCTTTTCTATGATCAATAAAATACAAAAGCTGGTCTTTAATATTTAAAACTTTCGGTGTTCCATTTACTATCGACAAGAAAATAATACCAAACGATTTTTGAAGTTCGGTGTGTTTATAAAGCCGGTTTAAAATAACCGAAGGGATTTCGCCTTTTTTTAAATCGATACAAATTCTAATCCCCAAACGATTTGATTCATCTCGTATATCTGAAACACCTTCGACAACTTTTTTATTAACAAGCTCAGCAATTTTTTCAATTAATTTAGATTTATTAACTTGATAAGGGATCTCCGATATGACAATTCTCTCTCTATCATCCCCTTTACCGTAGGCTTCCACTTCCACTTTTGATCTAATCTGAATAATACCCTTTCCTGTAGTATATGCAGATCTAATGCCTTCTAATCCATGAATTTCACCACCTGTTGGAAAATCTGGACCAGGGATCAACATTAGCAATTCTTCAATACTAGTATTCCGATTATCCACTAACGCTAAAAGTGCCTTCATAATTTCTGTCAAATTATGAGGAGGTATGTTCGTCGCCATACCAACAGCAATACCGGCTGATCCATTTACCAATAAATTAGGAAGTTTTGCCGGTAATACTTTTGGTTCTTGTAATGATTCATCATAATTAGGTTGCCAATCAACGGTATCTTTATCTAAATCTTTTAGCATCTCTTCCGAGAGTTTCTTCATTCTAATTTCGGTATACCTCATGGCCGCTGCTTCATCGCCGTCAATGGATCCAAAATTTCCTTGCCCATCTATAAGCGGGTATCTCATGGAAAAATCTTGAGCCATTCTTACGATCGTATGATATACCGCTGTATCGCCGTGAGGATGGTATTTACCAATAACATCGCCTACAACTCTTGCCGACTTTAAAAAAGGCTTATTGTGATAATTGTTAAGAGTTCGCATAGCAAACAATACTCTTCGGTGTACCGGTTTTAATCCATCGCGAACATCAGGTAAGGCCCTGCCCACAATTACACTCATCGCATAATCTAGATAACAACTTCGCATTTCATCTTGAATTATTAAGGGTTGAACACCATCAATTTTTTCTTTTGCTATTTTAATTTCACCATCTTCAGTTTTATTATCATCAGTCATGGGTACCTTCTAAATTATATATCTAGATTTCTAACATTGAGGGCATTTTGCTCAACAAATTCTCTTCTGGGTTCAACTTGATCACCCATTAAAACAGAAAAAACTTCATCCGCTTCAATCGTGTCCTCTATTTGTATTTGTAAAAGCGTTCGGGCTTCTGGATTCATGGTAGTCTCCCAAAGTTGCTCTGGGTTCATCTCTCCTAGACCTTTATAGCGCTGGATATATGCACCTAACTTGCCATTTAAAATTATACTCTGTGAAAAAGCATCCAAGGTCTCAAATTCCTTGGTTTCTTTTTTATCGCCTTCCATTACATATTTGGAATTTACAAATCTTTTTATTCCGTCAAAATTATTAACCAAATTTGCAAATTCAGGTGAATCTAAAAAGTATGAATTAAATTTAAATCTTTTAGTACGAGAAGATGATTTCACTTCCGCTTTAACCATAAAAACTTGTTGTTCTGGATCATCAATAATTTCAAAAGA
>Ga0208375_1001649_pt1 | contig 23983 bp, 27 predicted proteins | sample RifOxyD1_FD_184038 | JGI IMG/M metagenome (GOLD analysis project Ga0208375, IMG submission 184038) | Soil microbial communities from Rifle, Colorado - Rifle Oxygen_injection D1 (SPAdes) | ecosystem: Environmental > Terrestrial > Deep subsurface > Rock core/Sediment | place: Rifle, Colorado...
CGCTCAATTCTTCCGGTGACAACCGTACCGCGACCCTCAATGGAAAACACATCCTCTATAGGCATCAAGAATGGTTTGTCTATTTCACGAACCGGTTCAGGGACATATTCATCCAATTTCCCAACAAGCTCAAGTATCGGCTTTACTGCTGCGTCATCTGCAGATTTTCCTTCCAAAGCCTTCAGAGCCGAGCCGCGAATGATTGGGGTTTCCTTCCCCGGATAATTATACTTTGTGAGTAGTTCCCGAATTTCTGCCTCTACAAGATCAATAAGTTCCGGATCATCCACCGTATCGCATTTGTTCAGAAATACAACAACCGCCGGAACTCCCACCTGACGGGCAAGCAATATATGCTCACGCGTCTGTGGCATCGGGCCATCAGCAGCAGATACAACAAGAATGGCGCCGTCCATCTGCGCGGCCCCGGTAATCATGTTCTTAATATAGTCTGCATGTCCGGGCGCATCGATGTGCGCGTAATGTCGTTTATCGGTTTCGTACTCGGAATGATGAAGCGCTATGGTAATACCGCGAGCGCGCTCTTCGGGAGCATTGTCAATCTGCTCAACATTTTCCAAACGAACTTTGTTGCCCTTTAAATTAAGAGCGTACAATATTGCAGCAGTGAGCGTTGTTTTGCCATGGTCCACGTGCCCAATGGTACCAACGTTCACATGTGGTTTTGAACGTTCAAATTTCTCTGCCATATATGTGTGATTACTCTTGAATTAAACCGATAATGAAAACGTCTGAAAAAGACCGTAAAGACAGTGTATAGCAACAACAATCCCGTGTCAACATACAGCGAACCGCCGTGTTCTTTGCTCTTTCATCAGACAACGAGGGAAGTTCAAAGCCGTTGTTGGTCTTATCTAAATGACGTATTGCCTCCACAATAATTATATAGGAAGATGCCCAATCTCAATATCATCAAGTTCAATATTTTCTAAAAGCGCCTCTTTCCAAAGAAGTTTTTGTGCGTCGCTTTCGTCTTTCGTGTTTTGTTCGCCGTCGTTCATAAAACCATTACAACCCGTACATTGTGTGTTTTAGCAATATACATCATACACGCCTCAAGTGCAAAATCTACAGGCGTGGCTTTTTTACTATAAAAAAAGACCCCCGACCAAGATTGTAAAGCGGGGGTCTTTGTCATTGGAACAAGCGGCACCTTATGCTTTGGACGCCAGTTGAATGGCAATAACGGCAATCCCCTCATGTTCCTCCCTTACTTCCAAGGAGAACTCTTCACCGGGAAATTGAAGGACATATATTTCCTTTTTGAGCCGACCGATCTCGTCATTGCAACGATATTCATCTTCGGGAAACGAGACAAGCAGTTGTGATGTCAACCCTGCGCGCGCGTCATTGACAGATGCGGTTACAGCTCGCAAATCATAGTTAAACGACTGTCCGGCCAAGGCCCGTGCCACTGGTTTTCTCAAAAGATCTTTCTGAGAAGAACTATCCGCCATCGGATTCTCCCTCCAGTGTTTGCAAACCATTATGATGCACCGATACGAAAAGTCAAGAGGCAGCCTTGGTACGGGCACCGATCGTTCATTACTAAAATAACAACTTCTAGTTCATGTATAGTAACTGCGGTAGAAAGATTCTAAAATAGAAAAAAGAAGCGGAGCCCTTGATCCCAACAGTAATAACGTTTACAAATAAGTTTACAGTGGCACGTTCACTTGTACGCGTTCGGGAATTGTTAATAATTGCCAACAGCCCCCAATTGAGAGATCGGGGCGTCTTGTGGTTTAAAAAAAACACAAAAAACATACAACATGCACAGCATTTCAGCGCGTTTTGGAAACGAAACAGCATAACGATATACGAACACGAACACACGCCGCTTTCATCAATAATAAACCGGCTTGAAGCGCTCGGTTATGCGCGAACCAAGAAGCCGCACTCCAAAGGATCCTTCTCTGTTCAGGGAGGATTAGTGCATGTTGCGCCAACGAACACGAACACCGCCTACGTCATTGAATTCTTACAGAACTCCATTTACGCGATTTGGAAAGGGCAAAGAGCATTAAGAAAAGAACGGATAGAAAATAAAATGTCCCTTATCACGCTTCTTAGAGACGGGGATTATGTTGTGCATAAAGACCATGGCATCGGCATCTGGCGCGGAATAGTAGAAGAGCGCCAGCGAACATACTTTCTTATTGAATACGCTGGCCCGAAACATGCCAAAACTTCTTTTGACACGCTGCTGGTGCCGTTAAATCAAGAATCCAAAATCTCCCCGTATATCGGCTTTCGCTCTCCGTTCATGAACCGTCTCGGGACGCCGCTTTGGAAAAACACACTAAAGAAAACAAAACAAGACTCAATAAAATTTGCTCATGAATTGCTGGAACTTTTTGCCCGGCGATCTCTGGTAAAACGGCAACCATATACCATCTTCCGCGATGCCGACGATACACTTACAGATTCGTTTGAACATGAAATGACAAACGCCCAAAAAGAGGCGCTTGAGGAAGTGTTCCGTTCCCTCTTATCTGATCGTCCGATGGATCATCTGCTTATGGGTGATGTTGGGTTTGGAAAAACGGAAGTCGCAATTCGCATAGCCCTGCAGGTTATTCTCGCGGGGAAGCAGGTTGCGGTTCTTGTGCCCACAACAATTCTCGCTGATCAGCATGTTGCAACCTTCAGCGCCCGATTGAATAAATTTCCCATCATTATTGGAAAACTCTCAAGACTTGAAACAAGAAAATCAATAAAAGACACACTAAAAAAACTCAAAGAGGGGTTGGTTGATATTGTTATCGGTACACATCGGCTTCTGTCAAACGATGTGCATTTTCATACATTAGGCCTTCTCATCATAGACGAAGAACAGCGCTTTGGCGTAAAGGCAAAAGAAAAACTCAAACACATAAAGAAAGAAAGCGTACAAAAACAACTTGATAATGCACGAAGCGCGAACCAGCAATCTTTTAACCAATCATTAGGAGGAGTTGATGTCCTTACATTATCAGCAACCCCGCTACCGCGCACATTGCATCTTGCGCTTTCCAAATTAAAAAACATCAGCGTCATAGACGAAGCGCCTCAAGGAAGAATTGCTCCAAGGACATTTGTTCTTCCATACAATGAACAATTCGTAAAAGAAGCCATTCAGCTGGAACTTCAACGGAAAGGACAAGTATATTTTCTTGCGAACCGCATAAGAACAATACCCGATCTGTTGCAGGGCCTGCAAAAACTGCTTGGTGGGGTGCGCTTTGGCGTCTTGCACGGGAAATTACCAGAAACGAAGGTCATAAAAACAATGCGAGATTTCAGAAACAAAAATATTGACGTTTTGATATCAACAACAATGATAGAAAACGGCATTGATCTTCTCAACGCCAATACGCTTATTGTCCATGACGCCACCAAACTTGGTCTTGCTGAAGCTCATCAACTGCGCGGACGGATAGGAAGGGGGCTCAAAAATTCATATGCGTATTTTTGTTTCCCCGCTCATCTAAAACATATCGTGGGCGATCAGCTTCATTTTAAGAAAACATTTTTCAGCGGAGAAAAAACAAAAGCGGCGCAACGTCTTGAAACACTCTTAAACACACAATTTCTAGGGTCCGGCGAAACCATCGCGAGAAGAGATCTTGAAATGAGGGGGGTGGGAAATATTCTTGGAAAGGAACAGGCGGGAAACGCTTACAAAGTGGGGATGAATTTGTACTGCGAGATACTTGCCGAGGCAATGGAGGAATTAAAACAAAAAACATTCCCCTAAAAACATGTCTATAAAAGATTCATGCAAACAGGTGCGGCGAATGCATTTATGGCTCGAGCGCCGCAACAGAGAAACTCTTTCCAAAAATGAATCAGTGTCCCTAAAGGGCAGACTGTTTATATTCTAACCAAACAATCTTTTTTTTCCTGTTTCCTTGACCATCAACGTTGTAAAGTGTATAACGGTTCATAGAACGAACCTTCACATCTCAGAAAGGAAAAGAGTTCATGAAACTCCATGCAATCCTGATCTTGGTATTCATGCTAGCCATCCATGTAACCTCGCAAGCCGATACCATTACGCACTGCGGCAACGGACCGTTTGGTGATGTTTCGACACTCCTTAATTCAGTTGGCATTGGGAACAATAACTGTGCTGCTGAAACAACTGCTGAAACCTTCGCCGTGCCTGGCTCCAGCGGCAATATCGACTTGATCTTCACGTTCAAGCGCGATACCGGCTCTTTCAAATTCAGCTTCGGCTACTTTGATATCAGTGACGTGACAGCAAGTCCTATTGACCAGAAGAAGGGTTGGGCCATTGAAGCTATCTCAAAAGCCAACCTCGTTTTTGACGACCGGCTCCATAACCCGTCAGCAACCGCAATGCGGACTATACCGGCAGGATCTGTTCTGGCCTTCTTTCTGATACCAAACAATACGGCTGATTTCTTTCTGAGCAACCCTGATCTGTTTTTCCCTTCACAAACAGCAAACGATCCCCTTCGCTCACCGCTGTTTTCAGTTTCTGATGCGAACCCTGGAAAGCTTGATCAAATGCTTTCGTTTATCGGAAATGAGTTCACGCTGTTTACATTTGAAGATCTCACAAGAGCAGGACCTTCAGACTGGGATTTTACAGACCTCGCATTTACTGTGAATAGAATACTCCTGCCCGAGCCTTCCGCTCTATTGTTTCTCTTGATGGTATTGCCTGCTATGGTGATAATCCGCCGACGAAAACGAGCAAAGGCCATTTGTCACTCCTTACTGGTTTCTGTTTTCCTCTCGCTTCTTCTCGTGCCGATGCTCATAAGCAATGAAGCTTTTGCGATGCCTCTTTCTGGTTATTCGGAAAGCTGGGATGTGGACGCAGACGTAGCCGGCTGGCGAAAAAATACTATCGTGACGACGGTCTCGGTAGTTGAAACAGGAGGAAATCCCGGCGGTTATCTGTTGAGCGAGGGAACGGGATTCGCCACTTTTGATATCGGCGCCGTAACCGATTTACCGCAAGTGATAGGAAATTACGATGGCGCTGTGTGGACCGCTTTGTTTGATCTTCAACTGATCAGTGGCGAGTTCGACAACCTGTGGCTCCGTTTCCAAGCAAATATCGTCGGGGCATCAAATGGCTGGTTAAAACCTTTGACCACAACTATTCCATGTGGGATGAGGTGGCGTTCTTTTTCCGTAAGTTTCGACCCCGCTTGGACAGACAGCGAGGCGATGGCTGCAGGCTGGGTTACTGCACAAGCGATTTCCCCGACCGCCGAGCCTTCCGCAAGCTGGAGCGATACACTGGGAGCGGTTTCTGCCGTAGAAATAAGAATCTCGGGAGAAGGGCCTCTTCAAGCCGGAATAGATAACTTCATGCTGGTTCCCGAACCTGACTCAATCCTGCTTCTTATGATCGGGCTGGCAACATTGCGGTTGGGCCGTCATAAGGTCTTCAGATCTCTGCATCGTACAAAGAACTGACCGGAATCCAAGCCGCCACTTGACGAAACGCACCTTCAAGAACACCGCCCTAGGCACACACCTCGGGCGGTTTTATTTTTCATCTTTTATTGTCTCGCTTTCCTCGGCAGTTTTCTTCGCTTCATTCCCCAAGAAAAGAAGGGAAAGTTTGTGCTGTTCCGGATCAAAATGCGCAATCTGAAAAGGATATATTTTCCCAATCTCTACAATGCTCTCCATCTTCTGTTGAGAACCGAACTCAGAAACATGCGAAAGACCGTATATTTTTCCTGAAACGTTAGGTCTGTCTTTATCGAATACCTGCACAAACGACCCGATTTTACTGAGTTTTGTAACGCGTCCCTCTACAATGTCGCCTTTTTGGTAATTTGCCTGCTTCCACGGGTCTTCCTTCAGGGCTTTCACAGAAAGGGAAATTTTATCACCCTCAATGCCAATAACCCTTACCTTTACTTTGTCTCCCTGTTTAAACAGATCCCCCGGATTTTCTACCAGCGACCAATCCAATTCAGAGATATGTACAAGTCCTTCTAAATTTTCCTCAAGCTGCACAAAAATTCCGAAATCTACAACGCCGGAAACCACCCCATCATGCACATCTCCCACTTTGTACGACTCCAACAGCTTCCTTGTTTCCTCCGGAACACCGCCCTTCTCAGAAAAAATAAGCTTTTGCTCCATTGAACTTAATTCGAAATCCAACACGATCAGCGAGAAAGTTTGCCCAACAAATTTTTGCAGTTCCTCTAAAATCTTTATCTTATCTCCTCCGTCCACGCGGGGGTAATGCTGGGCAGTGAGTTGAGAAACAGGCAGAAATCCTTTTATTCCTTGCCATTCAAAAACCAGACCGCCCTTGTTCGCTTCAAGAGCTTTAAGCTCAATGACGGCCTTCTCGTTATGAAGTTTTTTGATTTGTTTCCACACGCGCTCCTTATCCGCCTCACTTACAGAAAGCTCCAAATAACCGCCTTCGTTCTCAACTTCAACAACTTTCGCAGAAAGCGCATCACCTTCTTTCACTTTTCTAAGAAGGTGCTTTCCAAGCCGATACTCTCTGCCGAAAACAATACCTGTGCCAAAAACAAGATCAACAAACACCCGTGATCCGTCAACCTTCATCACTTTCCCTTCCACAATGTCACCCTCCTTGGGGAGAGTGACCGAAGATTGCTTAAAAAGCAAATCCATAAAACGCTCTTTTCTCGGAAGGGTTGGGACAGTGAAACTCTGTTTATCAATGGCATTAAATTGCATCACAGGTTAGTATAAAAGCGCTTCGGTCTTTTGTCTATACCTCGCCCATAATTCATACAAAAAACGTCACGCCCACAACACAACAGAAAAGTTCCCACGCCTACTTTTTGATAGCGGCCCTATCTGGCGGATCGTTAAAAAAAGCTATATAATAAATGAATACACAACGATGCTATGGTTATTACGTACTATGGAATTACGTGTTTTAAAATCGAAGCGCATGGAGTGTCGCTTGCCATAAACCCGTTTTCTAAAACGCCGGGGCTTTCCGCTCCGCGGTTTGAGGCCGCAATAATACTCGCAACGAATAATAGCTATCAAAACGCTTCTCTCCCGGGAAATCCCTACATTATATGTGGGCCGGGAGAATACGACATCGCCTCGGCTACCATTCGCAGCATAAAACTTCACCCAAACAATACCGCATACATCATTGAATGGGATGAACTGCGCCTTATGCATCTCGGGGAATTTAATGATGGCGGAGAAAAAAACCTTGATACGGCGCTTAAAGATGTGGTCGATGCCATCGATATTTTATTCCTCCCAATAGGAGGCACCCTGTCGCCAAAAAATGCGGTTGGAGTAATGAATGCGCTGGACCCCGCCATTACCATTCCAATGCAGTTTGCAATAAAAGGATATGAAAAGAAATTAGGTAAGCTAAAAGAGTTTTTCAACGTAACGGGAGGCGACATGCATCGGGAAGCAAAGCTTTCTATAAAGAAAAGGGATTTGTTGCAGGAACGTCAGGGGGTCGTTGTGCTAAAACCGCCATATGACATTCTTTGAACGTTTGGAAAAGTTACAGAATGCTCCTCTTGTAAAAAGGCGATCGGTGCTCATAATATCTGTTGTCGTTATCATGAGTATCGTCATTGGCATATGGGCAGCCCAACTCAAATACACACTCAACACACAAAACAACAAATCAAACCCCAACATCGCAACCGATAAGCCGCTTACTATTATATGGGCATCCATGAGGGAAATGTTTTTGCGTTTTAAAAAGGGGCTTTCAAACTTCTAAACATGATGAACCATAGGCGCGCTTGGCGGAGAAAGAACAATACACCAGCATAATTTCGTACTGTTATGCAAAAAGAAAATTCCAACATCAAGTCGACGAACATCGTAAGCGAGATGCAGGAATCATACCTCGACTACGCAATGAGCGTGATCGTATCCCGCGCGCTCCCGGACATCCGAGATGGACTAAAACCGGTGCACCGACGCATTCTTTATGCCATGAAAGAAATGGGCCTCACACATAACGCTAAATTGAGAAAGTCTGCAACGGTTGTCGGGGAAGTAATGGGAAAATATCATCCGCATGGAAATGACCCGATATATGAAACGCTGGTTCGTATGGCCCAAGACTTTTCATTCCGATACCCGCTTGTCATCGGGCAAGGAAACTTTGGATCAATAGACGGAGACTCGCCGGCTGCCATGCGATATACGGAAGCAAAAATGTCAGCAATATCAGAAATGCTTATTAATGACATAGAAAAAAACACTGTCGACTTTGTTCCGAATTACGATGGTACAAGAAAAGAACCAACATTGCTTCCGGCGGCCTTTCCGCACCTTCTGGTAAACGGCTCGTTGGGGATCGCTGTCGGGATGGCAACAACCATCCCGCCGCATAACCTCACCGAAGTTATAAACGGCACCATTCATTTAATAGAGAACCCGAAAGCAACCTCTCAAGACCTTACACAATATATCCAAGGTCCGGACTTCCCTACCGGAGGCATTATCTATAATACCAAAGACATCAGCGAAGCATATAAAACCGGAAGAGGAGGAGTAGTGACACGCGGAGAGGCAGATATTATTGAAAAGAAAGGAGGATACCAAATTGTTATTACTTCTCTTCCATATCAAGTCAACAAAGCAGAACTCGTAAATAAAATGGCCACATTGGTACAAGAAAAGAAGCTCGACGGCATCAGAGACATCCGCGACGAATCAGACAGGCAGGGGCTCCGCATAGCAATAGACCTGAAAACCGATTCGTATCCGCAAAAAACGCTTAACTATCTTTACAAACATACTGACCTCGAAAAAACAATCCACTTCAATGTGCTTGCGCTCGTTGATGGAATTCAGCCGAAAACACTTTCACTGAAAGATATTCTGGAAGAGTTTATAAAGGCCCGAATCAACGTGGTTGAACGCAGAACGCGGTTTGACCTTGATGTGGCAAAAAAACGAGTGCACATTCTGGAAGGCCTTTCAAAAGCGCTTACTTACATAGAACAGATTATTCAACTGATCAAATCATCAAAAGATAGAGAAGACGCGCATACAAACTTAAAGAAACGATACGCATTCACCGACGAGCAAGCAACGGCCATTCTCGATATGCGGCTCCAAACGCTCGCAGGTCTTGAGAGAAAAAAAATAGAAACAGAACTGAAAGAAAAAAGAGCACTGGTAAAAGAACTGGAAGCGCTCCTGAAAAGTCCACAGAAAATACGAACCCTCATCAAAAAAGAACTTGCTGAGCTTAGGGAAAAATTTGGGGATGAGCGGAAAACAAAAATCATAAATACGGCAGCAAAAACGATATCGCTTGAAGATACCATACCTGAAGAAGAACATATCATGATCCTCACAACCAGCGGTTATTTAAAACGTGTCCGCCCGCAGGCATATCGCACGCAGAAAAGAGGAGGAAAGGGAGTTATAGGCGCAAACGACACAGAAGACATGATACTGGAATTTGTAAGTGCAAGCACCCATGATGATCTCCTGTTCTTCTCAACCAAAGGAAAGGTATACCAAACCAAAATGTACGAAATCCCGGAGAGCTCCCGTACCGCAAAGGGCAAATCCGCAGTGAACTTTCTTGCCCTTTCCGCCGGTGAGGCAATAACATCAGTGCTGGTGCTTCCTAAAAAACACAAAGGCGCCGGCGCTGCTTTGGTGATGGCAACGAAAAAAGGTATAATAAAGAAAGTGCGCTCGGAACTTTTTTCCGACGTTAGACGAAGCGGCATCATTGCGGTTTCTCTCAAAAAAAATGATTCGCTTCGCTGGGCACGCCTCGTAGAACTGAAGGATACTATTATGCTCTTTACAAAAAACGGTCTTGCGATACGATTCCCGGAACCGGGTTTACGGTTTATGAGCAGGACGGCAAAGGGAGTAAAAGGAATCCAGCTGAAAGGGGAAGATATTGTTGTGGATTGTGAAATTGTGCCTTCAGATAAACAAGAATGTGCAGTATTTGTCATAAGCGAAAACGGGTTTGGGAAGAAAACTCCGGTAAAAGAATTTAAAATACAGCATAGAGGAGGAACTGGAGTTAAGGCAATCAACATCACGCAGAAAACGGGGAAGCTTGTAAACGCTTCAATTGTAACCGGGGACGAAGAATTTATTGCCATGTCCGAGAAAGGGAAAACAATCCGCAGCGTCATAAAAGAAATTCCGCGCCTCACCAGAACCACACAGGGCGTTCGGGTAATGAAACTGGAAACAGGAGATCATATAGCTTCCATGACATTGTTATGATACTCGCACAATTTCTAAAACCCGAAGATGTGCTCAATGAACTTGACATACACGGCGCCATGCAGATTGCTGATTTCGGCGCGGGTGGTGGACATTTCTCCATCATCTGCGCAAAACGTCTTGGTGATGGGGGAAAAGTGTATGCTTTCGACGTACAAAAGTCAATGCTTGAAGCTATACGATCCCACGCGCGCGCCGAGCAACTGCACAATGTTGAAACATGTTGGACTAACCTTGAAGAAGAAAAATCAACACACCTCAAAGAACACAGTGTTGATCTTGTAATGATAAATAACATCCTGTTTCAAGCCGAACACAAAAAAGCGCTGATCGCAGAGGCGTTTCGCATACTAAAAAATAGAGGCAAGGCTCTTGTTATTGATTGGGAGAGAATACCAAATCCGCTGGGACCGCCGATTGAAAAACGGGTTTCTAAAAAAACACTGATCAGTATGATGAACGATGCCGGCTTTGTGTTTCATCGCGCACTTGACGGTGGATCACATCATTACGTAATGATTTTCTCCAAACCATGAACAAAGAGAAAATCCTTATTATTGGAGGGGCGTTGATAGTGTTAATCCTCGTCGGACTCGTGCTCGCTTCCTTTTTTTCTACAGAAAAACCTTCTCTGCAAGCAGCAGAACTTACTGTGTGGGGAACAATTCCAAAAGACATATTCAACAAACACGCTGTCATTTACAGGCGTCAGGTAAGAGGCGGAAATATTACATATGAACAAAAAGATCCCGAAACATACGAAGAAGAGCTGATAAATGCGCTTGCAGCGCGCAAAGGACCGGATATGTGGATTATGAATCAGGATCTTATCCGCCTGCACGAAGATAAAACAGCGCCCCTCCCGCCGATTCTGTTTACAGCCCGCGAGTTTCAGGAACAATTCGTTGACATTACCCATGATTTGTACTTAAAAGCCGATCCGGAAAAACGCATCGACAGAATCATCGCTATTCCGCTTTGGGTTGACCCAATGGTACTTTACTGGAACAAGGAATTGTTCAACACGCATGCCATTGCAGGCCCCCCTTTGACGTGGGACGAGACCCTGGAATTCTCAAAAAAAATCACCAAACAAGATGTCAGCCGCGCCATTACCGTGTCGGGCATTGCTTTCGGAAGAGCCAACAACATTCCGCTGTTTAGAGATATTATTGCCCTTTTGTTACTACAGCAGGGGTCAGACATTGCGGATGAAAAAGATTTGGTAGTTTTTGGAGGAGGAGACAGAACTGGAGGAACCGAGCGCAACCCAGCGCAGTCTGTCCTGCGTTTCTACACCGACTTTTCAAACCCCGGCCGTGATACATATACATGGAACCCGGCGCTTCCCAAACCCGAAGAACACTTTGTAAAAGGGTCCCTCGGTATGATGCTGGAATACGCATCCCGCTACGGAAATATAAAAGAAAAAGCTCCGCATCTTGCTTTCGACGTCGCAAAAGTCCCACAGCTTTCAACAGACTCCATACCGGTGACGGTAGCCCAAGTGCCGGCAATCGTCGTTTCCGCACAAGCAAAACAGAAAGAAATCGCCGCATGGCAGTTTGCGCTTTGGCTTACCGAGGAAGAACGCATCACTGACTACGTCGAGGCACTGAATGTTGCTCCGGCCAGAAGAGATATTTTAAGAAAAGACATAAACCATGAGTTTTGGCCGCTGCTTAAATCCTCTGCGCTCCAATCAAAATGGATTCGCGACCCAATACCAAAGGAAACACATACTATCATACGCGAGATGATTGAGTCAGTGGCAAGCGCACAGCTAACGATCAGTGAAGCAGTCTCACAAGCAAATCTAAAAATTAAAAAGGTATTGAAATAATGCACCGTTGCCAAAGAAAAAAAACGCTGTTCGCTTTCACACTTGTCAGCATGAGTATTTGCGTTCCCCTGCTTACAACAGCACAGCTGGGGCCCATACCAATAAGCGAGGGCATCGTTCCACCAAGCTGTCAGGGATCCGTATGCAATTTGTGCCAACTGTATGAACTCGGCCAGCGCCTTGTACGGTTTATGCTTTTTAACATAGCAGTGCCTTTGGCAGTCGTGGCGCTCATTATCGGCGGAACATTACTGGTGACAGCCGGTGGATCGGAAGAACGACAGACAATGGGAAGAAAAGCGCTCACCAGCACGGTTGTTGGATTATTTATCGCTTTTGCGGCATGGATTGTGATAAATACGCTTCTCCTTGTCATAGGATTTAAAGTGCCTTGGGGATCAGCAATAACAAATTGGAATGAAACGCCGCCGGGCTGTGGAGGAGGCGCATCTGTTCAAGAAGAACCTTTTTTCACATAACGTTTTTCTTTGTTCGTTGTTCGTTCCCAGAAAATAACTTATAGCAATGACACACGGAATCAAAAAAAACATCTATAACCCGACGCTACTCTTGTACGAATATGAATAGTAAAATAAAAAGTGTGGCGCCGTTTGTAAGATATCTGCTAAAGTATATTGTTTTGTCATTCATCCTTGCTCCGGCATATATTCCTTTAAACGTTTATGCGCTTGCGATAATAAACCCTCTTATAATGTCATCGGAAACGGGAGCGCCTATAGAATCATTCACTGATTTTGCCGAGGCCGTTGCCTTGGGAGCCGCCAGAATTGCATTTCCCATAGCAGCTATCGCGATTATCGTGGCCGGATTTCTCTTTATTACGGCGGGAGGGAATGAAGAGAAAATTAGACGCGCAAGGAAAACATTTTATTGGATACTTATTGGAACTGCGGTAGTGGTCGGGGCGTTTGTACTGGCATTTGCGTTTAAAGAATTCATTGAAAATCTCTAACACCTTTGTCCACATCCTATGATCCGCTGTTTTTCTATAAAATGTATATATGCTATACTATATGCGGTAATGCTTTTCACAATTGCCGGCGCTGTTTATGCGGATTTCGAGCCTCCTACAGCGTCGAGGACCTTTTTTGATCTGGTATTGCATCTCCTGCAAAAAGTTGCCAAGTATGCCCTGCCGCTTGTCGGAGTGGCAATAGTGTGGGCGGGGTTCCGCATTGTCTCGGCACAAGGAAATGAAGAACAACTCAGGGAAGCAAAGAGGATGTTATACTGGAGCATTATAGGAACAGCAATCGTTGTGGGAGCCGGAGTTATTGCACTTGCTGTCATTAACTTTGCAAATGAATTAAGCAGTGTATAAAAATGAATACGTAAAGGTCGAGGCTAACATATTGCCAGCATAAACAATAAACACAATGAAAAAATTTGCTCCATACCTCACGCCCTTCGGACTCGCCATCATGCCGATTATCGCATCCGCACAAACCGTTGAATCCGCCATTGCAACAATCGAGAACATCCTTAACCTTTTAATACCGCTTCTCATGGTTCTGGCTACCGTAGTATTCCTTTGGGGAGTCATCACCTACATCACTGCGGGAGGAGAGGAAGATAAAATCAAAAAAGGAAGGAGTTATATGTTGTTCGGGATCATCGGACTTTTTGTGATGGTTGCTATATGGGGCATCGTAAAGTTCGTCATCAACACCTTTGGTGTTGGAGGAGAAGGCGTCCCGACCGGAGTTGGCGGTCTATAAACCTCACGATACGTATACGCACTTTTATAAACTAAACCCCCATTAGGGGGTTTAGTTTATAAAAGTTTGTTTCTTTCCAGCCGCGAAAAAACAGAGAACACAGGCATAGTCGCAAAAACAGCTGGTTTTATAAAATCCGAATCTGCTACTATAGAACTGTCGGGTGAACGCCGCCACAAAACAGCAAAAAACATGGAAAAGCTTTTAACGTGTTAAAGTAACGCCACTCAATGAAAAAGTTTGTTTACTATTACCTTTCGACAATACCCCTGCAACTCGCTCCTGCTATAACCATTGCACAGACCATAGACAGCGTCTTAGACGAGGTGGAGTCAATCCTTCCCGGCATCATTCAGGTGCTTATACTTCTTGCAACCGTAGTATTTCTCTTAGGCATCATCACATATATTACGGCTGGCGGTGATGAAAAAAAGCTGTCGGAAGGCAAAAAATATATGCTTTGGGGGATCGTCGGGCTTTTCGTGATGGTTGCTATGTGGGGTATTGTTATGCTCATCGTCAACACGTTTAACCTGGGCGGCGGCCAAATACCCATTGGTCCCGGAGAAGGCCCGATTAATCTTTAAGCATCAACTGATATACCAAAGCGTGTTTTGTATCCAGTAAAAAATTGTGGAGAATATTGGCACACACTATAATAAATATATGAGCATAGCCGATATTATAGGTAAATTCGCAGCTGTTTTATACCGGCTGGTGCTGATAGCGTTCCCGCTTGTCACCATTGTATTTATATGGGGTTTGATAAAATACATCGGTTTCGGAGCCATAACCGGAGAAGAAACAAGCGCACAGCAGAAAACAGGCGGAAAGCGTTTAATGGTCTTTGGCATTGTGACACTTTTTATCATGATTTCCATTTGGGGTATTATTTTTATGCTTTCCAGCACATTTGGCCTTACCAATATCGGGATACCGGGGTTTAGGTTTTAATGACCACACTTGAGCGAATCATTCAGAAAATACTTGACGATATTGTTGCTCCGTTCGTTACAATGCTTTTTATCCTTGCAACGCTTGTTTTCTTTTGGGGTCTTATACAGTACCTGTGGAATGCGGAAAACGAAGAAGCGCGCAAAAACGGCAGGAAACATATGGTGTGGGGAATTATAGGACTCCTTATTATGTTCGTTGCGGGAGGGATCATTGAGCTCCTGTGTGCTTTTTGGGAAACCAATTGTATATTCTAACATCTGGTCGGCATCCCATAAATTGGAAGAAAGGTCGAAATCCAATTACTATGTATCTGGGCTTGGGCACAAACCCAAGCTTAAGTAAAAAAATAAAGCCCTTAGAATCTCATATAGAGACTTAAGGGCATAATTAATGAGGGATTGTACCCCGAATCGACGAGAGCTCTTGGACAATATACCAGCCCACTGGCTGGGATCGTGGGGATTACCGCGAGTATATCATCGTTTGTCTCTCAACCGAACCCTCCAAAATACTTTTGATCCCATCAGTTAATATGATAACTAAAGAAATAATTTTGTCAACCCTATAGGGTACTATCCTTAGTCTCCCACCGCATCTTCACTCACTAAAGTTATGACGGGGCCCATTAATACTTAAGATCATTCAACATATCAACGATAAAAATTGAAAGTTTAAACTGTTAGGTATGTTGTGTTATACTTTTTTGCGTTTATGCCGTCAACATTGTTTGCCAAACGGCAAAGAAAACTTGTCGAAAACTATTCCAAAGAAAAGAGTGTTTGACAATCTCTATATCACTGACAGTCATAAGACTTGGCGGGCGTCTTGCTTGCAGAATAAATGATGATTTAATATAAGTTGCATCATCCCCTGTTAAGTAACCACTGAAGCAGGAGAAAAAATAAGCAATTTGCCCCTGTGGCGGAATTGGCATACGCGCAGCGCTTAGGACGCTGTCCCGAAAGGGTTAGAGGTTCGAATCCTCTCAGGGGCACCACAAACGAACTAAACGGCTTTTTGGAAGCCAGAAGGTGGGACACGCGAAGCGCGTCCCACTGATTTCCCCCAATTTTTCCAAACGAATTCGGAGTCCCGCCTTCGGCGGGACGGACTGTTTTTTCGCCAAGAAGCAGGTTCGAGCCAAAGATTTCTTTGGCTTTGACCTTTTTAGCAAAAAGGTCATCATCAGAAGCAATTTTGTCCAAGGATTGAGCGTCTTTTATCCATTCTTTCATCGGTTCGAGCCAATCATTCTGCTTGTGTGAAAGAGAGGTCATTTCTTCTTCGAGCGACTTCTTTTCAGATAATAACTTTGCTTTCCGATTTCGATAATCTTGTTCGTCAATTACTTGGTCTAAATATCCGTTAAGAAGTCGCTCTAACTTTTTCGACAAAGAAGAAATCTTTTCCTCTTTCTCTTTCACACAAGCAGTCAAAGACTGGGCGGATTTTCCGTGGTCTTGCAAAGCAAGACGATTCAATTCTTCCGCCCAATCTTTGGGCAAAGAAACTTTTTGAATGAGAGATGATAACTGGCGATCCAATTCTTTTTCTCTAACGGCAGATTCGGGACACTTAAAATCTTTTCGCTTTTTCGTACAATGGTAATATGTATATTCGTGGACATTACCATTTTTCTGCCGTTTGAATTTATGTTCGCCAGTTATCATCATTCCGCAAGAAGCACAGGAAATTAACCCACAATATGGCTGAGGTTCGTTTTGTGGTTTACGCTCTGGTTGTCCGCGAGACTTCAACATTTCCTGTGCTTCATCAAAAAGTTTCTTTGAAATGATTGGCTCGTGTTTACCTTCGTGTAATTCTTTTGCATAGTTAAATAGTCCTACATAAAATGGATTGGACAAAATGAAAGACACTCTGGTTTTTGAGATTCTCTTTCCGGAACGCGTGGATATTCCGTTCTTCGCCAAAAAGGTGGCAATGTCTTCCAGTCGCTGATTACCTTTCGTGTATCGTTCAAAAGCCAAGCGCACGATACGAGATTTTTTCTTTTCTACCACAATCGTTTTTGTTCTACTATCATTCAAATATCCCACTGGCGCTTGGCTTGGAAATATTCCCATGCGTACTTTTTGGCGAAGTCCACGCTTCGTGTTCTCGGAAAGAGAATCGACATAGTATTTGCTTTGCACAAAAGCCATAGACAGCGAGAATTTGCCCTGTGGCGTGTTTTCAAACCAGTGGCTAGGGAATTTGAGGCTCGCAAGGTTTCCGATGTCGAGAAAATAGATTATCTGTCCGCCGTCCACAGAATTGCGCGCCAAACGATCGGGGTGCCAACTGATAATCCCAGACACTTCACCTTTCTCAATACGCCTCATCATTTCGCCAAAAATGGGACGACCTGGAATTTTAGCAGTACGCTTTTCCACAAACTCCTCCACGATTTCTAACTTTTCATTTTTGGCGAAAGCGCGCAATTCCGTAATTTGCGCATCAATGCTCAAAACTTGCTTATCTTCGACATCGGTGCTCTTGCGAGCATACAAAAAGAATTTTTGTGACATATTTTTATAAAACAGGAATAGCTACACTGGTGCAGACAATTCAACGTTAATCAAATTGTTACCAATGTAGCTATTCCTGCTGATTAACTAATAATAATTGTCTGCGTAGTTAGTATACCAAAAATATTTCCTACACAAAAATTCTTTTTGTATTCAAAGCAAATACTATGTCAAAATTGCTTCTGATTTCGAACCTGCTTCTTGGCGAAAAAACAGTCCGTCCCGCCGAAGGCGGGACTCCGAATTCGTTTGGAAAAATTGGGGGAAATCAGTGGGACGCGCTTCGCGTGTCCCACCTTCTGGCTTCCAAAAAGCCGTTTAGTTCGTTTGTGGTGCGTTTATTTTACCAAATCCGAACCTATTTTCAAAACAAATGATGTCGCACGCGCGGAGCGCGTGGTGGCTTGAAACTAAATCGTACGCTCCACGAAAGCCCCGCCACTGCCTCGCTTCACTCGGCAACCCCAAAAAGAAAAAATGTTCCCTGCTCTTTTGATTTTGGCGGGGGTGGATTTTTCTGAAATGGAAAGGACATTTTTCTTTTTGGGTTCTGCCCGTAAAGATATTCGGGCAGTGTGGCGGGGCTTCAATGCGGACTCGGTTTTGCCAAAGCTATTTTCTGGGGATATGGATTTTCGCAAAACCTCGGCTGAATTTTCCCGCCCGCAGAAAGGGGTCTGGGGAATGAATGCGGGCGGGGTTTCGTTTGGTGTTTTTTGATAGAATGGGCCTTTACAAAACTAATTAGGAGTGATATGATTCACTCAGATCCTTGAGAAGTCTCAAGGTATGTCCTTTCACAATTCAATCTTAGGAGGAGCAAAAATGCAGATGCAAGAATTTGTGCTGGTTATAATCAAACCGGACGCAACGGAGCGCGGACTTGAAGTCGAGATCCTTTCCGGGTTAAACGAAATTGGATTACATGTCGCAAGATATGGTACAATTCAATTTGATACGCAACTAGTATTGGATTTCTACGAGTGGGAGAAGTTTGACTACCCTGACGAGATCCGCGCCTACATGTGCGTTACGCCACTTCCTGTGTGGATTATTACTGGAGACGATGCTGTCGCCAAGGTAATGGCATTGAAAATGAGCTTGCGGAAGAAATATTACAGCGGGCCATTGAAGAATCTGTTTCATTGTCCCGTGTCGCAAGCAGAATCACAGAGACAACTCAACCTCATAAAAGAAAGGGTAAACCTATGAAGCAAAGAACAAGAAATCAAGTCGAAGCGATCGTGTTCAAGACGCTTCCGTCCGGTGATCACTCCTTTCTCATGCTGAAACGCGCGCCGCAACGTGGTGGGTTTTGGCAGCCGGTTACTGGCAACGTCGAAGAAGGCCGCCGCCGTGCGCGAGGTTCAAGAGGAACTCGGGATAACTGACATCGTCCGCCTGATCGATACGGAATACTCGTATGAATTCACCGACAATGGCCTGGACCAGTTTGAGCGAATCTTCGGCGTTCAGGTTCCGTTGAATGCGGAAGTAAAGCTGTCGTCGGAGCACACTGAGTATCGCTGGACGATGAAAGACGAAGCGATTGATTCTTACCTCAAATATCCCGGCAACAAAGAGGGGTTAAGGAGGTTACACCAGAAGCTTACCGAAAGCAATGAAGGAGGTTCCCAATGAACATAGGCGCGTGGCTTGAAGATTACTTCAGACGTAAGTTGTTGTCGAACAACACACTACGCGAGTACATCGAGAAATCGTCGGTAGTTACCGTAGAGCTGGACGAGGGTATCGTCTACGATCTTATGGTTATTATACCTGACAACCTGTTCACAGGAGAATTCTCTGGCCAGTTCGGGGATTGCTTTGTGCAAAATGATCACGAGTGTGTTCCACCCGTATTCACTAGATTCAAAAGCTATGCCTGGCTGAGGAAGAATTTCGAGTGGCGTTTGGCAATAGCATTGTGGATATTTGGGAAATCAATCGTGATCCGCGATCCGGACGATACCTTCGTATCAATCTTGACTGAATACCGTTCAGTCTTTGAACGAAGGCTTCTTGAGACCATGAGATACAAGTATGTCGAATTCAGATCGGATAGACATAACTTGCGTCAAGCAGTTTTTCATCAAGACATGATGGCTTGCGCTCTCCTGAAGGCAAACATCGTCAAGTTGGCGGCCGAACTGGCCTTTCTCTCAACGGGACAGCCGTATCCTTACAAGAAATGGCTTATCCATGAAGTTGAGAAACTTGAGGGAGGTCCAGTTTTGCTGAACATCGCGAAGCAATTCATCGACACTATCGATCTGAACCAGACGATAGCCGTAAGCGAGGAATTGGTGAGGCACACTAGCGATTTCTTGAGTCAGAGGACTCGTCTGTCGCCAAACCTTTTCTCGGAGTGGTGGCTCCATCTCGATTGAACATGACCCTGCTTTCCTTGAGAGCAGGGTTTTTTTCTATATAAGATACTTATTTTGGACAGATAGAATATTCTCTCTATCTTCTGGCCAGTTCAACTTTCGTAACGCGTCATCACGATCAACAAAATAATTTTTATACGCCTCATGTGCTTCCATACTTTTTCCCGAAGAAGTTAAGGATTTGAGCTCGACCAGATAACATATCACAGATTTTCTGGTGACACCGCCATTTATATAAAATCTGAAATCATATGTGCGAATAGGCCGTATAACATTGAGATCGGTAAATCCTGTTTCTTCCGCAACCTCTCTTTTTATGGTTTCTATAGAACTCTCACTGCTTTTTTGATGGCCTTGGGGAAGCGTAAATTGCTGATGTTTTTGAGAATATAAAATCAATATCTTTTTATTGAAAGTTACCACAGCACTCGAACAATAGTGGATTTGTTCTTTATACCTGCTTCGGGTTTTATTTTCAAAAATCTTCTTAAAGATAGAATCGATTTTACTAAACGAGAAATTAGCATGATTTTTAACGGAGATGACGTTCAATCCGATTTTTTTATAAAAATCAATATAATTATCATAAAAGTGTTCATTGTTCTCAATTGAGCGACGAACACTTCTATCTTTTATAAATCTCACCCTCTTCTTAAAAGTCTGCTTATTGGAATAATATAGAAGCACTATGTGTAGCCGAGGCACAGATTGCAATAATAACTTAGATTCATTAAACCACGACGGAAATTTACGTCGCTTCGCGTAACAAAACGCGGCATTTGAGAGTATTGATCTTTCCATTATAACTTGTTCGCCGTTTTGTGTATATTTTAATGCGGTTTTAAGGCGATTCTGGTGTTGAACTTTGTACCATTCCGATATATTTTTCTTTATCCTTGAAGTTTGGAAATTTGGTTCCGGAATAAACAAGACAGGATATCTTGATCTGATACGCGAAATTAATGTTGATTTTCCCGTGCCCCAAAGGCCTTCTATTAGCAGAATACTTGGCGTATGAGGTTTACTTTTGTAGTTTATATTATCCGATTTCATTAAAAATATGATAGATTATAAATTGAAGATACGCAATATTAGTGTTATTCTAGTTCTAGAAATCCAATGTCACCATATCCCTCAACTAAATCACAGTTTGCGCTTCTGAGTGATGCTCAGAAAAAAACTCTTGAAAAAATTCCACATCTGGAAGACATAGAGGGCTGGCTTTTGTTGTGCGAGGCTGTCGAATTATTCGATCTTGCTAATAGAATTGATTCGGTAAATCCTGTTATATGCGAAATCGGCTCTTGGAAGGGAAAATCAGCCTATGTATTTGCCTCCGCCTTAAAAGATAAAGAAGGTATCTTGTTTGCAATTGATCCTTTTACCGGAGAAGGAGATGGCGCGTCGGAAGAAACATATAAGGCTGATATAAACAAACTCGATGTACCCCTGAAAAACAATTTCATACAGACAATGGACAAATATAATCTAATGAAATACATAAAAATACTACCATTCAGAAGCGAAGAAGCACGAAGCAAATTTAATTATGATAAAATAGATCTCTTATTTATTGATGGAAACCATGAATATGAATTTGTCAAAAAAGATTATGATTTGTGGTCTCCACTATTAATTTCTGGAGGTAGTATTATCCTTCACGATGTAAAAGCCAGACATGTTACAGGGCCGAAACTTGTTTTTCAAGAATGCATTGCAGGAAACACTGTATGGAAAAATGTTCGAATAATAGGTGAAATGGTCGTAGCTGAAAAAGGTTAATCCCCAGTCTTATATTTTGCTGGTAATCTACCTGTAACTATGTATCCTAGCCACTTAATCGTGGCTATCCACGGTCCGACAGAATTGGTCAGAATAATCAAGCACAGTGTCGGTAATATTTTAGCAAAAGACACTTTCTTAATATTTTTGGCGTAAAAGGAGAAGTCTTGATTGTCTAATATGCTGGGCAATCGTTTGAATAGTACATACTGTGGAAGTATATAGAAAATGAGAAAACTCATTATTGATATAGCCACTCCATATGAGGATTTATAGTACAGACTGATAATAAGGGGGGTTAATATAAAGAAAGTATCTAAAAACCAATATGCTCCGGCACCAATACCCTGGATGAGTAAACTTGTAGTCTTAGACAGCGAATATCCTTGGTGAAGCATTTTTCTATAACAGTTGCCGTATCCAAGGAAGTTCCAAAACCAAATACTTTTCTGTTTTATAAACATTGAGAAATGAGTCGGCACATCCGCAATTTCCAGTGCTGGTAGCGATAATATAGGAATATTTTTCGTTGAGAGGATGAATCCGAAAGTCAAATCCTCGGTAAGAAGTTCGCTCGGGTAACCGCCATTGGAACGGTGAATATCAATTGTCATTCCAGAACCATGGCCCACCACGACACCTAATTTGCCATTCTTTTCGCCCCACCATTTTTCAGACCTCTTCGCATAATTTCTAACAATCCTAGATTCATGTCCGAGACAGTACCAACTTTGATATAAAGACATGGCATTCGTGAAATTATTTGATAACGAACTCATTTCTCTCACGAATGCGCATGGCTGTTGAACAGCGAATTCTTTACTAGGATATTTATCTACCAAGTCGGCAAGCCCATCAAAAGTTTGTTTAGACAAAACAGAGTCAGCATTATAGACCATGTAAAAAAAATTTTCTGATATGGTTTCTGAAATTATCTTTAGTCCATAATTCAACTGTGTGGCCATATTACCTCGTGCATTCGGATCTCTAATGATCATAATCATATCCTTGTATGCAGATAGTTTTCCTTTCTGCATAGAACAGAATAAGACATCTTCAGTGGTCGGTTGACTAAGTTCTTTCTGTTCAGCCAATTCCTTTTCTGAAGTCAGAACAACGATCTTTATGTTGAAGCGCTCACGCGCTAATTTACAGAAGCCTAATATGGCATCTTCTGCTATAGTCTGCTCTCTTAACATTGGGATTAGGATAAAAATCATCTTCTTTCCCGAGCGATCATATTGTGGCCCAGATTCTCGATGTTTCAATTGGCGAAATAGGCGTAAATAAGAAAAAAAGTCAAAAATACCCCTTTCAGACTGGAGAATTATGCATATTGCTATTATCGTAATAGCTAATAGAGGTAGATTGCTCATATAAAAAACTTCATAATTATTTTATCCATTGGAATTTATATAAGATTTTTAATCTGCGTTAAGTTGTTCAAATAGACACAGTCATACTTCTTTTTGTCCTCTGTATTTTTTCTGTCAATAATTGCAGCACCGCAACCAGATTTTATCGCCCCAACAACATCCGTTGCATAGCTATCTCCGACACATAAAATCTCCTCACATTTAACAGATAATTTTTTCGCAATAATGCGATAGAGTCTCGGGTCTGGTTTACTAATACCCACATCACAAGAAACTAAGACGTGGTCAAAATATTTATTTAACCCAAAGTATTCAACTGCCTTGACAGTAGATTTATAGCCATTGGTTAATAAGACAAGTTTCACTTTGTGTTTCTTTAGGAATGGAAGAATCTTTTTTGCGTCGTCATACATTCTGTGTATTTTTGGATTACCAAAAAATTGACGAGAAATATCTTTATTTATCGCCTTAGCGATAACTTGATCTTTTAGCCCAAGCTTTTTAAGCATTTTGAAATGAAAATCAAACCACCATTTTTCAATATTTTCTTCATTATGATGCTTTTTGGAATTCTCGGATATCTTCCTATCGCCATAATCTTTCCAGACTGCGCTAAAAGCTTTTTTAATTTCTCTTGGACGCGCGTTAAAACCATGATTCTTAAAAATTTTCTGATACACAATCCCCCTAGAGGGATGTAACCGTAAAATTGTGTAATGAAGGTCAAAAACAATTGCTTTATATTGAGAATCTTGAAAAGGAGAAAACAATGTCTTAATAGGAACATTTAGAACATTAGAAATCATCCAAATATTTTTCAAAGATATGTTTTCCTCACCCTTTTCTATTCTATTAACATAAGCGGGGCTGAAACCAGATTTATTGGCAAGTTTTGATTGAGACAAACCGGATTTTATTCTAGCTCTTCTCAAATTTTCTCCAAAAATTTTTTGTATATTCATATATTAACATAATCATATACTATAAGTTAATAGCTTGTCAATTTTTTCTATCAAAAAACACCAAACGAAACCCCGCCCGCATTCATTCCCCAGACCCCTTTCTGCGGGCGGGAAAATTCAGCCGAGGTTTTGCGAAAATCCATATCCCCAGAAAATAGCTTTGG
>Ga0208375_1001653_pt1 | contig 23954 bp, 30 predicted proteins | sample RifOxyD1_FD_184038 | JGI IMG/M metagenome (GOLD analysis project Ga0208375, IMG submission 184038) | Soil microbial communities from Rifle, Colorado - Rifle Oxygen_injection D1 (SPAdes) | ecosystem: Environmental > Terrestrial > Deep subsurface > Rock core/Sediment | place: Rifle, Colorado...
CATGATAAGATATTTGAAAATCAAGCTTCATTAAGCGAGAGTAACCTTAAGAAGTGGGCTCAAGAATTAAGTTATAATATTGACAGCTGTTTAGATTCAGAGAAATATCTAAGTGAAGTTGAATCTGATTTAAAAGAAGGTGCAGCTGCAGGAGTTAGGGGAACGCCATCTTTCTTTATTAACGGGCAACCTTTAAGTGGTGCACAACCATTCAGTGAATTTAAGAGAATAATTGACGCTGAACTTCAATAATTTCTCATTATTTTTTTTATTTTTTCTTTATGTTTCTCTTTTGTAATTATGACATCCTCTCCACACTAAAGTGTGGAGTTATCTGTCAAGTGTTCTTGACATTTTGAAAACTATAATGATAAATATAAATGTTTAAATAAGATTAAAAGGGCATTTATATATGGGAATAATCTTTGATGAATACGGAAACTTAAGACCTTCAGCATTATTAGGTGCTGTAGCTTTAGGTATTGCTATACTGCCTGCCAGTTGTGGTTTCTTAAATGGTTATGAGTATTCTTTTGGTTCTAGGGCTGGTGTGGTTAATAAAATATCACACAAGGGAATGGTTTGGAAAACTTATGAAGGAGAGATGGCTCTAGAAGGAATAGTTTCAAGCGGGGGAAATATGGGCGCGAATACCTGGGAGTTTAGTATTGATAATCAAGCAAGGCACGGAGAAAACAAAGAAGAATTAGCAAGAAAATTAAATGAAGCCTTAGAATCAGGGCAAAAAGTAAAAATAAAATATATTCAAGTTGTTGGTGGATGGCCTTGGAGAGGTTCAACAGGACATTATGTTCAAAGTGTAGAACCGATAGTAAAGAAATAAAAAATAGAGCTAACTAATTTTTAACAACTCTTTAATCTTGTTCTTATTCTTTTCTTTTGTTATTGCACTTGCTATTGCTACACCTTTACATCCAAGTTTCTTAGCTTTTATTACATCTTCCCTACTTGATATCCCGGCTCCGCATAATGGAAGGATTTTTGATTTTTTAGGGCTCTTAAATAATTTAGAAAACTTAAGAACATCGCTTGCTTTATATTGAGTTATGCTTTTTCCTGTTCCTATAAGCTTAGGATCTTCAAACGCCAGATAATTTATCTTTGAGTTTAATGCTTTGTTATTAATAATTTGTTTAGCTTCGCTAAAAGTTGATATAAATGCTATAATAGATAATCCACGAGAGTTAGCTTCTATTACTTGCTGTTTTAGTTTGTTAAACTTTAATCTATGGTCACTGTGATTTAAGAAAACACCATTTGCTCCCAAGGATTTAACTTTGTGAGCATTAAACTGATTGTTAAGATGTTGAGCATAAGTTTTTAGTTTTGTTTTTTTAGAAACATCGCTAATATTTTGAAAAGGAACACCAACAATTGCACTTTTGTTGTATCTTTGAATTAGCCAAGCTAATTCAAGAACTTGCTTGCCTTTTTTGTGATTTTTGAAGTTTACAACGATAATCATTAATAGCTAAATCTCCTTTCATAATTTTTATGATCAAGCCAATCTAAGATTACAGAGATAATTTCAATCCCCTCTTTTCCAACAGAATAAAGGAGCCGCCAACCCCTAGGCAAGTCATATTTCCACAGATTACTTATAAGGTATTTCTGAATATAGTGTTGAGGAATTAATCTTTTTGGAATTTGAATCCCGCAAAAAGCATTTCTCTTTAGGTTTTCAAACGCTTGAGATAATTGAGAGTATAGCTCTTGCTCTTCTACCTTGCCTATTTTAAGCTCATTAAAACTTTTTTCAATTATCTTTTCTGCAAAAAATAACCTTGATTTTATTTCCATTCTAAATCAGTTCTTGCGATATATTTTTTTACAAGTTTGGGATTCCATATCCAAGCTATTTTTCTATCTTTATCAACAGCTATTCTCCCAGCATAGAGCAAATAATCAATTATCACAGACAAAGTTTGATACATCATTTTCTTTGGAAGTTGTTGCCAAATTTGTTTTTTAGTGAACTCCCCACTATTGTCATAGATAAATTTCTCAACCATTAAAACACTATCTAATCTTGGGTAATGTAATATTTTTTTTATTTCCATTTTGTTTGTGATATTTTAAAAATGGAGATTAGAAATTTTTAATTTCTTCATTTCCATGAGTTATATAACTATATATACCTTATAAATCTTATGATTTGGTTTGAAGTTTATTACTATAAGCATTTTTATTTTAATGGTTAAGAGGCCTTTTCTTTATCCTCCCACCCCTTACTTCTTTTATACTATGTTCTATTATAACTGCTTCTGGGTCTACAAGAATTATCTGTTGTTTTATTTTTATGACTTCTAGTCTTGTGACAAAGATAAACAGGATATCCATTTCTTTGTCTCCAGAATAGCCGCCCCTTCCCTTGTATATTGTAACTCCTTTTCCTAGCTGTTTAGTAAGTTGGTTTCTTATTTCTTCACTTTTCTTAGATATTATTGTTATTCCAATATACTCTTCAATTCCTTGTATAAATAAATCAACTGTCTTGGATGCGGCCAAATAAGTTAATATAGAATACAAAGCAATTTCTATGCTTAACAAAATTGCTGCAAATGAGAATATAAAAATGTTTATGACAAAAATTATTTCTCCCATACTAAACCCAAACCTTCTGCTTAGATAAATAGAAAGAACTTCTGTTCCATCTAAAACTCCCCCACCCCTTATGGAAAGTCCTATTCCTGCACCTAAAAGAAATCCGCCAAATATAGAAACAAGAAGCTTATCAGATGTGATTACTGGGTATTCTATGAAAAATAAAACCAAAGCAAGTCCAAATATAGCTAAAAAAGTTTTAGTGGCAAAAATATTTCCTATTTGCTTTCTTGCAAGAAAAATAAAAGGCAAGTTTAGAGCAAATATTAAAAGAGAAATAGATATTGGAAGCAAATGATAAATAAGCAAAGATATTCCAGTTATCCCTCCGTCAATAAAGCCATTGGGGATTAAAAATCCCTTAAGACCAAAGCCTGCTATTAATACTCCTAAAATTAAGAGAAATGATTCCTTAAACAAAGAAAAACCTATTTTTGCAACTCTTTTCACATTTCTATAGAGATTATGTGCTTTTAAATTTTAACTCTTTTTTATTCCTGCTAAAAAATAATTTTCTTGATTTTCTTTGTTATCTCTAATGGATTTTTGTTTTGCCAAACATTTCTTCCAATGGCTAAACCAATTGCTCCAGCTTGCATTATTTCTTTAACATTCTTCAATAAAGCTTTTTCATTTGTTTTTATTCCGCCAGCAATTACAATCTTGCATCTTCCAGCAGATTTTACTGCCCATTTTAAATCTTCTAACTTCCCATTATAATGAATTTTAGCAATATCAGCTCCTGTTTCCAAAGCAATTCTTGCAGAATAAGCTAAATTCTCTCTTGAATCTGGATTTTTTATTGCCTTTCCTCTTGGATAAACCCAAGAAATAACGGGAATTCTTTTTTTATGTGCTTGTCTTTGAATATCTGCAAATTCATCCAGCATTCTTGATTCATATTTACTTCCTATATAAATGGTATAACCCACTGCTTTTGCCCCAAGAGATATTGCCTCATTAATAGTGCATATTTGGACTGATAAAGGTTCTCCATTAAACAACTTAGTTTTGCCATTTAGTTTAATTATCAATGGAACTTTACTTTTTTTTATCTCATTCTTATATTTTTCTGCAATTCCTTTATGAAATACAATTCCAGTATACTTTCCCCTTTTAGCTACATCTAAAACATATAAAGGATCAATATTCTTATCATTAAAGTCATGGGAGGGGCCATGCTCAAAACCCTGATCGTAAGCAAGAAATAATGCCTTTCCTTTTTTTGTGATTTTGCTTAAACTTGGAGAAGAAGTTTTTTTCATTTTCTCTTTTTTATTTTAAATATTTTAAGTTGATCATCAAATTGTTTAATTAAATTTTTTCCTTGCGACAATATTCTCTAAGCTTTTTAAAGAAATTATGATTAGCTGTTTCTTGTATTTCTCTTGTTTTTAAGATAATTTTAAATGCAGAATGTATACTTTTAACAGGAAACAAACTATCTAAATCATGTTTAGATATGAACCTCCTAGCTAAAACTTCTTTTCTAAGCCATCTTATTAAAGGTTCCCATTGTTTTCCAATTAAAATTATTGGAACATTATGAACGTAGTGAACTTGAATCAATTGTAAAGCATAAAAAAATTCTAAAGTGGTTCCTACCCCCCCAGGAGAGACCACAACTACATTCGAAAGCTCCATAAACCTTCTTAATCTATCTGAAAATTGAACGAACTCTTTTTTGATATCCAAGTGAATATTAGCTATTTGCTCTTTTGGAAGTCTAATTAATAATCCAAAGGAATGTGAACGCATTTTGGGGTCACCTGCTTTATGCCCCGCATTTGCAGCTTCCATCGTTCCGGGGCCTCCACCAGTTACAACATCAATTCTTTCGCTTCCCAGCAACTTTGCAAGATTATAAACAGTCATATAGCTATGATCTTTTTTCTTCGTTCGTGCAGAACCAAAAATTGCTACACGAAAACTTTCTTTTCCATCCCTAATCCTATGTAATTTCTTTTTTGTCATCTTTTATTTTCATTTATTTAATCTTGTTTTGAAATTTTTATGTCAAGATTCTTGACGTATCTTGAGCATCCAAACCTCAAGAATATTTCAGTTTTATATTCTTGATGGCATTCAAAGTTCATAGAACTTTGATGAGTCCCAAACAAACCACGGCTTTTAAGCCGTGGTAAAACTCAAGGACTTTTTGATGTCAATAATTCTTCTGCGATTTCCGCAATTGCCTTAGCATCTATTTTGTATTTAGATAATAACTGCTCTTTTGCCCCCGAATGAGGAAGTTTCCCTATGCTTAACAAAGAGAGAGCAATTCCTTTAGAGCTTGGAATGCCACTTGCAATCATCTCTCCTATGCCCCCTTGCTTATAATGGTCTTCTGCAATGATAATTTTATTGCCATGCTTATCAACAAAATTAATAAGTTTCTGGGTATTAAAAGGCTTTATACAATATAAATCAATAACAGAAGAATTAATTCCCTTGGCTTTTAATATGTAGTGCGCCTTTAAGCATTCATGCAAAGTTATTCCTGCTCCAATAAGCACTATTTTGTCTTTTTTAGATTCTTGAAGAACATTAAAATCGCTGAGAGAAAATTTTGAATTGATATTATAGACTACGGGAGTAGCATCTCTTGTTGTTCTTATATATTTTATATTCTTTTTATTTCTGTTATTATAGATTAATTGCATAATTTTTATTGTTGATATTGCATCACTTGGATAAAAAATAAAAGATTCTGGGAGTGTTCTAAAAAATGCTATATCTTCAAGTCCCATCTGACTTACTCCATCCTTTCCTATAGATACTCCAGAATGGCCCCCACAAATGTTTAAACTGGATTGAGAAATAGCAGCCATTCTAATCTGATCATAAGCTCTTGAAAGAAAAGCTGAAAAAGTTGAGGCAAAAACATTAAATCCTTTAATAGACAAACCCAGAGACATGCCAATCATATTTTGTTCTGCAATATAAGCTTCTATAAATTGATTTTTTGTTCCTAAATTATTCTTTATTTTCTCTGATTTTGTTGAATTAGAAACTTCTCCATCGACAGCCAAAATATCTTTGTTAAAAGAACTCAAGTATAATAATGCATCACCATATGCTTCTCTTGTAGAAACCTCTTGACCAATAAAATAGTTAATTCGCTTTAACGACTCACCTTGGGCATTATATGGGCGAATTTTTTCAGGTGTTTTAATAATAACTCTTGGCATAGAAGGATTTGAAATTTCATTCAATGCTTGTTGTAGCTGAATTTTACTTAAGGCCTTGCCATGCCAGCCATCTTTATTTTCTAAAAAAGATACTCCCTTTCCTTTAATTGTCTTAGCAAGAATCATTACTGGATTAGAAGATTTTTTGGCTTGCAAAAAAGAAGAGATTAAATCAGTTACATTGTGCCCATCGACAACAAAAACATTCCAACCGAAACTTTGAAATCTTTTTTTATATTTTTCAACATCATATTTCAACATTGTTTCTCCTCTTTGACCTAAGCTATTCACATCAACTATTGCTACAAGATTGTCTAATTTATAATAAGAGGCTAATTGCAATGCTTCATAGATTTCTCCTTCGCTGATTTCACTGTCTCCTAATAAAACATAAACTCGAAATTTTCTTTTTTGTAATTTAGATGCAAGGGCCATCCCTAAACCTACACTCAATCCTTGTCCTAAAGAGCCTGTTGCAGCTTTTACCCATCTCAGTTTTGAACTTGGAACCGGGTGGCCTTCTAATGGACTTGATAATTTTCTTAGATCTAAGAGGTTTTCATTTATGCAGCCTGCATGAAATAAAGAAGAATAAAGTATTGGAGCCGCATGCCCCTTGCTTAAGATAAATTCATCATTATCAGGATTAAATGGTTGGTTTTTGTCATAGGCCATTTCTCTAAAGAATAAAACACTCATTATTTCGGCACAAGACAAACAAGAAGTAGCATGCCCGCTCTCAGCTTCTGTAGTCATTTTTAATGAATCTCTTCTTAATATATTTGCAATATCATACAATTCTTTTATACTTGCCATTTCCCTTTTATTATTTTTATCACCTCTTTTTACAATATTATACAAAAATAAAACGCAAAATTACTTAATAAGCTTTTTTAATCTCTCGTAATCCCCTTTAACATTATTTGATGATTGTAGATAACTTCCACTTATGAAAATGTTCGCGCCTGCCCGTTTTGCTTGAACAATATGTTGAACACCTAAACCCCCATCAATTTCAATATTAAATTTTAACTTGTTTTTAGATTTGAATTCTTTAAGCTGTTTTACTTTATTTAACGTTGGGGGAATAAATTTGGCCCCATACCTTCCAGGGTTTACACTAAGAATGGTTACATAATTAATCTTCATTTTTTTAAGGAGGGGTATAACAGCATTAACGGGAGTCTTAGGATTTAATGCTATTCCTAAACGTTTATTCTTACCTTTAATTAATTTAATAGCTTCTTCAACATCATCAGATTCTATGTGAACAATGATTATGTCTACTTTAGAAGCGTTTTTTTTAATCCAATATAAAGGATTTTTCATCATTAAATGGGCTTCATAGACTTTTGGGTTATTTGATTTAGTTGAATTATCCAAATTATTTGATCTTATTTGTCTTGGTAATTTAAAATTAAAGTTTAGAGATTTATCTTTTACAAACTTTCCATCCATAACATCTAATTGAATAATATTAGAAAGCGAAAAAACTTTTTGCAATCTTTGATTAAGTTCTTTTTGATTTTTAGCTATAATTGAGGGAATTATTTGATATTTCATGGGACTTGAATTTTTTAGTTTTTGTTTATGATGTAAAATTAAATCAAAGTTTGTTGAACTTTTGAATTCTTCTATTATGTCTTTTTGCGTTTAAAAACTTGGTTTCTAAAAAAATAGAAATTGCTTTTTTTGCTTCAGCTTCGGATAAAAAACCTGCTGCTAATGAAAGAATATTCGCATCATTATGTTCCCTTGTCAATTTTAAGATACTGGAATTAAGTTTATAACAAACAACTGCCCTTATACCCTTTATTTTATTAGCTACTATTGCCTCACCCTGTCCGGTTTTCCCAAGTATTATTCCCTTTATGCCCTTATCTTTTGCTTTAGCCAATGCCCTCGCTAAAGGAATTATCAAATCCGGATAATCATCATCTTTATTATATAAAACTGGGCCAAAATCTTTAACAATATAACCTCTTAACCCCAACCAAGTTTTTAATCTGGATTTTAAATTAAATCCGGCATGATCGCTAGCAAGGTAGATTATTTTATGAATCATATTTTGATGTCTCTTTTGATGCCTCTTTTAGTGTATAATCTGTTACTATAAAGAAGATTTGTTATGTTAAAAATCTTTTGATGTAACTATCAGCTAAAGCAGATAGCTTGTTTTAGATTTTTGATCATGCTCAAGAAAACGACATTGCAAGACAAAGGTTTAAATTTTCTTGACATATAAAAGTTACTATGACTTATTTTTAAGATTTTTAAGTTTCTTTTTGGTGTTTCTTTTTTCAAATTGTTTTTCATATTTTATCTTTTTGCTCTTTAAGTCATTTAAAAGTTTATTAATTAATAATATCTCTAACAGGATTATTATTAATAGAAAAAGAATTAATAATAGCATACCATAACTTATGCTTATAATGGGTATTTCTTCATTTAAAATATCATCAATATTTCCTGGGAGAGGAACGCATGCTCTTCTTTCATATTTTAAATTTGGTTCTGAACAATAATTATTATCCTCACAAAACCTTGTTTGAACAAAATTTTTACAGTTTGTCCATTCATTACATTGCCAAGATGAAACACATTTTCTATCTTCTTTTTCATCTTCTTTTGGATTTAAAGGGAATTTGGAGGATTCATTTGAAGAGATTTGAAAAGAACCCCCAATTGCAACTACAAAACCAGTTATTAAGATTAAACCCATTAAAAATAAACATAAAATATTCCACCTCATTTCAATTTTAATTAAATAACCTCTCCATCACTTAAATACCTTAATTAAAAGAGATTAATAAATTTTTTGATTAAACTTTTTATATAAGAAAAAATAGAGTTGCTTTGAGAAACATCTTTATTTACTACATTTCCAGTTATTGCGGATTCATTTTGATCCGTATTGTCTTGGGTTATGTTACCTTGAATTGTGGTATTATTTTGAACTGAATTGTCTTCAATAACAAATTGCCCTGAAACTCCATTTGCATTTATTAATGGATTTATAATTATTGTTAATGTTATAAAAAATATACTTATTATGCTTAATTTATTCATAGAATAACTAATAAAAAATGGTTTTATAGATTTATCTATTTGCAAGTCAAGTTCATAACTTAACATTCTGCACTCGTTTCCACTTATGATATTTTTTAGATTGATAATCAAGGAAACAAAAACCAATTATAAATATCAACGATATTTTATTATTAGTTTAATTTTATCTCGGTATTAGTTTAATTATCAGTTTACTTTTATCAATCTGCGACAAAGAAGCAGCATATTTTGTTTTAATATGGGTTTTAGATTAAGATAAATTTTTATCATATGGATAAACTATGTTACTACTGCATTTGTTGGTTGCTATAAGAAGGATAAGCAGACCTTTTACGTACTAAGAAAAATATTACTATTGCGAGTATTACGATTGAAATTGTTAATAAAGTTATCCAAATAACAATATTGCTTTCTGTTTCATCAAATTTATTGGGTCTCGTTCTTTCTGAAACAACATTCACAGTTACAGGAAGATTGCAAAATCTTGGGATTACCTTTGAACCTGCAACTTCTTCTGAAGGAGAACACTCCATGCAAAATAATGCTTTGTATGCCCCCACAGGAGTGTCTTTTGGAATGATCACTTGAGGTTTGATATTGTACTTTTGATTGGCTTCTATATTGTACTCTTGTGTAAATGCTAGTTCCAAGCCTTGCGTTTCTTCAATGATAGGAACACATGTTAAAGGAAAGTCATCTGATTGGATTTGGAAAGTAAAAAAACTTGATTGCCCCGGAGATAGTTCAATATTTTGAGGTTGAGGATAAGTAACGCCCATGGCAGAAACAAAGCTAATTGCAAATAAAGCTGACACTAAAAATAAAAGGTATTTTTTTTGTTTTAACATTTTCTTTTTTTGTGTTGTTATATTTATTGCATAAAGTCTAACATTTATTTAAATTATACTGTAAAAGTAATCTGAGTATTATATGTTCCAGGAGACAAGCCCGTTGGGGGGTTAATGTGAAAATAAGTATTAAGTGTTTCATTCAGTGAAGGAGAATTACAATTTATAGAGTCACAAATAGATAACCCCCCAAACGGACCAAAAGTTATTCTACTTGGAGTTTCTACAATATTAGCTGTAAAAAGATTACTACTATCGGTTTCTTGAATATTATCATCATCTATTTGTAAAGCATTTGATAAATCTGAGGATAAATCCCAACAAGTTGCGGTTTTTCCGTCACAAGTAGATCCATCAGAAGAAGGGTCTGTTGCTTCCCATTCAAGATTAATCAATATATTTCCCTTGTTAGTCATTGTTGCTAATGAAAGGCCAGGATTCCATTGATTTAGTTGTATTCCATCCCCCCCATCAACTTGCCTGTCACCTAAATAAACTGTATCAGTATAGAATGGTGCAATTAAAGAAACATATTCCCATAAATAACCAGAACTCCAAGAAATTGATGCGCCTGCTTGACTTGCTACTGGAGATAAGTACATTTTGTAAACTCCGGGCAACCTAAAAAATTCAATTCCTTGGCTATCCCCCGAGAGAATAGACAAAGTATAATTGCAGTTGTCCGCACTTGATTCTGCCGCATTAAAACCTATATTATAAGTTCTAAAATTATTACTAGTAGGAGTGCATGTATCTAAAGAGGTAGAATTCACTAAACATAATGTTAACTGAGAGGTTGTTGCAAAACTGGAACAGTCTGCATCTACATCTTTCACTGATAGTATCATATTAATTGAAGAATAATTTCCTTGAGTGGGATTTATCGCACAAGAATTGGGTAAAAAAACGGTGCAAGACGCTTCTCCTGCAATTATATCTTCATCAGATAAATGAATATCTACAAAAGTGGGGAGATTATCTATTAAATTTAAAGTGGCCTCATAATTACTAGAAGTTATATTGAAATTATCTGTACTCCATATTCTTGCAAAAGTTGAAGTTACTGCTTGACTGACCCCGGGAGTGCCCCAAGGAATTGGTGAGATAAATGATGCTCCAGACGCAGCAGGAACAGCAGAAACAGAATTAAGATAATCTGTTGAACCAAAACTGCTTGCTCCAATTTGTGCATAATAAGTTAATGTATCCGCAGGCCATTTATCTTTGCTTCCATCATCAATATCAACAGCTGTCCAAGTTAAATCTGGAGTGGGATCATGAGTTGAACTTGGATTTAAAGATGAAGGAACGCTTGGAGCATTATTTATCAAATTAAATGTAAATGGTGTAGTCGTAATTTCCCCAGAATTATCATCTACAATAACATCAATATAAAATGTTTTCGAACAAAAACCCCCAGAACAATCAAGAGAACTCAAACTAATTGTCTCAGCAATTCCTTCTAATGTTCCAGTAGGATTTGTATTATAAGTATAAGTTAATGGGGCTCCTAATGAAGGACTATGAATTCCAGGAGCAACAATAGGAAAGTTATAATTCACTACATTGCAATCCCCTGTTGTTGAGGGATTTATTGCAGTCCCGATGCATAATCTTACATTCAATACATCTGGATTCGAGTCTTTAACGTTAAATCTAAATTTAGTGTCTTTATCATGCGTATCAATAACAGGATCAAAAACATTATCCCAATCACCGGAATTAGCTCCATCTTTGATTGCAAAAGTATTATTGACTACATAAGGAGGTTCATTGCCAATAATAAATTGTCCTGTTGCTCCTTGGGAGATTACTATATAAGAAAAAGAAACAACTAAGATAAATGACACAAGAATTAATAAAATTTTAAATTTGCCCCTTTTATCCATATCAAATATCCTTTTTAGTATTTTTACTAAGCATTACCAATTTTTAAACGTTTTGATGATTTTTTGGTATGATTAAGTTTTAATTTTAATACAAACTTATCTTAATCTCTCCTTCATAAACTCCTCTTTGGATGTTGGGAATTTTTAAATTGTAAAACGTTTTCACTCTTTCTCCAATATTATTATTACAGTTTTTATTGATACAAACGGATAAATTCTCGGGAAAGAATTCAAGAGTTGCATTGGTTATAAAAATGGGATTTAAACCAGTTTCAGTTTCATTATCCCCGACTATAGAACCTTCCATAAATAAATTATCATCATCTACTTGAAAATAAGATTCATTAATTGTTTTATTGTATACTAAGAAAAAATCAGTGCAGTTCTCTGTTATGCACGAAAACCTTTCACTGCTCCATTCAATTGACAATGGGATATTCCCAAAATTCAATAAATCAATTCCACTGCTTGGAATTCCAATATTCCATTGTTGAGTATTCAATCTTCCAAAATTAATAAAAGAAGTATAATTTAATGCGGATAAACTTGTATAAACAAAATTATCCCTATCCTCGAGAATTCCGGTTCTAACAAATATTTGCCAATCACTTGCCGATTGATAAAATGGAAAAAAATCTTCTCCCCTATAGGAAAATTTACAAACAGTTCCGGATTTAGATTCAAAGCTTAAGGGAATATTTAAAGTGTAATTATCTAATGTACACGAAGTTAAAAGAGAAGAATTGCATAAGTATGCATTTACATTATAAGTATTGCACTTTTTATCTTTAAGTGAAACTGATATATTTATATTGGCATTTTTTCCCTGCTCGGGATTGATAATTCCATTTGTTCCGAATATAACATTCCCAATATAATCCAAAGTTAATGCACCCTGGTTTGCCCCCCCACTTTCAATTACGTTAAAAAAATCCAATTCATAATTATTAATAGCGTAATCAAAAGTTGCAAAATAATATCCCCCCACAAAATTTGAGGGTATATTATAGGTTAATGTCTGTCTTCTTGTGCAAATAGTAGTACAAGGAACATTAATTAAATCGACAACACTTGTGTTTTTATGAACATAAATTATATTATAAAAACCGGACTTTGTGGGGCGAATTGTTAAAGTAATATTGTCTCCAGGATTAACAATATTGCTACTTATTGTGATTATCTCAGCTGAAACAAAAGAAATTATAAGTATAACTAAAAATAGTGTATAAAATAAAATAAAATTTTTCTTTTTCATTTTTAACATTCCTTTATATTGCTATATTCCGGAGCATTATCATAGCACAAAAATGCAGTGGATTCAACTCTGGGTATGACTTTTATTTTTTCTATTGGAGACAAATAAGGAACAATTAACTCCCTTGATTCATAAGCATTGACTGTTGTATAATAAGGAGTAGGTATGGTTTCTTTCTCTCTATCAAAATAAAAAACATCAATTAGAAAAAAATCGCCTAAAACGATGCCTCTTTCATTCTTCACATTTATTTTTAATAAATTTCCAGTATAACAGGCACCCAATATCTTCACATCCACATCAGTTATACAGTTTAAAGCAGTTTGGGCTTCTTCTATATTTTGCTGTTTGATTACATTAAAAACAAAAACTGTTAACATCCCAACTGCCATAATAGAAATTAAGATTATCAAAACAGTGGAAACTACTTGCGAAAGCCCTTTAGAATCTAAATAACCCCTTTTTTTCATGAATAAACTAAACAAACCACGTTTTTATGTTTTTTGAAACAACATAAAGATGAAAATAGTTAGATATAAAGATAAAATCATTTTAATAGACAATAGATAGATTAAATTACATTAATGTTAAGTAGATTAGATAAATAACCCCACTAATAAACTTATAATAATGTTTAATCTCAAGTTATGACTAATTAATCTATATCTTATTAATTTCTATGGGCCATTGACATGAAATAAATAATTGATTATCCCATATTAACATATCTTACAAATCACTCAAAGAAAAACAATTATAAATCTAATTATACTAATTAAATTATGAAACTGAAAATAAAGAGGCTGTTAAAAGACAAATGGGATCACTATATTATATTTTTATTTTTAGTTATAAGATTAATACTTAATGTTGAAACACAGACACTTTCCGTTATGTTTGTGGTTGTTTATGCAATATTCTTATTTATGCTAACTTATAGAGTAAAATATTTTGCAGTGAGTTTAATTTTATTTTTATCATTGGATAATATTATTGCCACATATTTCGCAACATCCAACAATGCCTTGGATATTTTTTATTTAGGAACAATTTTCTTTAATTTAGTGGTAATATTTCTTTTAACAAAGAACTTCAATAAAAGTTTAGGAAATTAGTTAACTGACTGGCTAATGAAGTCACTATTTCTATAGTTGGTAGGTGTAAATTAAAATCTTTTAAAAAAGCATTCATTGGGAATTTACTAAAAATTTAAAAGTATGAATTCCTTTGATACAAGATGAAAAGGGGATTGGCTTTTTTATTTATTATTAGCATAATTATTATTTTATCATTATCTTTTATCTCGGCTGGATTTTTTTCAGATGCTGGAAAGTTTTTTGCTAAAATTACAGGAATGGCAGGAGGAAGCGATGACACAAGAACCTGGATTCTTAATTCTAATTTAGAAAGTGCAGATAATTGGCAGACAGCAGGCGTTATTGAATTCACTTCATTGTACACTGCTTCTGAACCAGATGTTAAAGCTTATTTTGGAACAAAATTTGCAGCTTTAAAATATTGCTCAACTTGCTATGCTAAACCCTCGTTAAAACAAACAATTAATCCTATTATCGCTGATTCATTAGCAGGGGAATATGAACTTTGCGCTTATGGTGCTAATCTCGGAGGAGCTTCAAGAGGAACTATTTGTTTTAATGGCAAGTGCATAGCAACAGATTCTTCGTCTTCTATAGGGCAGTGGAAAAAATATTGTGTAATCAGTTCTGTGGCTAAAGGAAGTACTATAAATATAGAGCTTAATGCTTTTGATAAAACACATTATTTTGCATGGGATGGTGTGACAATAACAAAAAAAGAAAATAGTGGGGAAATCCCGAATACAAATATTCCATATGTAAATATAGAATCTCCAACGCAAAGTATTCCTTTTGAAATATCTGTTGATAGTAACATTAAATCATTTCAAATAAACTTTACAGCAACCAATGTAGAAAAAGTTGCTATGGGTGTTGCAAATGCTTCTGGGCATGTTTTATGTCACACATCCGAAATAAATAAAAGAGAAGGCATCAATGATTCTTTGATAAGTTTGTCTAGAAAAGATATTTTTGTTCCTTATTATATAGAAACCCCTGGCGGATTTAGATATGGTTATACATTTACTTGTAATTTTAGCGATAAATTTCTTTTTCCTGAAACAAGTTATGGAATAACTCTTATTGGTGCAAAAGATATAAATTCAGATGGGGATTATAGTGATAATAATGAATCTGTTTTTGTTTTAGAACCAAATGCAGTTATTATTAAGACAAGTTCTCCGCAAATTGAAATAATCTCCCCAAAAAAAACCAGCCCATTAATAACAAATAAAACTGGAATAATAAATGTTACTTTTAGTGCAAAAAATACTAATAGCGTTGCAATAGCTGTTTCTAATGCTTCTGGTTTTAATATATGCCATACTCGGGATTTAAATGTTAATGGAAGTTCTTTAATTCCATTAAATCATCAAAAAATAGTCACCCTTGATAATAGCAAATATTCTTTTAATTGCAATGTAAAAAATAACCCATCTAATGGCAGTTATGGATTAGTTGTTATAGGTGCAAAAGATATTAATAGAGATGGTGATACTAATGATGATAAAGAAACCAATCTTGTTGCTGAGCAAGATGCAGTAATAATAAAAAATGTTATTGTAACTGAACCCGAGCCTGAACCCGAACCAGTGCCAGAGCCTATTCTTGTAGGAAATGCAGGTGCAAATTTAACAGTTATTATTGAAAACGCATCTGGGTTTTATGAACCTATAAGCAATGAGGCAGTTTATTTAAGTTCTTTAAGTGGAGAAGATTCAACCCAAGCTCGGGGGGTTACAAATAGTGAAGGAAAAGTTATTTTTTCTGGAATAGATGAAGGAGGTTATGAGATTAAATCAGGAGGGGTAAATTCCTTATACATACAAAAAATAGAGCATGTTTATGTTCCTGAAAACATTTCAAGGCAGATTTATATTGAGCTTGTGTTAAGAACAGCTATTCCTGGTGCTAAGCCAGAAATAACTTCTGTATGGCCCAATGAAGTAGGGTTTATTGGAATTAACCAAGAGTTTACTTTTATAATAAGTGGAAAGAATTTTGATGAAAATACTAATGTTTATTTAGATGGAAGAGCAATAGATGAAAGTGTTAATGCCTATGTTAATTTAATTAGTTCTGATATAATTGAAGTTGTTTTCCATAACATAAGAAAAGACGGAAAAATTGCTTTGAAAGATATTGCACCAGGAGTTTCTTCAACAATTGTTTCAGATGGATATTACTTAATGGATGAAGAAAAAGGATTTACCGCTATTCCAAGCGATAATCCTCAAGCAATTAAAGGCCCACACAAATTCAGTGTTAGTTCGCCAGATTTACAAGAAAAGGGCTTAAAATCTATATTTAGTTATTTTCTTAGATTATTTGGAGGAGGCTCTGATTCCAAGACAGGTGATTGGAAAGTTGTTGATGATCCTTCTAAGTGCGATGACATGTCTAGTAGTCATCCCGTTGGTTTAAAGTTTGTTTGTAGTGGTGAAAATGAGATAGCTTATATTCCTAGAGAAGAAATAAAAATATGGCAAGCCATTAGTTTTGGGAATAATAAATTTGCTTGTGGGTTGGTAACTGAAAGAACCGTAAGCTTAAAGAAAGCATGTCTTGAATACAAAAAAGCAGACGGAACCAAAATAGAAAAAGCATATGATAAACTATATGAAGTTAAAGAAGGAAGGAATACTATAAACTTTATTGCAGCTGCCCTTTGTTTGTCTCCAGAATTAATTCCTGGTTTGCCCCCCGGTACAAGCACTTTATGCACTATAATTGCAGATGAATTGGTATTAGATGAAGATAGGCAAACATCTTCTATAATCGGTTATTTTATTTTCCCAGATTATTTAACTTATTCTTATGAAGAAATGGAAAAGAACGTTTGCGATCCCAAGAGTTTTCCAATGGAATATGATTCTTATAGAAAGAGCTATGAAGATAAAAAGGACTTTGATATTAGGTTTGAGGAATTGAATTATACTTTTTCGCAAAAAGCACTGCATAAAGAAAAAGAAATGACAAGAAAGTATGTATCAGTTACTGAGGCAGGATTTAGTTTATGCGAACTTAAACATTTTGAAGGTGATTTTCTAGAAGATAATAAATCTTGGACAAAGGGAACAATAGGACAGATTGACAAAATAATTGATCCTATTATTCCATTTAAACCAGATATGACACAGGTATATGATGTGGACAGAAAAGTTGTGTCTTATCCTTGCGGTAAAGGAACTTTAGAAGACAAAAAAATTAATATTGATTATGCATTAACTATGCAAGATAGAACGAAATCAAAGAAATTTCCAAGCGATCCAAATAATTTTGGGTATAAAGATTCTTGTAAAGAAGATTATGAATATGGTTGGGTGCCTGTTCCCCCTGAAGTATTCGGACATGGTTGGGAAGCATGCGAAATTGTAGAATCTACAATTAAACAAGAGGGATCTCTTGGTTGTGATGCAACGTATCCTCTTCCTGACTGGAGTTTTAACCTGTATGTTTGATTTAGGAAATAGTTTGTGTAAACAAATATAACATAAAGTTTCTATTATGTTATCTCAACTTAAGATTATGTGATCATCCCTTTCAAGTGTGGCATTTCTCTTTCTATAAACCCCACAATTTCACTTTTGAATCGCGTGTTTAAAGAAATGCCCGTAAATTTTGGCTTATTATGAAGAATTAGCCAGCCCTGTTTAGAAAGCTCTTTAATTATTTCTTTTAAATTTTGAAATCTTTTAAAATGTTCTGTTCTATCATATTTCTCCCCCCAATTTCCTTTACTTCTTGCTAAAACTGACATTAGTTGGGCTTTTTCTAAATCTGAAGCCATAAGATTATAAAGCAAGGGCATTCTTAAATGTTTCTATCTTTGATACTTTCTGTTTATCAATGGAAATATTTATAAAGTATGAAGAGAATAGTAATATTATATAAAATTGAACAAACAGGTAAGATAAACAAAATGAAAGTTAAAGAAAATAAAAGTTTTTTTCTTATGCAATTTGGTGATACCCCCCAATTGAGGGTTCTTGACTTTTTAATAGGGTTTCACTTTTTTGATTATCCTCTGACTGAAATAGCAAGAGAAAGTAACGTTAGTTATAATTCTCTTAAAGTATTTTTTCCTTATTTTATTGAGTCTGGAATCGTCTCTAAAACCCGAAAGATAGGAAAGTCTGATTATTTTAAGCTTAATATGGATAACCAATTTGTAAAAAATCTGATTAAACTTGATTGGAGTTTGACTAAAAGAAATGTTCTTCCAGAAATAAAGGAAAAAGTCTACACTTAGTTGAACCTCGAAATACTCGGTGTAAATAATAATCCCCTGAAGAATATACTTTGCGGTAAGTTATTTTTTAGCTATTTTCCAAAGTAAATCAAAATAATTCCTATACGACTCATAGACTGATTTGTGTTCTATTACTATCCCTAAAGGATTTTCTACCCACATAATTAATGCAACCTTACCATCAAAGATATATGTTGAAACAGAAGAATGAAACTCAGAAGGAACATATCTTATTTCAGTTAAAGGAATAGAAGTTGGTTTTATTTTTATATTAGCAACAATTCTCATATGTATTTTATTCTTAACTCTTTCTTTATCCCATTTGGGATAGTCATAAGGTAAAAACTCTTTAATTTTATATTCTGCACCAAAATCTAATATTTCACTTTTTGAACTTAGCATTTCATTCATTATTGTTCTTATTCCAGCTAATCCTTTGAAACTATGAATCTCTTGTTTTTCTTTGGGACTATTAAATTGCAAAAGAAGATTAGGAATTATCGATTTAACCTTCTCAAGATTTTCCTCTTTATCTTTAATAATTTCATTTATTTTATCTGGGCTTGCAGCTTCAAATAATAATTTGTTGGACTTAGTTATCTGGCTTATTAATCCTTTTTCTCTTAACCCCCGAAATGCCCATTATAGTTCACTCTATGCTAAACTTTGCAGAACATTACATATTCCTTATTCACAAAGATATCTAGCCAAAGCTGAAGCAATTCAGGGAAGTATTGATTGGCACAACATGCTTGAAGATAGAAAGAGGATGTTTGGAAGGACTAATCGTTTAGAAATTGCATTAGATAATGGACAATTAGAAAAAATGTATGGTATAAAATCTGTATCGGTTTAATTTATCTTAATCCTATTTCTTAAAAAAAGAAAGTATATCCTTTAGGATATAATCTTTTATACCGAGTAGTCCGGAGTTCGATTACTTCAATTCTCTTCATTGATCGAATTGAAGTCCCAGAAAATTTCATATTTTCTGAGCTCTTCAGGGCCATATTTTTAAAAATGGAAAGTAGAAATGTTTATATACTCCATATGCATTCCGTATACATATAAAATCACATATTGATAAAAATGGAAAATTCAACTATTTCTGCCAGAGTAGATCTTGGAGAGTATGCAAATAAAGTATTAGGAATCATAAAAATAAAATATGGTTTAAAGGATAAATCTGAAGCGATAAACAAATTTATTGAATTATATGGAGATGATATACTTGAATTAGAAGCGTCTGAAGAGTATACTAAAAAAGTTGTAGAATTAACAAATAAGCACTTGAAGAAATATGGCATGAGAAAAATGGATGTTGAAGAACTTAACAAACTTTGCGAGGTTTAAATGTTCAACTTTGATTTGACAGATGAATTAAAGTTTATAATCCGAAAACTTTGCAAAAAAGATAGAAAAAGGGTAGAAATAATTAATAAAAAAATTAGGCAGATAATAAACTGTGATTCTGTATCAATTCAGCATTACAAAAATCTTAGGCATGATTTAAAAGATTTTAAAAGAGTTCATATAGATACTAGCTTTGTGTTAGTCTTCAAGGTAGATGTTCAGAAAAATCATATTTTGTTTGTGGATTTTGATCATCATGATAAGGTTTACAAGAAAATGTATTTATCTTAAATTTATATCGCAACAAAGTATATCCTTTAAGATATTATCTTTTATACAGAGTAGATATGTTTTTTGACTAAATTTTTAATAAGATTTTATGACAGGAAATTAGGAATAATTAAAAACTGTTTTTTCTTGTCAGATTAAGTAAAATGGTTATTCCAAAAACAGAACTAAGGTATAGCTGGATATATAACAAACAATTTAATCCAGATTTTAATATTAAAGATCAGAAAAAACTTAAGAGGGATTGTAAAAAATTTGAGAATCTTTATAACAAATATCTCTTAAGAATTTTAAATTTAATAGAGAAATATCACTCTAAAGAATGGAAATATACTTTTATCCCAATCTATATAATTTCCAATAAGAACCCCATCAACTTTTCAGACCCATTAACTATTCGATATAAGAAAAATGAGAAATATATGCTTATTGTTCTAATTCATGAACTCTTGCACAATAATTCCTTTGGGCAAAGAAAATTTGAAGATTCAAGGCAGCTACATATTTACATGGAACCGATATTAAATAAAATAGTTAAAGGACTATTACCTTTTGATTTGTCAGAAGAATTAGAATTGTTTAATCAAAGAACGATGGGATTTTATAAGTAAAAAGTTATTAATTTTCTTCCCAAAAACATCTCCTAATGTTTACACCAAGGATTCAGCAATTTGAAATTAAATTCTGCTTAAGAGCATTTTAATTATTAAATCCCTTTGAACCGAAATTAATTAGTATCTTTTTGATTTCATTAATTGTTTGTTGTTGATCTTTTTTATCTGACATTCTTACAAATCTTATTAACAAATCAGCTAACTTTGACTCGTCCATAATCTTTAATTTATATCCGTCAGTAATAAAATAAAACCTGAAATTTTTGTATTTCAATTCTTTAACTACAATCTCTCCAACATGGCCCAGAGCTTTGCCCTTGCGCGGATTTTCTGCCAAAGAATACATCTGTCTGAAGATTATCTTAGATTCTTCTTTAAACTTCTTTAGAATTTCATCTTTCAAGCTTTTAGCAATGCTTACCTTGGCCATTTTTTATCTGCTTCTTTTATGGCATCCTCTATTGGAATAAATCCCTCATCGTCAGACATTAAAAAGTTTCTTAGCTGTTCTTTAACAGCCAAAGAATAAATCCTTTTAAGAATCTCATCGTAACTTTCTCCTTTAATTCCAAAAGAAGATATCTTCTCTTTTGTTTCCTTGCTTAATTGAATTGTTGTTATGTCCATTTTCATCTATAGTAACTATGGGAGCTATAGTTTATAAATTTTTGGGTGCATTATTCTACTCTTTTAATTAAGATGCTTTAGGATATAATCTTTTACACCGAGGAAGGGGAAGTCCGACTCCTCCATGGACCATACAGTCATTATTCTTAAAACAATGAAGAAGTATCAATAATTCATAAGCTTTATATATTAGAATATTCTAATATGTTAATGAAAGAACTATACAAATTACATGCAGAGATATGTAAGGTTTTCTCTAATCCAATTAGATTAGAGATTCTTAATTTACTCAGGGATAAAAAGATGTTTGTTACAGAATTAATATACCAAACTAAATTAAGTCAAGCGAATATTTCTCAACATTTATCAATAATGAAATCCAAAGGAATTGTTGTATCTGAAAGAAATGGAAAAAATATTTACTATAAATTATCAAATCCAAAGATAATCAAGGCATTTGATATTATTAAAGAAGTTTTAACTGAAAGATTGGAAAAAAATAGAAAAATATTGGTGGAGGCAAAAGCATGAAAGTTTATTTAGATAATAATGCAAGTACACCTATTGATTCTGATGTAATCAAAGAGATGAAACCATATATCGAGAAATATTATGGCAATCCTTCAAGTGGACACTGGCTAGGTAAAAAAGGAAAAAGTGCTATTGAAAATGCAAGAAAACAAGTTGCTGATTTAATTGGAGCCAAGCCCTCAGAAGTTATTTTTACTAGTGGTGGAAGTGAGTCAAATAATCATGCCTTAAAAGGTATCACCTCTGCATATAGAGGAAAAGGGAATCATATTATAATTTCAGTTATAGAACATCCTGCAATAACAAATCCCTGCAAATATCTCGAAAGAGAGGGGTTTAATGTGACATATGTTAGTGTGGATGAATCTGGGAGAATTAATTTAGACGAGATTAAAAAGGCAATAACTGATAAAACAATATTAATCTCAATTATGCATGCTAATAATGAAACGGGGACAATTCAGCCAATTGCAGAAATTGGAAAAATTGCAAGGGAAAAAAATATTTATTTTCATACAGATGCAGCACAATCTGTTGGAAAAATACCTATTGATGTAAATAAATTAAACATTGATTTATTGTCAATTGCAGGTCATAAATTTTATGCACCCAAGGGGGTGGGAGCATTATACATAAGAGAGGGGGTTGAATTAGAGCATTTGATTCATGGAGCAAATCATGAATTTGGGCAGAGGGCTGGGACTGAAAATGTTGCAGGGATTGTCGCTTTAGGGAAGGCAAGTCAGATAGCTTTGGGGAATATGGATAAATACAATAAAGAAATTCAAAGATTAAGGGATTTATTGCATGAAAAATTAAAATCTATGGCTGATGTGAAATTAAATGGACATCTTACAGAGAGATTACCCAACACGTTAAATCTTAGTTTTAAGGGGGTTGACAGCACGGAATTGTTATCTAAATTAAACGATATTGCTTTATCTACAGGTTCGGCATGCCATGAGAATGTTAAAGAGCCATCTAAAATTCTAATAGAAATGAATGTTCCTAAGGATTTGGCATTGGGAGCAATTAGATTTAGTCTTGGAAAATTTAACACGGAAGATGAGATAAATTATGTAGTTGATAAAATAAAAAGATTAATGGAGAAAACAAAATGAAAGAAAATAATAATCTGTTAATGGGGATAGTAATTGCAGTAGCTGTATTCTTACTTTTAGGAATGTTTGGTTTTAGTGGAATGATGGGGGGATATGGTATGATGGGAAATTGGAACTATGGTTTTGGTGGTATGTGGATATTTGGATTTTTATTCATGACATTAATCTTAGTAGCATTAATTCTATTTATTTTATGGTTAATTAAACAATTACAAAATGATAATAGAAAAAGATGAAACAGATATTAATATTGGGTGGCGGAATAGGGGGTTTGGTGGCGGCTAATAAACTCCGCAAAAAACTAGGTAAAGAACATAAGATTATTTTAATTGATAAAAATGATAAACATGTTTATGCCCCTTCTTTTTTATGGGTAATGGAAGGAAAAAGAGATGCTGAAAAAATACAAAAACCACTTGAGCGTCTTAAAAGAAAAGGAATTAGTTTTGTTAATGAAAAAGTTGTAAAAATAGAACCTGAAAAAAATATTATTAAGACAAATAAAAATAATTTTAATTACGATTATTTGATCATCTCTCTTGGTGCTGAACTTGTTCCTGAGAATATCAATGGTCTTTCTCAGGCAGGATATAATCTCTACCAAATTAAAGAAGTAGAAAGATTAAGAGATGATTTAAAAAGATTTAAGGGTGGAAAAGTTGCTATTGTTATCTCTTCTCTCCCTTTTAAATGCCCGGCTGCTCCCTATGAAGCTGCTTTTCTTCTTGATGAATACTTTTCCAAGAAAATAATAAGAGGAAAAACAGAAATTAATATTTTTACTCCAGAGACATTACCAATGCCTGCAGCCGGCTCTGAAAACGGCAAGATAATTAAATCAATATTAGAGTCAAGAAACATTAGTTTTAATCCAGAAGTTCAACTAATTTCTGTTAATCCTAATAAAAAAGAGCTCAAATTTAAAGAAGACAGGATTGTTAATTATGACATATTGATTTTTGTTCCTCCCCATCAAGGTCCGAAGGTTATAAAAGATTCTAAATTAGGCAATGAAGCTGGTTGGATACCTGTTGATAAAAATACACTTAAAACAAAATACAATAATGTTTTTGCGATTGGCGATGTAGCCTCTATAACATTGGATTCCGGAAAACCTTTATCTAAAGCAGGAGTTTTTGCTCACCTTGAAGCAGAGGTTGTAGCAGAGAATATAGCTGCAGAGATCAATGGTTT
>Ga0208375_1001655_pt1 | contig 23939 bp, 28 predicted proteins | sample RifOxyD1_FD_184038 | JGI IMG/M metagenome (GOLD analysis project Ga0208375, IMG submission 184038) | Soil microbial communities from Rifle, Colorado - Rifle Oxygen_injection D1 (SPAdes) | ecosystem: Environmental > Terrestrial > Deep subsurface > Rock core/Sediment | place: Rifle, Colorado...
GGGATGCCTGTATCTGAACTTGACGGTGAACTTGGCGAGTCAAACATATTGAATATTCCGGAAGGTGTTTCAGGAACAGGACTTGAAGATGGGCCTGAACTGTCAAACAAAGAATTTGAGCCGGGATAACCAGAATCATAATCATTTCTTTTTACGGCGGTGTTTGCTGATATTGCATGAAGCATATTGATGATATGCCTAAGAATATGAACATCCTCTTTAGTGTCTATAACAACCTTCATGGCTGTTTTAAATGTCAATTGATATAAAAATGTTATGCTTTTACAGCCACTAGTTTGGGGGGAGTTTTATGAAATGATGCATAAAAAAGAGCTGTTGTACCTGCAATAAGAATAAATGCGATCATTAACTTTTGGTTGAAATATCTTGAAAGAAAAACGGCAGAAACGATTACTAGAAAAAATAAGATTTTTGCCGTTTGGGGTCTTTCTAACTCAAATTCTCCGCTAAATTCTTTTTGCAGATTATTAACAAATTTGGGATATTTTCTTAAAACATCAGACAGGTACATTTTTTGTATTCTTTCAAGACGATTGCTAAGTTCATGAAGTTCCAGCCTATATTCTCTTTCTTTAACACTAAGGCCATGTTTTCTTGCGGAATCATACTTTCCTCGGATTATTGCAAATTCCTCATTCATCGCAGAAATAATGTTTCTCTTTATCTCTTCAGCACTAGCTATCTGCCCTTTATTGAGATTGCCATAATACGACATAATATCAAATAACTTATTTGTCTTTAAAAATGTTGTTATAAGAATACATTCTGGTAATTCATGTAAATGGCGTTTTCAACTTCCTTGACATCCATCTTCTTTATCTCTGCTATTTTCTTTATTGTTAATGAAACATTGGCAGGCTCATTTGGGTTTAAGTCAGGACTCATCCATGGAGCATCTGTCTCGGTCAGCAATCTGCTGATATTCACCATATCAACCAGCATCTGGAAGTGCTGGCTTTTGAGAATATTCACCGGAACGGTGAAATAATATCCCAATTCCTCTGCTTTTTTGATTAGATGTTTTCTTCCTTCAAACATATGAAGGATGACTTTTTTTATTCCTGATTTTTCTAAAAGCTCGACACATTCAGCTTCTGCTTTTCTTGAATGAATCAAAATTGGCTTGTCTATTCTCTTGACAAATTTGATTATTTTCTCGAAATTAGACTTTTGTTCTTCGTGATGCTCTTTATCCCAGTGAAAGTCCATCCCGCATTCTCCCACTGCCAAAATTTTATCTTTATTTTTTTCGATGAATTTTAGTTCTTCGTCCAGATCGAACTTTTCAGTATTTCTCGTTAAACCTGATTCATCCGGCTGGATTCCAAGCAGGTCAATCGGATATAATCCCAAGGAACACTTGATTATATCATATTTTTTTGTCAATTCTAATACTTCCCTGTTGGTCGGGACATTGACTCCGGAGGCGATAATAGAAACAACTCCCTTTTCTTTTGCTCTTTTAACTATATCTGGAATCTGATTTTTCAGCTTTTCGTGCGTCAAATGGCAGTGTACATCAACTAACATAGCTTACTATCCCCCAATAATGTATTTAAACCATATGGTAAGATTTATAAATTAACCAAAATCGCTAATAGTATAGGGTGGGATTAAATGACCATAATAGGATTCAACTTCAGGAAAATAACAGCTGAAAAAGGAAAAACAGCTTCTGGAAAGATTAACATAGCGAACAATGTAGCCTTGAAAAACGTTGAAGAGACAGAGATCCCTGTCGGCGCTAAAAAACAAAAAGCTCTGAAATTCACTTACGAATACTCAACTAAATACGAGCCTGATGCAGGCGCTATTTCCATTGAAGGAGATATTCTTTACTTAGCTGAGGAAGCTATTGTTGATAAAACAATCAAGGGCTGGAAGAAGAACAAACAAATAGACAAAGAGATGCTTACTCCTTTATTGAATACAATCTTATCAAGATGTTCAATTAAAGGACTGATGATTTCACAGGACTTGAATTTGCCTAGCCCGATGCAACTGCCAAGGGTAACGGTAAAGTAAATTCTTAATTTTTGTATATAATTTATTCGCAAATCAAAACATTTAAATATAAGTTGTATATACTATCCGTATACACATGATGGATATACTCGAGAATACAGACGTGCTTTGCAAGAAGTGCAAGGTTCCCATGGAACGTGGAATGGCTGTAAAAGACAGCTTCAAACTCCGTGCATTCCAATGTCCTAACTGCAAAGCACGTTTTTTCCATCCTAATGATTTGGAAAAATATGAAAATTTCCAAAAGATTAAAGAAAAGCAGTTCAATATGAAGCTGAGGATGGTTGGAAATAGCTACACAATAAGCATACCAAAAGAAATCGTAAGATTTACACATGTTAAAGAAGATAGTGTGGTTGCAGTATCTATGGAAGATCCTAACAATGTAAGAATAATTTTAAGAAAACAGATAATACATAAGGAGGAGTACTCAAATGAAGACTAAAGAAGATAAGAATGAATTAAGGCTTAAAGTTGCAGAAGCGATGCAGGATGATGTCAACAGAGGAGTTGTAAGGATAGACAATAAAATTCTAAGGGAAATTGGATTAAGAGAGGGAGATATAATTGAAATTGAGGGCGGTTCTAAAACTGTTGGAATAGTTGACAGAGCTTTGCCCGGAGATTTGGGATTAGATATAATCAGAATGGATGGCATCATTAGAAGAAATGCAAAATCAAGCTTGGGAGAATTAGTTGCTATAAGAAAAGTTGATGTTAAAGAAGCAACTAAAGTTGTAATAGCTCCTGCAAAACAGGGAGTAATGATCAGAGCACCGCCTGATATGTTCAGGCAAGGATTACTTGGAAGGGCCGCAGTAAAAGGCGATGTTATCTCATTTGGAGGAACGAAAAGAAGAAGAAAAACTTTAAGTTCAAATCCATTTTTTGACGATATATTCAGTTCTGTATTTGAAGATGCATTTAACGTAGGATTTGGATTCGGTGATTTGAAATTTATTGTTGTGGAAACAAATCCGAAAGGACCGGTCATCATAACCGAAAATACCGAAATTGAAGTAAGGCCGGAAGCTGTTGAGTTAGAAAAAGAAGCAGCTCTGCCGGAAGTAACTTACGAAGATATTGGCGGATTAGATGAAGAAATAAAGAAAGTCAGGGAAATGATTGAGCTTCCTATGAAGCATCCTGAAATATTCGAAAGATTGGGAGTAGAACCGCCAAAGGGAGTTTTACTTCATGGACCGCCTGGAACCGGAAAAACGCTTTTAGCTAAAGCGGTCGCAGGAGAGACAAATGCACATTTCATTTTAATCAACGGACCGGAAATAATGAGCAAATATTACGGAGCCAGTGAAGAAAACATTAGAAAGAAATTTGAAGAAGCAGAAGCAAATGCTCCTTCAATAATTTTCATTGACGAAATAGATGCAATTGCAACGAAAAGAGAGGAAGTCCAGGGAGAAGTTGAAAAAAGAGTTGTTGCACAGTTATTGGCAATGATGGATGGGTTAAAAACAAGAGGGAAAGTTGTAGTTATTGCAGCAACAAATATAGTGAATTCCCTTGACCCTGCGTTAAGACGCCCAGGACGATTCGACAGAGAAATTGAAATAGGTGTACCGAGCAAAGCAGGAAGATTAAATGTTCTAAAAATTCATACAAGGAATATGCCTATTCTAGGAACAATTTATAGTGATATATTAGAAAAGAATGTTTTACCAACAATAAAGCAAAAAACAGAAGAGATAAATGCTACACTCAGTAAAAAGAGAGAAGAGATTAAACGGATACAAACACAGATTAATGATCTAAAAAAAATTAAAACCACAGCAGATGAAAGTTATTTTGGTAAGATTTTATCAAAAATTAAAAATTTAGATGAAAAGCAAGAAGAATTAATCAAAGAACTTGATGAACATAAAAAATCTATTCAAGAATTAGAAAAGATTAAAGAGAATTTATCTAATGATAAAGAAAAATTCCGTCAACTTGTTGAGGAAATGAAAAAAATCGAGGAAGCCAGGAGAATGTATAACTACAGCGACCCAAGAATAAATGTTATTGAAAATGAAGCAAGTGAAATATACAAAAGATTAAAAGAATTAGAAGTTGTGGCTGCAACAATAGACAGAACAGCACAAGAAGGAATTGTTAAAGATCAGTTACAAATCGCCGAGATAACCCATGGCTTTGTTGGCGCAGATATCGCTGCACTGGCGAAAGAAGCAGCGATGATTGTTATAAGAAAAGTAATTCCTGATTTAAATATAAAAGGGGAAAAAGATCACATCATACCAAAGGCAACATTAGAAAAATTATGGCTCACAAGGCAGGATTTCATAGACGCATTGAAAATAGTTAGACCATCTGCTTTGAGGGAAGTCCTAGTTGAAATTCCTAATGTGAGATGGGATGACATAGGTGGACTTGAAGAAACTAAGAAAGAACTAATAGAAGCTGTCGAATGGCCATTACAACATCCAGAAGCATTTACAAGGCTGGGAGTAAAACCACCAAAAGGTGTTCTTTTATACGGCCCTCCCGGAACAGGAAAAACAATGCTCGCTAAAGCTGTAGCAAACGAAAGCAAAGCAAATTTCATTTCAATAAAAGGACCCGAACTATTATCCAAATGGGTTGGAGATTCAGAGAAAGCAGTCAGAAAAATATTTGAGAAAGCCAGACAAACAAGTCCGACTATAATTTTCTTTGACGAAATAGATAGTATTGCACCAAAACGAGGCATGAGCGCAGATTCACGAACTACGGAACAAGTCGTAAATCAATTACTAACCGAGATGGATGGTGTAGAAGAAATGAAAGATGTTGTTGTTATTGCAGCAACGAACAGACCGGACATAATTGATCCTGCACTATTAAGACCAGGAAGATTTGATAGATTGGCATTGGTACAAATCCCAGATGAAGCAATGAGAGAGAAAATATTCAAAGTCCACATAGTTGGAATGCCATTAAAGAACGTTGATATTAAAAAACTCGCAGAAAGAACAGAAGGATATGTCGGAGCCGACATAGAAGCAATTTGTAGGGAAGCTGCGATTATGGCACTTAGAAAAGACATGAAGACTAAAGAAATAACCCAAGCTAATTTTGATGAAGCACTGACAAAAGTTAAGCCTTCAGTTGATCTTGAGACTAAAATGGCATATGAGAAACTAGAAGGAGAAATGAGAGCTGCAAAGGCTAAGGAGATCAAACCAAAAATAACTTATTTCGGTTAATATGACACATAAACCAGGAGATAAAGTTGAGATTGAAACAACAGACGGCACGTTTACAGGCATGATTATGCCGAATGAAAATGCCAGCACTCTTTTTATAAAATTAAGCTCCGGCTATAATGTCGGTATTGAAAAGAAGAAAATAAAACAGATTGAAGTTCTTGAAGGATTTAAAGATAATAAGAAAGAATCTAAAATCGAAGTAAAAGAGAATAAGAACCTACCAACTATTTCTATATTGCATACAGGAGGAACGATAGCTTCACAAGTGGATTACAGGACAGGAGCTGTCGTTTCAAGATTCAGTCCTGAAGATTTGTTAAAATTAGTTCCCGAGATGATTAAAATTGCTAACATCAAAACAAACTTAGTTTTCCAGATGTTTTCAGAAGATATGGAACCATCTCACCACTGGAGTGTTTTAGCTGAGGAAATAGCAAAAGAACTTAAAAATAACGTTAAAGGAATAATTGTGGGAATAGGAACAGACACATTAGAATACGTTTCGTCAGCAATGTCGTTTGCATTGCAGAACCTTCCAGTTCCTGTTTTGATTGTAGGTTCTCAAAGAAGTACAGACAGACCAAGTACCGATGCTGCATTAAATTTGTTAGCTGCTGCTCAGTTTATCTCTAAAACAGATTTCGCAGGAGTTGCTGTATGCATGCACGATAATGAGAATGATGATGTTTGCTTGGTTATGGAAGGAAATTATGTTAAAAAAATGCACACTTCAAGAAGAGATACTTTCAGACCGATAAATAAGAAACCTATCGCAAAAGTTAATTCTTCTGGAAATATAGAATATCTAAGAAAAGATTACTCTAAATCTGATGGTAAATTTGTTTTGCAGAGTAAATTTTCAAACAAAGTTGGATTTGTTAAGATTTATCCTGGATTTAGGGCAGAAGAATTAGACTATTATGAAAAGAATTCAGATGGGTTAATTATTGAAGGATATGCATTTGGTCAAATGCCAATAAATAAATTAGATGAGGCTACCGCTCATCATCCTAAATTACTTGAAAAGGTAAAGAAGATTGCAAATAAAATGCCGGTAGTAGTTGTCGCACAAAGACCTTACGGATTAACTTACATGAATGTTTACTCAACAGGAAAGGATTTGCTTAATGCGGGTGTTATTGAAGGAAAAATGCTCCCTCACGTTGCTTATGCTAAGTTATCCTGGGTTCTAGGAAGAACGAACAAGCTTCACGAAATCAAAAGAGAAATACAGACTAACATTGTTGGAGAAATACTTGACAGAGTCGAAGATAAGACGTTTTTGATATAATCTATATCTCCGAACATATATTCCAAATAATAGAATAATCTATTCTTTATTATAGAAATTATAAGCTATATATTCAATTAAATAGAATATAATAATAAGATTTATAAATAATTGGAACATTTATTCCAATTAATGGACGAAAAAGACAAGATTCTGTTGAATGAACTGGGGAAAGACTCCAAACGCTCAGTTCAGGAGTTGTCCAAAGCGACAAAGATACCTTCTACAACGGTTTACAACAGAATTAAAGACTTAGAAAAGGAAGGGATAATCAAGCATTATACAGTTAAGCTGGACAACAAAAAAGTTGGCAAAATCCAGGCTTTCTTCGAGATTTCAGTCAATCCTTCTGTCAATGTTTCTGAGTTTCTAAAGAAAATCAAAGCAGATGAAATCTATTCAGTTGCTGGAGATTATCAGTTTTTGATCAAATCAACATTTAACGATCTTGGGGGTGTCTATAGTTTTACGGCTCAACTCCAACAAGCGAAGGCTGACAAAGTGAAGACAACTATAGTTTTGGATGAGCTATGACACCTCAAGTTCTGAAAATTCGCCAGAGGCTGCCGACCCCCATCGGCACCCTGGCACAAAGTATATAAGATAAAAGAAAAAGGCAAAAGACATGGACTATCAAAAAATAAACTTCAAATGCGGAATTGAGATTCATCAGCAAATTGAAGGTAAAAAACTATTCTGCGATTGTCCTACGACAATCAAAGATGATAAACCTGATTTTGAATTTAAGAGAAGATTAAGAGTAAGTGCAGGAGAATCAGGAAATACTGATATCGCAGCTTTAGCTGAACAAGCGAAGGGAAAGGAATTTGTATACCAAGGATTTAATGATGCTAATTGTCTAGTGGAATTAGATGAAGAACCTCCTCATGAAGTGAATAAAGACGCTTTAGAAACTGCAATGAAAGTCGCTTTGCTGTTAAAATGTAAGCCAGTAGATGAAATTCAGTTCATGAGAAAAATAGTAGTTGACGGCTCTAATGTCTCAGGGTTCCAAAGGACTGCTTTGATCGCAACAAACGGATTTGTAGAGACCTCATTGGGAAAAGTAAACATTCCAACCATTTGCTTGGAAGAAGAAGCGGCCAAAGTTGTAAAAAGAACAGAAAAGCAGGATATTTACAACATTTCAAGACTGGGAATTCCGTTGATTGAAATTGCAACAGACGCGTCCATAAAATCCCCCGAACATGCAAAAGAAACTGCGTCCAAGATAGGAATGATATTAAGGTCAGTCAAAGGAATAAAAAGAGGAATAGGAACAATAAGGCAGGATGTTAATCTTTCAGTTAAGAATACTCCGAGAGTTGAGATAAAAGGGTTCCAGGAGATAGATACTATCGCAGATGTCATAAAAAAAGAAACTGAAAGAAGATTAAAATTAATCGAAGATGGAAAAATGCCGGAACATGAAGTAAGAAAAGCAGAAAAAGACGGAACAACAACATTCTTGCGTCCAATGCCTGGTTCAGACAGGATGTATCCTGAAACAGATGTTCCAACCATCAGATTTGACGCTTCAAAACTTGAACTGCCTGAATTAATCTCAGATAAAGCTGAAAAGATAGAAGATTTAGGGTTGGGAAAAGATTTAGCAGAAGCATTAGCCAAATCAGGAAAGGCCGATTTATTGCAGGAGTTTGTTCAGAGATTCAAGAATGTGAAACCTGCTTTCATCGCAGAAACGATGCTTTCAACTCCCAAAATAATGAGAAGAAAATATAATATTGAAATAAATCCAACAGAGCAGGACTTCAAGGTGCTGTTTGAAGCATTAAACGAAGGAAAGATATCGAAAGATAATATCGAAGATATTTTCAAAGAACAAATGCCCGTAAAAGACATTATTGTTAAATATCATGCAATGTCTGACAAGGATTTAGAATCTCAAATAAAGAAAATTGTTTCTGAAAACAAAGACTTGCAATTCAATGCTTTGATTGGAAAAGTAATGAGTGTTTTGAGAGGGAAAGCTGATCCTAAGAAGATAGTTGAAATGCTCAATAGATTAAAATAATTCCAACGACTTCTTTACTAATACCTTATTTACAACCCATAATCCGATTAGACCTCCGACAAAACCTGAAACCAAGCCATTGATTAAAGAAAATAAGTTTAGTGAATAAAATATCATCATCAAAGGCAGTATAAAGAACTCGAATATTCCTGCATACACAGCTACATAAGGACTTATATTTTTTAATTTTACAATCCTGTGGTTTACCTCCAAGCTTATCTTCCAGTCTAATTTATTATAAATAAATATCAATACCAGCGATGCAATTAAAACAGACAGAAATCCAAAAACAGAATATCCCGGCATGTTGCCTGGAGACGGTATAACACTCTGCATCACAAATAATAATTCAATGAATACAGCGTTTAATGCTGACAAAAATAATATGGGAAGTTTTGTTATATCCATTCCATTTATCTTTATTGGAAACTGATGTGCTATTAATCTGTATGCAATTAAAACAGCCAAAGAAGGGATGAATCCGACAATAAATCCGACAAATAAATCAAAAGGGTATGGCCTTAGAATGTCAAGAACAAACAATGACAGTCCTTCAATCATAGCGAGATAAACAACTAATGCGTAATTTACCTTCGTTATTTCCATCGAAACTCTATTGTTTTCCCAGTATTTAAACATATAGAAAAACGCGCCTGGGAGGATTTGAACCCCCGATCTTGAGGTTAGGAACCGCACGCTCAATCCAAACTAAGCTGCAGGCGCATATCTTTTTAAGGATATCGGCAGTCTTTTAAACTTTTGGTAATTAACAACATTATGTACAAAATAAAACAGATTCCTGAAGATTTTATCGTTAATGAAGTAATTGATATTAAATTAAATCCAAAAGGAAGCTATAGTTACTTTATATTAAAAAAGAAAGACTATGCAACACCCGCAGCCATTGAGAAGATAGCTAGATTCCTGAACATTCCAGTTAAAAAAGTAGGCTATGCGGGAGCAAAAGACAGGAGAGCAGTAACAGCTCAGTTAATTTCTATTGAAGGACTGCCAAACAAGGCAAAAACATTCATGGATCCTAATATTGAATTGAAATACAAAGGAAGAGGGGACACATCAGTTTATCTTGGAAAATTGAAAGGCAATAATTTTGAGATTATTGTCAGGAACATCAGCAAAAAACCCAGGAAGATAACAAAATTTCTTAACTTATTTGATGAACAAAGATTCTCCATGAATAATGTTGAGATTGGAAAGGCTTTGGTTAAAAAAGACTTCAGAAAAGCAGTTGAAGTTTTAATAAACAGCAGCGGACACTATGAGAGATTAGTTAGGGAATACTACGAAAGAACAAACGATGCAGTAAACAGCCTGAGAAAGATTCCGCTTCACGTCTTATTGTTTTTCATCCATGCTTACCAGTCAGAAATTTGGAATCAATGTGCTTTGAAAATCAAAAAAGATACTGATTTGCCGATAATTGGATTTGGAACAGAATTCGGAGACAAAAAAATAAGGAAAATTGCGGAAAAAGTGATGGAGAAAGAAGAGATTGACTACAGGGACTTTATCATCAAACAAATACCTGAGCTAAGCTCAGAAGGAAGCTCAAGAAGAATATACGCAAAGATAAAAAAGTTGAAAATTAGAAAATTAGAAAATGATGAATTGAACAAAGGAAAAAAGAAAGTAAAACTGAAATTCTTTTTAGATAAGGGCTGCTATGCAACGATGGCTGTTAAGAACATGCTTAAATAACATCACTTTTATTTTATCATACTTACCAAATAATCAATATTAAAATCTTTTGATATGTCAATTACAATATCCGCATACTTTTCATATAAATGCCTTCTTTCGTTAAATAGACTTAGCAAATCCTTGTTTTTAAGGCCTACAATCCCTCTTGACTCCTTGTTGACTATTCTCTTTGATATAATATCAAACGGGGCGTCTAAAAACACTAATTTTGAGATTTTCTTCAGGAACTCCATTGCTTTTCTTGAGTAAATGACGCTTCCTCCCGGAGAAATGACATGATTATCTATATCTTTTAAATTCAGAACAGTTTCTTCCTCAATTTTTATGAAATCACTGTCGCCATATCTGTCAATCACCTGCTGAAGCTTCAATTTTGTTTTTCTTTCAATCAGCTCATCAACATCAAGAAAAATATAACCTAATTTACCGGCCAGTTCTTTGCCCAAGGTGGTTTTTCCCGCTCCGGCCATGCCAATCAGAGTAATGTTCATAATAAAAAGCCTCCGAAGGGAGTTGCACCCTTGACCTGCGGTTAATTTGGTTTCTAACTTACAAAACCGCCGCTATAGCTACTAAGCCACGGAGGCATAATATTGAGAACCTTGAACTCCTTTAAATACCTTCTGCCTACATCAATCCTTCCGGCGGCTGAGAAACTGTTTCTTTCTCTGCGGTTGATTCCAGCCTGAAGAATTGCTTAAACATATTCTGAAGCCTGTAGGATTCAAGAATTAAAAATTCTATGTGCTTGCCTATGTCTTTTTTGTACAATCTCTTCTTGAATATCTCATCGAATAATCCGGCAAGCCCCTTGTTTTTCCATTCGTTCCTGAAATCAAGCTCGACTGTCGGTGTTATCGTGATGCTCATCTCTCCTCTGTTTAATTTGACTTTCTTTCCCTTGTGCACAACTTCAGTTTCTGCAGCATCCCCTAAGTAATGCATATCAATATTTAATCTATATCTAAGATAAGCTGTCTTCTTTGCTGTCCCTTCCGGATATTTTACGCATCTCCACCACAGCCATGAATCAAGAAAAGATCCTCCGGATTTTAATGCATGAGTATACAGAGTCTCATAATCTTCTTTGCCGTTTAAATCGACATAATGGTTTTCTTTCAGCCACTCATTCAGGTCCTTAAGCAAGTCTGCAACTGAGAATTTATCTTTTACTTTTATCTTCAATTCCGTTATTTTGATGAAGTCCCGCATAAGTATGATTATCTAAATAGGCATTATAAAGGTTTCGGGGATTATGGCTCTGTCATAAATCTCGCGATTTGCCGTTAGCACCGACTCAGCTTGTAATAATGCAGCGAAGAGAAATCGTTGCAGTCCCGTATGGCACAATCTCGACAAAGTCGAGCTGTGCGCAACTTCGTTGCTGAGCGTCCCCTGCAACTCATTTTATACTGCAACACATTAAGCCTCGTTATTGGTGCTAACGACTCTTAGGACAGAGCCGAGGATTATTAGTTTTGCCGTCAATATGTGAGACCCATTACAACTTTGCATATATTGCCGGAGGGGGACGACTCTTACGGGGATACGGCAGTCTGCTCAACAAGAAAGGGTCGAACCGACGGCAAAACGTTTTCCTAGTTTGTTATTACTACGAGCAAAATCCAACCTTGGTTTGAACACAGAGAACGATAACTTAGATAACTTTTTATAATCATTGTAAACCTTAATTTTTATGATAATCGGTTTAGTCGGAGCACCTAGTTCTGGAAAATCTACGTTTTTTAATGCAGCGACACTGGCCGGTGCTGAAATGGCAGCCTATCCTTTCACAACAATAAAAGCCAATCATGCAGTTGGATTTGTCAAGATCCATTGTGTTGATAAGTTTTTTGGGAAACAATGCAATCCAAGATTTGGCTACTGTACGGACCACAACCGCTTTGTTCCGGTTGATATGATGGACATCGCAGGGTTAGTTCCCGGAGCTCATGAAGGGCTTGGCATGGGAAACCAGTTCTTGGAGGATATTAGGCAGGCAAATTGCTGCATCCACATAGTTGATGCTTCTGGAAGTACAAATGAAAAAGGAGAGAATGTAAATCCGCTATCGCATGATCCTGTGATTAATGTGAGATTTTTAGAGGAGGAGCTTAATTACTGGTACTTAGGAATAATCAAGAAAGGCTGGGAGAAGCTGGCAAGACAGATGGTCCAGGAAAAACAGGAAGCTTACAAAGTAATTTGGAAGCAGATGAGCGCTTTTGGAGTTACAGAAAATATGTCCAAGCAAACTCTTGAAAAACTTAAACTGAATGATAAACTTCCAACACTATGGACTGAAGAAGATTTAATGGAATTAGCGTTTAGATTGAGAAAATTAACAAAACCGGTAATTATCGCAGCAAATAAAATTGATATTCAAGGAACAGAAAAAAATATTGAAAAGTTAAAATCTGCTTTTCCTGATTACATGATTGTTCCATGCAGTTCTGAAAGCGAATATGCATTAAGACAGGCGGCGAAACACGGAGTTATTGATTATATTCCGGGGGAATCGGATTTTAAAATAAAAGATGGAAGCAAACTGAATGAAACGCAGAAAAAAGCGCTGGAATTCATAAGAGAGAACATTCTTAAAAAATACGGAAGCACAGGAGTTCAGCAGGTATTGAACTCTGCTGTGTTTGATTTCCTTAAATATGTCGCGATATATCCGGGAGGGATTGGCAAGCTGACAGACAAAGACGGAAATGTTCTTCCTGACTGTTTTTTGATGCCTCCTAAAACAACTGCTTTGGATTTCGCATTCAGGATCCATTCAGACATAGGAAATAAATTTGCAAGAGCAATGAATGTAAAGGCTAAAATGCCGATTGCTAAAGACCATATTTTAGAGAACGGGGACGTGATTGAGATACTGACACAATAAGAACATTATTTTCTCACAAACGGCTTTCCAAATCTTACTACAGTGTATGAGAAATACAAAGAGAATATCAGCGCCAAAAACATGAAAAAGTACCATAAATTCTCCAAAAGCTCTGTTGCCATAACGAGTCCCATGCCTGCTGTGATGTGATATGCACTCATTGCAGTAACTCCGATTACTGAGATAATCAGAAACAACCCAGACTTGAATATCAGGCTTCTGAATGAATCCCTTGACAGGCCTCTTGTCGCAGCAAAAGTCATTATCATTGCGATAATGCCCGCTAAACTGGTTAAACTTGCGCTCACTTGTGCTATTAATAATATTGGTAGTGCCATTTTATCTGAATTTAAACTCCCTTGCGAGATTTAATGTTTTTTTTGCTGAAACTGCGAAAACTGTGAATGCAATAAATAGCATAACGTGTGCGAAACTCTCCAAACCTAATTCAAGATTCTTATCTGCATAATTTCCACCGAAATAATCGCCTGATGTATGGATGATGAACCCTATGCTCATCAGCAGAATAGCAAAAGCATAGTATTTCAGGGCGCTTTTATTCTCACGTATAGCGTAATTCAAAGAATAAAATCCAAACACAGTAGATAAAACTCCCATTACAATAGAAGCTGCATATAATACTGTCACATCAACCATAATAGCATTAATTTAATTTGGGACTTATAAATATTATGGTTACTTCTGATTAAATGCGGAATTCAAATCAATCAGATACTTTCCTTCACCAATCTTGAATATTAAAGGATCTTTCTTAAATAAGCGGACTAAATCCAATTCAAACTTGCCAGGCTCTATTGACCTTATGCTCTCTATATCAAGTATGACCGGAACATCATCCGGCTTGTATTCGATTAAATCAAATACTTCCCTCTCCATCTCGACTTTTTCAGTCGGAGTTAAATTCTTTATCGCTTCAAGAGTTTCCTGAGACTGCTTGAGCTTCTCTTTTCTGACGAAGAAAAACATCTTTGCTCCGCAAGAACAGCCCTTCAGTATCTCTTCAGAACCATCATCATAGAATTTATTGCATCTTACGCATTGGTGAGGCATTATCTCCTCTTTCTGCTCTTATTCATCATCAATTGTATTCTGTCCGGATCTTTTTTGATAGCTTTCACAATATTTGCAGGACCAACTAAAGTAAATCCCTGCCTGTCTCCCAAAACTGCATTGATTATATCATTCTTTATTGAGGCGAAGCCTCCTTCTTTTGTTTTTCCCGGCTTCACGACTGCAAGCTCAATTCCTTTAAAATCTTTATTTATTTTTTCCATTGTTGCTTTAATTAATTCAGTCTCTTCTTCCGGCTTCAATCTTCCCTGAAGTAAAACAACAGTATCGTCCTTCGCAACATCAAGAAGTTTTCTTATTCTTCCAAGAGATGATAATCCCTCGATTTGCGAATATGGCATCAATTGCAGCGTTACCATTCAGCCCACCAGCGCGAACAGAGCTTCATAGAACTCGTCCATCCCTTTTCCTTTTTTAGCAGACATCCCGACAACATCATACTGCGGGAAAGCGGCTTGTACTTTTTTAATACTTGCTTTTTTCAAGTCAGTTTTATTGGCGATTATCAAGACGGGAATGTCCCTTGCTGCCAGATTACCGATAATTGTTATGTTGACCTGAGAATAAGGATCTTTTGTGGCATCCAAAACAACTACTACCACATCCATGTTATCAATCCATTTTATTGCTTCGATGACTCCCTTAGTTGCTTCTTTCGCCCTCTGCTTCGCTTTAGCCCTGTTTATTCCTGATTTTATGAAATCCTCATAGTCAATCTTTGTCGCGATTCCGGGAGTGTCAGCAATGGCAAAAGTGAGTTTTTTCCCGTCATGCTCAACTTCAACTTCTCCTTTTACCGAAACCTTTCTTGTTTCATGGGCAATCTCAGAAACCTTGCCTATCTCCTCTCCAACCCAGTCCATGCAGATTTTATTGGCAAGAGTTGTCTTTCCTGCGTTTGGAGGGCCGTAGAAGCCTAATTTAAGTTCTCCTCTGTGCGAGAATATATCGTTAAACACCTTTTGTATAAACTTCTTTAAAATATTTAACATCTAACCACCACTTAGGGAACTAATGCCGAAACATGTTTATAAAGGTTTTGTCGTCCCTTTTAAGAAGCTTTAAATAAGCTGTATTTTAAGTATAAATTTGATGGACGCAGACATAAAAAAAGAGATTGTTTATGTTCTCACGAAAGCTCTTTCTCTGATTAAAAGAGAGGATTTTGTCTCATTAAAAGAACTGAGCAACCATGTTATTGATAATGCGGCAATATATCAGGACAAGGATTCAATCCAGGTCGCGGTTATTATTTATTCTTTGGCAAAAATTCTTGAAAGAGAAAAAAGCAGTGGAAAACAGATATCTGCAAGCCTAAATATAGAAATAGAAAAAGCAGTCAGCCGGCTGATTGACAACGATGAAGAAAAATACAGAAAAGAAATTACGCATGTTTTCCGGCAGATACATGAAAATGATGAAAAACTCTACATGTACATCCAGAACATAATCGAAAAAGCCAACATAGCAAAAGGAACGAAAGTTTATGAGCACGGTATTTCAGCAGGAAGGGTCTCTGAAATTTTAGGAATAAGCCAATGGGACCTGATGAGTTTCATAGGAAAGACGAGAATCGCGGATGAGGAAGGATTGACTCCCGATATAAGCAAAAGACTGAGTTTTGCGAAAAAATTATTCAAGGTAACATGAGCTCGATAGTTTTTGACACAGGACCGGTGATAAGTTTGGCGACAAACAACTTACTATGGCTTCTTGGAAATCTTAAGGAAAGATATAAGGGTGATTTTGTGATTCCGAAAGATGTCCAGAGAGAACTGATCGAAGTTCCTCTTGAGATCAAAAGGTTCAAATTGGAGGCGCTGCAAGTCAACAGGGAGATAAACAAGGGAAATCTCACTGTCGTTGAAGATCCAAGAATACAGATTCTGGAGCAGGAGCTTCTTTCATTGGCTAACAATTGTTTTAAAGCGAAAGGATTTCCTGTAAAAATTGTCCAGAAAGGAGAGATGGCTGCTGTCGCTGCCGCAATTGTACTTAATGCAGATGCTATTGTCATTGATGAAAGGACGACAAGAGAATTGATTGAAGACCCTGAAAGGATAATACAATTAATGAGCGACAAGCTTAAAACAAGAATTGAAGCCGATAAAAATTGTTTAGCAAAAATAAAATCTATGATTGGAAATCTGAAAGTCATACGCTCTATTGAGCTGGCGATGGTCGGTTATGATCTTGGATGGTTTGACAAATATCTCACAGATAATAAAGATGCGAGAAAAGATCTGAAAGAAGCTATACTTTGGGGAATCAAAATAAGAGGCGCTTCCATTTCCCAGGAAGAGATTGACAAGATTGTGAGGATGGAGAAGTAGATAAGTTTTTATATCAGCAGACAATATTAAATTCTATGGGCAAAGCTGAAGACAGAATAATTGAATATGAAGAAAGGCTTCCTAAAGAGACCAACCCTGCTAAAATAAAACTTATGCAGGAAGCCATTGAAAAATTAATTGATGCTGCAAAATCAGATATCGCAAAAGCGATAAATGCCCTGACAAAACGCCTGATTGAAATGCCAGATGCTGCGTTCGAGCTTAATGCGGCGGGAGGAAGAAAATTAGGGCCCTTAAGCGGATTCTATCCGTATCTAAATGATGTTGAAAACGTATGCAAAGAAGTGTCTGCTCTTGAAAAACTTCCTAAGTACAGAAATATGGCTAAGGTACTGAAAACTTTTGCTTTAGGGATGGAAACTATAAGAAGACACCTGATAAAAGGCGGGTTGGAAACAAAAGACCAAACTGTATCGCAGTATGAATTGATGTTAAAAGACTTCTTAAGGACTCTGGAAGGCTCAGGATTCAGTTTGAGAGATCGAATAAGGCAAAGATAGAAAAACGATATGTTTATATATAAATTCTTACTTCTTAAAGGTGAAAATGGATATGAAATATGTTGATAGGCTTAGAGAAGGTCTCTATGAAGCTTTATCAGGCAGCCTTGAGCTTATTGAACAATACAAAAGAACAAGACTTCCAGAACCATTAAGAGGCGCGTATTCTCCGTTGGACCGTTCCGTTCTATCTGAAGCAAGTTCAGACTCAAGAAAATACTTAATTGCACAAGATCTTTCTAAAATCATAAATTCTAATTGAGCAAAGCTTAAATAAAAACTGAACATTGCAATTATATGAAATTCATGCACTTCTCTGACTGCCATATAGGCGGCTGGAGAGATGAAAGGATGGGAGTTTTGGGACTTGAAGCTTTCAAACAGGCAATAGAGCAAAGCATATCCAGGAATGTCGATTTTGTTCTTATAGCGGGAGATTTATTTAATTCAGCTCTGCCGCCGATAGATAAGCTGAAAGAAGTAGTAATCGCCCTGAAAAGACTAAAGCAAAATAACATTCCCTGCTATATAATCCCGGGAAGCCATGATTTCTCAGCTTCCGGAAAAACTATGCTTGACATCCTTGAACATGCTGAATTATTAATTAATGTTTTCAAAGGAGAGGTTGTTGACGGAAAACTAAAGCTAAAATTTACAGTTGATAAAAAAACGAATGCAAAAATAACAGGAATTTTGGGGAAAAAAGGTATGCTTGACAAAAAATATTATGAAGATCTGGACAGGAGCATAGAGAATGAGCCCGGATTCAAGATTTTTTTATTCCATACCGCCATAAAAGAGCTTATGCCGGACAATGACAAGATAGAGAATTTCCCTGTATCAATCCTCCCGAAAAATTTCGATTATTACGGCGGAGGACACATACATGTCATTAAAAGCAAAAATTTTGAAGGGTATAAAAATGTAAGCTACCCTGGCGCTCTGTTCCCGAACAATTTCAGGGAGCTTGAAGAATTCAGGAATGGAGGGTATTATTTATTTGAAGACGGAAAAATAACGTGGAATCCTATCATAATCAAAGAAATTGAAGTTTTGAATTTCAACTGCGACCAAAAAACGCCGTCTCAGATTGAGAAAGAAGTCCTCGAGAAATTAAAAGAAGTTGAAGTCAGGAACAAGATTGTGACCATAAGAATCAAGGGGGAACTAATTTCCGGAAAGGCTTCTGACATACAGCTGAATGATATTTTCGGGATTTTGCTTCACAAGGGAGCATATTATGTGATGAAAAGCACATCTTTAGTGAAGTCCAAAGAATTCGAGGAAGTCCAGTCTAATGTCTCATCAATTGAAGAAGCAGAAGAGAAAGTGATTAAAAGCAATGTAGGGCAGTCTTCAATCAAAAATGAGGAGGAATTGATCAGGAGTTTGATTAAAGTCTTTTCTCTCGAAAAGCAGGATGGAGAGACTAAGTATGAATTCGAGAAGAGGCTGCTTGAAGAGACTGATAAGATTCTGAAGGATTAGTGTTAAGTCAAATTTGTTGTGTTGTGCCGTCATTTGCGAGGCATTTATTTTCGTGTCATAAACAAAGCTAAGTGGGTTGTCCCTTGCGGGGCTTTAGCGACTTGTGATTGTTGTGCTATTTAATGCCGAGCGACTGCATAACACAATTCCCGCTTAAGCTGACTTAATAAAGAATTAGAAAAGCTTAAATATTGGACGTAAATCCACTTATAAAAATGAATTACACCTCAGAACTGTATCGCAAAAGTTTAGAAGATGCCAGTAAGCTTGGGCTGGATTATTCATCCCTGCCTATTGGAATGGTTCATGCAGCAATATGTTTTTCGGAAGAACAGGAAAACCCATCTTTGGGATCCGATGAAATTGCAGCTCTTGAAGAAAAAGTAAAGGATAGCTTAAGACTTGCATTTGAAAGCCTTCCTCGAAATAATAACGGAAAATCTGCACAAAGATTTGCAGGACAAACAGGTTAAAGAGGATAAAATGGGATTAGAACAGGCAGCTGAAACAAAAATGGTTTATCCTGTTGGTTTATTAGGAAATTATTTGCGCGGACTTGATGAATATAAGGCAAAAGGCTTTGATTTTCTTAAAACAGTTGAGGCGAGAATGCTTCTGGCAGGAATTGCTGCAGAAAGAATAACACCCATTTCTTCTGAAGATGAAGGAAATAGAATCGCGATGTACAGAGAACAAAGGGCAAAAGTGCGTATACAGCTTACTTATGCCTACGTTTTGTGCGGCGGAAACATGAATTGCATGATACAATATCTAAGGAAAACTGGAATAAGATTTGACGAAATGCTCGAGTTGCTTAGAGAATCCGGACATGAGCGTACATTGGTAGAAAAGTGCTTTACAAAAGCCTAGATTAATTTCTTCAATAACCTGAGAACTTCATCAGGAGATGCTGTTCCTCTTGATTTTCTCATAATCTGACCAATGAGGAAATTTACCGCTTTTTCGTTTCCATTCTTGTAATCGTCGACAACTTTTGGATTTTCTTTGATTGCTTCCCTGCAGAACTTTTCCAAGTCCCCTTTATCGGAAACTGCCTCTAATCTGTTGTCTTTGACGTATTTTTCAACGTCAAACAATTTTAATCCTAATTCATTCATTATCTTCTGGCCTGTTTTCTCTGTTATTTTATTGTGTTGTATCAATTTTAACAATGGAATCAATTCTTTTTCTGTTATTTTCATCTCATCGAGCTCTTTCTGGTTATAATTTGTGATTCTCACAAATTCTCTCCTGAGCCATTTCGCTGTTAAAATAGGGTCAACTGATTTTGATATCTTTTCAAATAATTCAGCAAGAATAATTTCAGAAGCTAAAACTTCCGCATTTTCTTTTTCAATACCCATATTTTCGTATTTCTTTATCTTTTCGTCGGGGCGTTCCGGCAGCCTTGACTTCAATTTTGCCAGATAATCATCTTTTATATCAATGACCGGCAGATCAGGCTCCGGAATGAACATATAGTCTTCTGCCGTCTCTTTGCTTCTCATGAAATGTGTAACTCCGTTCAAATCATCCCATGCCCTTGTATGCTGCTCTGTTTTTTCTTTTGATTCCAGGACTTTTTTCTGCCTTTTTTCTTCTGCATTAATTGCCCTTACGATTGAACTGAAAGAATTTACATTTTTCACCTCTACTCTCGGATGTCTTTCTATGTTGATATTTACATCAGCCTTGATTCCTGCATCTTTGTGTATTGCCTTTATGTAAGCCAGAGTTGTCATCAATTTTTTAAGCCAGTTTTCGACTTGTTCCGCGCTTGTAAAATCCGGAGCGGTAACAATTTCAATTAATGGAACTCCGGAACGATTGTAATCGACCTTGCCGGTGCTTGGCTCATATCTTGCAGGATCTTCCTCCAGATGGACCTGCTGTATCCCGATTCCCAGGAATTTTCCGTTTATTCCTACGGGCATCGAATAAGAGCCGCTCATAGTTTTTTGGTAGCCATTTGGTAAGTCAGGATAAGAATAATGCTTTCTCTGAAACATTAACTTCGGGCTTATTTTGCAGCCGAGCATCAAGCCTATTTCAACAGCTTTATCTATCGCTTCTTTGTTCGGGAGCATTGGTTTTGAACCTGGCTGTCCCGTACAAACAGGACAAATATTTGTGTTCGGGCTTACTTCACCATGTTCAGCGAAACATTCACAGAAGAGTTTCTTTTTAGTCTGCTCTAGATTGACATACCCATGAATTTCCAGGCCTATTCTTACCATAGTAAATATTCTCTGGAAACTAGGTTTAAATAAGTTGCTATCGACAGCTTTATTAATAAACTCTTAATTGACAAAATGTGCCAAAAGTAATATATATCTCGCATCCCGTAACGGAGGACGTTGATAGGAATATAGAAAAGATTCTTAGTATTCTGAAAGTAATCCATACGCAGTCTAAAGGCGAGATAATTCCCATTGCACCATACATTGTTGCCCTGCAATATCTTGATGACAGCGTGACAGAAGAGAGGGAACTGGGAATATTAGCTAACGAAGAACATTTTGTAAGAAAAATAATGGAAGAAACATGGTTTTATGGAAATAAGATTGGAAAAGGCGGAGAAAAAGAAATAAAACTAAGCCTAAAATATAAAATACCCATAGTCTGTAAAAACCAGACAATTAAACCAAGATTAGAAGAAGTAATAGCAATTAATTCCGGAAATTAAATTATTTCTTATGCTCAACTTTCAGTTTCAGAACATTCAAATCCTTGTCAGCTAACTGGGAAGGGCTTCCGTCCATTGGGCTTTCTGCATTTTTATTTTTAGGAAAAGCCAGAAACTCTCTTATATCGCTGATGCCCTGCAACACAGCGCATAATCTGTCGAAACCGACAGCGAATCCGCCGTGAGGAGGCGCTCCGTACTTGAATGATTCCAGCAGAAATCCAAATCTTTCTTCAGCAGCCTCTTTAGGGAAGCCGACAATATTCATTATTCTCTCCTGCAATTCCGGAATATGAACCCTTATTGAACCAGAGCCAAGCTCAGTTCCGTTCAAAACAAGGTCATACAAAGAAGCAGTAACCTTTTCCGGCTCTTTTTCAAGTGTTGCATGGAATTCTTTTTTCGGCATGGTGAACATATGGTGCGCAGGATCCCATTTTTCTTCCTCTTCGTTCCATTCAAACATGGTGAAATCGACTATCCAGACAAATTCCATCGCATTTTCCTTTATCAGCTTCAGATCTTCCCCTAATTTATTCCTCAGCTTGGACAGGACAGCGTTCGTGTTTTTTTTGGAGTCTGCAACAAAAAATAAAATTCCTTCTTTTGCCTTTGTTTTTTCAATCAATTTTTTCTGCACATCTGATGAGAAATATTTTGTTATCGAGCTTTCCAGCTGGTTTCCTTTTACTCTCGCCCAGGCCAGACCTTTTCCTCCGTTTTCCTTGACCCACTCTATTAATTTGTCGATATCGCCCCTCGTCATGTCATTGGGACATGGAAGGCATTTTACCATCTGGGAATCTTTAAAGACTGAAAATTCCGATTTCTTCGCGATTTCAGTGACATCGGCCAATTCCAGCCCAAATCTTAAGTCAGGCTTGTCTGTTCCGTACTTATCCATCGCATCTGTATATTTCATAACCTTAAATCTTTCTGGTGATTTTTTTCCTGTTGTTTTTTCAACGATATGCTTTATCATTCCCTCTACAACATCAAGGACATCCTGCTGTTCGACAAAGGACATTTCTAAGTCAATTTGTGTGAATTCAGGCTGCCTGTCTGCCCTCAAATCCTCGTCTCTTAAGCATCTCGCTAATTGATAATACCTGTCGAATCCGGAAACCATAAGTATCTGCTTGTATAATTGAGGGCTTTGAGGTAAAGCATAGAATTTTCCCGGATTTATCCTGCTTGGAACAACATAATCTCTTGCTCCCTCAGGAGTTGATTTAATCAGCAATGGAGTTTCAATTTCTAAAAAATGCTTTGAGTTCAAATATTCTCTTGCTGCCTGGGCTGCAACATGTCTTAGCTTAATTCTATTCTGCATGACCGGGCGTCTTAAATCTAAATATCTGTATTTCATCCTTATCTCGTCATTCGCAACGATTCTGTCGTCTATCTCCATCGGAGGAACCAATGATTTGTTCAGTATGTTTAATTCAGAAATTATTACTTCAATTTCTCCAGTCGGCATGTTCTTATTTATCATGCCTTCTTTTCTTGGCATTATTTTTCCTGAAACCTGAATTACATCTTCCCTCCTTAGCTTGTTCGCTTCTTCAAAGAATTTGGAATCAGGATTGAATACGATTTGAGTCATTCCGTATCTGTCTCTTAAGTCAATAAAAATTATACCGCCATGGTCGCGTCTTGAATTGACCCACCCGCACAAAGTCGTATTTTTGCCTACGTTTGACTTGTTCAGCTCTCCGCATGTGTTTGTTCTAAGCATAGAATAAGGCTTTGAAAGGCTGTATTTAAAGGTTTTGAGGGTTGCTTATATATTAACTATTAAGTAGTAACAAACAGGAAGATTTATATATAAGGTAAGGTTCATGAGTTCAGGTTGCGTGTTTAGATGATGACTAAAAAATGAACAAACTAACAAAAACATTAGCAACATTAGGATTGGTTGGAACATTAGCAGGATGCGCAAGCAATCAGACAAAACCTGTTGCACAAGCACAGCAACCTGCATTAGAAGAACAAGTAATGCCTGCTCCGCTGACAGAATCTGTTTATACTAGTTCTGGTAAAGAATTTGTAGGAAATATCACAACATTTGGAGACGGTTGTAAAGATGTTGCGTATAATTTTGATATGCTTGAAATTAAAACACTCATTACTCATTTCGAAAAAGATGGAAGAAGATACCAAATGTCTGCAATAAATAATAATGGCGATGTTCAGACAATCAATCTTAGAACTAAAGAAAGAAATGCTTATAATAAGAATGGCCAGAGCATACCAACATTCTTGGACGGCAAAGCTGAATCCGGTATGGTTATGTTCAATTTTGCCAGCACGGTAGAGATGATGAGCACCCTAAGAAAGATGAATGGAGTGTATTCTTATTCTTCTTCAAGAAAGTAAGTGGTTCTTGCTAATTATTTCTTCAAATCCTTAACCTTATAATTCTTCAAGAAGTTCTTTTTGTATGCATTGAATCTTTTTTTCTTTATTGCTTCTCTAACTTCTTTCAGCATGTTCTGGATGAAATAAATATTATGATACGAAAGATAATGATAAACTGTATATTCATTTAATTTGAATAAGTGCCTTAGAAAAGCTCTTGAGAATGTCTTGCATATTTTGCATTCGCATTCAGGATCCAGTGGCC
>Ga0208375_1001656_pt1 | contig 23932 bp, 26 predicted proteins | sample RifOxyD1_FD_184038 | JGI IMG/M metagenome (GOLD analysis project Ga0208375, IMG submission 184038) | Soil microbial communities from Rifle, Colorado - Rifle Oxygen_injection D1 (SPAdes) | ecosystem: Environmental > Terrestrial > Deep subsurface > Rock core/Sediment | place: Rifle, Colorado...
TGTTCAACTAACTTAAAGTTTTCGCAGCAAGCTGCGGGGTATTCCCCAAGACGGGAATAAATAAAGATAATAAAGAAAAAGCATGACAATCGATGATTTAACTTGGGGATTGAAATTTAGAGATGTCGACGTGAAGATTCCTAACAGCAGAGATTGGGCATGTACAACAAAGGCTTGTCCAAATTTTCGTCGAGCGGGGGAAAAATCTGTTGATTCCAAAAGGTCGATGTTTGAAGATGAAAAATATATTTTAAGAGGAGTTGCATTAGCTCCGGAAAAAAACGAAGAAGGACAACAATATGCACAAATATGGGAATGTAGATTATGTAATCATCATTTTTGGTATCATCTTTCGAAAACGCAGGCTAGAGAACTAAAAGAAAAAGCAATTGAAAAGGGATTAGTAAAAAATAATTAATATTTTTTCTTAACTATACTTAAATCTTCGAAAACCATTTTAATGCTTCCGGGAAGTTTCGGCTTAACTTTATGGAAAGCTTCTCGTGTTTGTGAAACTACTTTTTGATTTGGAAGATAGAATTCGAAAAGTTTGCTTCCGTTTTTTAGAAGGGCGGCTTTACTGATACATTTACCAAAAGACAACTGCATACCCGTCGACATACGATCAGCACCTGCACCAGTCAACATTTTGTTTTCTCTTTGAATATGATGTGGGAACGGAATAACTTTGAATACAAACATTCCGGGAGAGAAAGTATCAAGTTGTTTGTTAAGAAACTGTCTGCATGCTTCAAGAGCTGAATGTCTTACCTGAACTCTTTCCGTCGAGTAAACCGTTAATTTTAATGGAAGTTTCCCATTTCGAATTAATTTCTGGTCACCCATAGAAAACTTTACAATTTTTTGAGGTGGAACAACCTTGATATAAGATTTATTCTTTTTCTTGCTTATTCTCGTGTAAGGACAAGTATGAATTCTCGAGTATGCTAAAGCTTTTCTGATTGCCATATTATTTTATCTCCACTGGAGTCGTTATGGCCTGACCCGGAAGACCTTTTTCGAATATTGCTCTGACAACGCCTTTATTTCCGTGAGCTGAAGAAACTTTCCCGAGAATGATTTTTCCTGCCGGGCTTTTCCAAACAACTTCTTTACCGACGAATTTTTTAGCTTTTTCTCGTGAGTCTGATTCGGGAATTTCAATTAAGAAATGTCTTTCGTGAATTGTTTTTTTTCCTCTTCGGAATTGAATAACTCTACCTTTAGTTGCCATGTAAGTAATCAAGAAAAATAGTTTTTAAAGTCTTCGATTAAGGAGAATTTAATTTTACAAACTTCTTTTTACAACCACTTTTTTCTTTTAAAATAAAGAAGCATTCCGCAAGCAATTATTGCCATAATTTCCAAAATAAAAAAATATCCATACTTCCAGCTTAATTCTGGAAGATACTGAAAGTTCATCCCGTACAATCCTACAATAAAAGTAAGTGGGATAAAAATTGTTGAAATAATTGTGAGAACTTTCATAATTTCATTCATTCTGTTACTTACACTGGAAAGATGAAGTTCTTGCATTCCAGCGACGACATCACGGAAAACTTCAATGCTGTCAATAACATGGATAGTATGATCATATAAATCTTTTAAGAAAAGATAAGTTTGTTTTTTAATCAGGGAATTTTCGGTTTTTTGAATTTTGTTTATTACTTCACGAAGAGGCCAAACTGAACGGCGCAAAAATAAAAGTTCTCTTTTGAGATGATAAAACTCTTTCAAAAATCCATTGTTTATTCCGGCAATTAATTTGTCTTCAACACTCTCGAGTCCATCCCCAATACTTTCTAAAACAGCAAAATAATTATCGATAATAATATCAAGTAAAACATAAGCTAAATAATCTGCCCCCATTTTTCTAATTTTACCCGTCGCTGTTCTGATTCTTTCGCGAACCGGGTCAAAAAAATCCCCCTCTGCTTCCTGAAGAGAAATAACAAAATTTTTTCCGAGAAGGATACTTATTTGTTCTGAAATAATCCTTTTTTCTTTTTTATCAAATGAAAGCATTTTAGTGATAATCAAAATATAATCGTCGGAAAATTCTATTTTAGGAGACTGGTCTGTGTTCAAAATATCTTCCAAGAACAATGAATGAATTCCATAATGCTCCCCAATTTTACGGATAATTTCTACATCATGCAATCCGTCGATGTTTATCCATGAAACACTTTTTTTGTTTTTCAAAGGAAAACATTCTTCAATTTTGTTTATGTCTTTGTCAATTAGAGATTTCTCGGTGTAGTCTATTACATGGATTTTAACCTTGTCCATTCTTTTTTTACCAAGGTAAATTAAACTTCCAGGGGAAAGTCCTAATTTGTGTGATCTCTTTCTAATAGTATTCATGAAACGGATAAAAAAGACTGGTTTTAAAATGTAACGGAAAAATTGAAAAGATATTAAAACCATCCAAGACTGATTTTGTTGAGGTGAATATGAATTCAATTTGGATTGCTATTGTTGCAATTGTCTGGATGACTCTTGGATATATTTTTTATGGAAAATTTGTTGCCCGAAAAATTGGGGTGAACGATCAGAATAAAACTCCAGCAATAACAAAAAGAGATAATATGGACTATTCTCCGTCGAAGAAACCATTTTTGGTTGGGCATCACTTTGCTTCAATTGCTGGTGCTGGACCGATTATAGGACCTATCCTTGCTGTTGGATATTTTGGATGGTTACCAACGGTGCTTTGGATTTTATGTGGGGTTGTTTTTATTGGGGCAGTTCATGATTATGCAACTTTAATGGCTTCAGTGAGGAATAAAGGGCGAGGGATTTCAAATCTTGCGAAAGATTATCTTGGAAAAAGGTCAGGTTGGATTTTTGGTTTCATGCTTTTGGTAACTTTAATTCTTGTACTAACTGTTTTTTCTGTTTCGACTGCAGATAGTTTTATAAAAAAACCAGAGTTGGTAATTCCCGTTTTAGGAATAACTTTTCTTTCACTTGTCCTCGGATTTGTGGTTGAGAAAACAAAAATAAATTACAAACTTGCAAGTTTAGTTGCAATAATTTTAGTTTTTATTTTGGCGTGGGTTGGATTCAAAAATCCAGTTTCACTTCCATTTGTCGACGAAATTTTGGTTAAAAATATTTGGGTAACAATAATTTTTCTTTATGCTGGAATTGCTTCAATAGTTCCGATTTGGCTTTTACTTAGACCTCGAGGATATCTTAGTGCGATTCAAATGCTGTTAACTCTTTTGCTTGGGATAGTTGCAATTTTAATTGTTCACCCGATGATAAATGCTCCGGCATATATTTCTAACGGAAGTTTTCCTCTTTGGCCAATTTTGTTCATCACCGTCGCTTGTGGAGCAGTGTCTGGGTTTCATGGAATAGTTTCTTCTGGAACAACATCAAAGGAACTTGCAAAAGAATCTCACGGATTGTCTGTTGGTTATGGTGGAATGTTACTTGAAGCTGGATTAGCTATCGTCGTTACAATTGTCGCAATTGCAGGTTTATCTTGGAGTTCAGGAGTACAAAATTCTTTTCAGTTAACTTTAGAAAAAGGATGGATTGTTTTATTCTCAACAGGATTTGGAAATATCGTCGGACAACTGAATATTCCTTTGATTGGTGTGAGTTTTGCAGCTTTACTCGGAGCGTTTATGGTTAATCAGTTTATTTTTACTTCAGTCGATTCTTCGACGAGATTAGGAAGATTTATTCTTTCAGAAAATTTATTTCCAAAATTAAAAAATAGATTTGTTACGACGTTGATTGTTTTAATTCCGGCTTGGATTCTTGCAATAACAAATTCTTATGACACACTATGGAGACTATTCGGGAGTTCGAATCAGCTTATTGCTTCTATTTCACTTATAACTGTCGCGGCTTATTTTGTTTCTAAAAAGAAAAAAGTAAAATTCTTAATAATCCCGTCGATATTCGTACTTGTGACTACACTTTCTGCTTTAATGTATTTAACTTTCAAAAGTGGGGGATATTTGGCTTCAGGAAATTTTATTCTCGCCATAATTTCCATCGGAATGTTTCTACTTGGATTAATTGTCGCGTTTGAGGGATTTATGAAGTTACAAAGAAGATAATTATTTCTCTAGAACAATGATTTTTCTACCAACTGGGGATTTCTTTTAGAAAAAGAATTCCTACACTGGCAAAGAAAACTATTTTTGTAGACATCCATCTAAAATCATTCGTAAAACAAATAATATTATTTTTCCATTACTACAATTTGTCTTCCAACAATTTGATTTTCGCGGAAATCTTCGATAGGAAAATTTTCTGCAATTCTTAATCTTGTTTCTTCAGAAATTCTTTCAAAATTACAAGACATTCTTTTTGCGGAATGAGATTTTATCAAAGGAGACGAGAAAACGATTTTTGCTCCGGGCAATAGGGAACTCTTAAAATTATTTATCACGCGAATTATTAGATTTTCAAACTCATTAAGGGTTTTAGTTGCTTCATGATTTGTCGGAACTTTTTTTAGAATTTTACCCAAATCAGGCTCGGTGACTATTGCCGAAATATTTTCATTCATTTTCATTTGGGAAGAATCACCATTCAAAACTTTGTACCTTGAGATTTGAAAATTAAACCATTCCATATTTTTTTTGCATTGCTGAACTGCTTCAAAATCTTTGTCAATTCCGAAAACATTAAAATTTTTTAACAAAGCTTCTTGAAGAATAACCCCTATTCCGCAGAATGGGTCGAGGATTTTTCCATTATTTTCTGGTTGTGAAAGATTTATCATAATTTTTGCAAGGCGAGGAGAAATTGCTAAAGATTCACGACGGAAAGGTTTCTTCATATCTCGAAGTTCAACTTTTTCGTAATCGTATTTTTCAAGAATTTTTCCAAAGAGTAATTTCTTTGAATTTCCAAAAACAAAAAATTCTTCGCCTATATTTTTTGAATTTACTTTTTGAAAGTTTTCTCCATCCTGTGAGGCAATATTTCCTGAAAACGGCTTTTCTGTCGCTTTTATTTTTTCACTTCGGAATCTTTTTTTTAGATAGTCAGAAACAAATTCAGTAGAATTATCCAGAGCAAAATCCCAAACGACATAGTTTAACTTGTTATTTTTACCGAAGTATAATTCACGCTTGTTAATTTTGTCAAAAATATTTTTTACATCTCCTTCTTCGAAAACACGCCCAATTGAAATAACCCCGCCGAAATCGTTGACAATCATTTTGTCAGGCAGGTTTTCCAAATCGATAAGCAATGCATTTTTCCGGATTTCAAATGAAAGAATTTTGTTCTTCCGACTTCCAAAATACGCGAAAACTTCCTGTTTTGATAATTCAACATTTCTTCCTAAAATAAAAAGATATTTCATGATAAGAAGAAGAAAACGAGGATTTAAATATTTTTTATTTATCTTTTCTTGAGATTCTGTGAAACATATTTATCAAACCATTCTTCAGGGTTTGATTTTCTTTCGTTGAATTTTCTTTCAGAATTTATTCCCTCGGGTTTGTCGTAAATTTTTCTCCATTGATCATTTCTAAGAATTCCGTTTTCACTCGATAAAGAAAAAGCCAGATAATGCAAACCGCCTGAATTTTGGACTAAACCTTCAGCGTGCCGATTGTAATTGTCCGACGGTGCAAGATTTTTTAGGATTCTTTCTTTTATTAGAGATAATTCAGTTAAATCATTTACAAGAAGAAAAGTCCATCGATGTCTTAAAGCGACTTGTTCGCCGACATCGGTTTCAACATTATAAAGAACTTGACGAAGATTTTTTTCTGACATTTTTATAAAAATTGAATTTAACGTCTCTCTTCAATATATTTAGGATTATACCCAGCTTGGTCTATTGTGTCAAGAATTTTCTTGAACTGACTCCAAGAGTATACTTGATAAACATCCTCGTTGAAATTAACTACTAAATTTGCTCCAGGAGTACGTTCATGAGTAAGACTCTTGCTCATATCATGGACAGTTATGAAATGATTAATTTTCTTAAGTTTTTGCTCAAGTTTTTCTGAAGAAGTCATTTCTGCTCCTTTTTTCTTTCCAAAGTATAAAGCAATTGACATAACAAGAAAAAATAATTTTAGTTAATAAATATTGTGGTGAAAAAAAGACAGTTTCCTACCCCACATATTTTCTTAATTGAAATGATTAAAATGAAAACACCGATAAAAAAATTGCGAACTTAAAATCCTAACACATTCCGTAATCTTCCGTTAGGATATAATTCCGGAACTGATTCATTCCAAACCTCGTGTATAGATTTATGTTTGATCGAGCTGTATTTATTCAGCACATAACTGAAATGGTCCATTGCAAGAGAACGAGCGACATCATCAATTGACTCCCCTTTTTTAACAGCCCGAACTGCTACACCATCTTCATGATTGTATAAGTCTTCTTGTATTAACTCTTTAAGAACCTCGCAATAAGAAGAAAAATATTTGGTAACATCGTCCTTGCTATTTAGTCCATCAATTGCGGACATAAATATCCCCCAGTTAAGCCGCTTGCCCTTAGCCGCTTCTCTTAAGTCTCCAATATAAACATCTATATTTTCCATGTTTAGGGGATAAAATTGTTATTTTTAAACATTTGGATAGAATAATCACAAAATTAATTCGAAGTCTCCGAGTTCTTTTTTCAGGACATCAAAAATCTTATGATTTATTTCCAGCTTATGCTGTGATTTTTGTTTTTCCACTGCGTGATTAACTTCATCAATTGTAGAATTTTCAACTTTTCCTTCAGCAGGGAAAATTTTTCTTACGTTTTTCTCGACGAAAAGGAATGAAACTCCTTCACAATTTAACAATTCAGCGACTTGTTCTTTTCCGTCTTTAGAATATTTCAGTCTCATTCTTCCTTTTTCCAAATTCACTAAATCTTTTCTCTGTGTTAATTCCATCAAGTCATTTATCAAAATTGAAGCATTCTTTCTAACGTCGTCAACTTTTTGTGAATTCAATTTGTTCTTTTTGAAATCAGCTTTGGTAGAAACAATTTCGTTCAAGATTCTGAAATGCTGTGGGGACATTTTACCAGTTTTAACAAGTTGCTTTTCGAATTCATCAACTAACGCACTTGGAGATTTTTTGCCGAAGTTAACTTCAAGAAGTTTGATTAAATCAGTGTAAACATCAGACACAGTTTTTTCTTTTGCCTTCTTTTCAATTTGTTCTCTTAATTCTTTTAATCTTTTAAGATAATCTTCAGTTTCGACGAGCATTTGGTCAATTTCTTTTCCGGAAATTTCTTTGATTAGTTCGTGCTCGTAATCTCTCCAAATTTTTACAACCTTTTCTATAAAGTCAACATATTTTTTCTCAATCATTTTTGTTTCAAGGAATTCTTTTTTGAACATTGGAACTAATTCTTTTTTTGCATTCGGTGGCGGACAACCATTCATCATCAATAGCGCCTGAGCTGGAGTTGTAATACCCCAGAAAATATTTGTGAAAATGTCTGAAAGCATTATTTTTTTGCTTCGTGAAATTACTCCATCACCCATAGACATGAACATATCAACAGCCTCGGGAGAAGGTTTGAGTTTTCCCATTCTTAACAAAGCTTTCCACGGCATGAAAGTTCCCCTGTCGTATAAAGGAATTCCATCACGGATGAAAGTAAAAATAACTGGATGCGCGTCTTTTACAGATTCCCAGAATTCAGTTAGCAAATAAACTTGCGGAGATAAAACATTTTTAACGCCAGCTAAAGCAGTAGCTTCTTGGATATATTGATAAATAATTCCTCTCAATCTTTCTTTAAGTTCAAGTCTCGGCATTCTTTTTACGTCGGTGTCATTAATAACAATAAAAACATCAACATCAGAAGTTGGCTGAGCTTCGCCACGAACCAAGCTTCCACCGATTACATAACTAACAACATACTTTTCAAATTTTTGAAGTACGAGTGATTTGTGAATTGATGCAACTCTCAACGCTCCGAGGATTCCTTTGTCAAAAATAGGGTAAGACATACCGATTGCTTCTGTAACGCTGAATTTACTGTCAAGGCAATTTTCCCAAACATCAACGGGGGTTTTAACCTGAACCCAAATTTTTTGTTCTGATTTTACTTCTTCCATTTTTTTAACAATTTCTGCTTTTATTTTTGGAGATTCTTTAAATTTTTCTTCAGGAATAATCATGTAAAGATGAATAAATTTTTCTGTTTCTTTCGGAACTTCTTCTTCATCGATGAAAAGTTTTATTGCCTGTGGCGGTAAAATTCCAATCGCTTGAGTAAAGGGATATTTTTTGATAATGTAACTTTTTAATTTGTCAAGTTCTTTTTTTGTCTTCATCATTTCTTTTTGAGCTTCAGAAACATTTTCAGAAATCGCGGGTTTTTTGTCTTCGTATTTGCTGTTTAGAAAATCCATCTCAGGAGATTCAGCGTCTTTCTTTTCGTGGTCTCGTTTTAATTCTTCCTTTGACATGGTAAAAAAATGAATATTTAACTTATAAATGTTTCCAGAGAAGTTTGCAAAAACCAATTTTCCACGAAAATTACAAACTTCTCATAAAGAGAACATTGCATGCAAAGTTCTCTACAGAATAAAATAAAAATAATCGAAACCTTTTTAATTCGTTTTTGGTGTCTATTGGGATTGAAAGTTACGGCCCTATAGTCTAGCGGTAAAATAGCTCGTTTACACCGAGCGGTCCGAGGTTCAACTCCTCGTGGGGCCATTCATTCTTTTGTAAAAGTTTTTGATTAATTGGAAGAAACTATTAGAGAAGAAAAACCTGTCGTAATCTATAAGTTACAACACAAACGAAAGGTTTAAATAGTTTGGAAAGTTTGAATTTCTATCACCTCTTTTTGCCCAGGATAGAGGTTTCGAGAATCTTTTTGACGCTTGAGACATCTATCCTAGGGTTTTATAATCAGGTAAGGAAAAATAAAATGACAAAACACCTTTATGAATTAATAGGAGAAGTTAAGAAAGAATTGATGGATGAAGCAGTAAGAAGAACAGCCAATAGTATGGGGAATAGATTTAATAGAATAAGAAATAGCCAGAGCATAAAAATGGATAGAGAGAGAGGGGAGCTGGATGCAAAGATTCAAAGAGAATATACTATCTTATTAAACCATTATTTTTTTGGTAAGAATTTACCTTCAGAAGATTCCAGTAAGGGTGATTTAGTTATGGAAAAATATTTTTAATCACCAAAAATTATAATCAAAAAGTCGTGGAGCTAAGCATTTAGTTTTTATTATCTGCTCCCACGCAAAATAATCAAAAAGTCGTGGAGCAAAGCATTCGTTTTTTAATTAATGCTCCCACGCATAATATTTATTTCTATTACTTCGTTTTTCAAATTGAAAAATCTTTTAAACTAGTATTCTTGTTAAATAAGAACAAGCGCTGCTAGTTTATCGGTAGAATATGTCCTTGCCAACAAGAAGAACCAATGGTTCTTCCTTGGACCATCTCCTTTGAAGGTGGTTCAGGACTGATGAAGAAAACTTTGTGAACCCGACGGCTTTAGCCGGAAATTGTTTACAATTTAGGGTTCAAAAAGAAAATCTCTGAAAAATGCGCAATAAGGACGTGGGCCGGGTCCGACTCCCGGGTGGCGCATGGCTTACTTTCTTTTAGAAAAAGAAAGTTTCCCAGGAAATCAAAGAAAACTACTATTGTAGAAAAAACTATATTTGGTAAGCCAATAATCTTTAAATAAAGATATAGCTCTAAAATGAAATGAGAAAGATAAAAAGTTTAGATGATGGTGATGCTAAATTGTTATATCATGCCGGGCAAGCGATTGTTGGAATAGATACTTATTTACATCCGTCGCCATCGACTCAACCTGTAGATATTGTCGAAGATGCTCAAAAGGTTATTTTAAATAATGGTCCATATTCCCGAGAAAAAATAGATTCTTATATCAAGGTCTTAAAAAAGTATAATTTGCATGAGGATGAACTTCTTCTTAGAAAAAAACATATGAAATTGATAGAAATTGCTCGATTGGGTTAAGATTAATGGAAGTTTGCAAATAGGTTTTTGGTAACTATTATAAATCTATTCTGCCTGGATAATTCATGGAGAGATCAACGAAAATAGTTCTTGTGATTATTGCAATAGTGTTTGTTTTATTAGTTCTAAGGTTGGCAATTAATCTAAATAACCAAAGTCACAAAGGAAATTTTCAAAATAATACTATCCCGTCGGGAAATTTGAATATTCAATATGGAGAATATCCCAAACAGATTTTTGATTTTTATGCTCCTGCGGATGGACAAAATTCTGATAAATTAATTATAATAATTCATGGTGGCGCTTGGATTTTAGGAGACAAATCGCAGTTTAATTCTCATTCAAGATTTTTTTCAGAACAAGGATTCGGCGTCGTGAATATGAACTATCGTCTTGCGCCGACGTGGGAATATGACACGCAGTTAAGAGATATAACGAATCTGATTAATTTTGTAGATGCGAACAAAGAAAGATTCAAATTAAATCCAGGATACAAAATAATTTTAGTCGGACATTCTGCTGGAGCACATCTTTCTGATTTGTATGGGGTCAGAGAAAGTTATTATGGCGGAAATAAAAATATTGATTATGTTGTTTCTCTCGCCGGGCCGACGGATATTCCGGTTTACAATCCCGAAGGTGAACTTGACAGAGCACTACAAGCATTTATGGGAGATGCTACTAAAGAAGAGATTTCTCCGTCGAGACATGTATCTGAAAATGAACAAACGAGATTTTTATTAATAATTGGAACAGCTGATCCCTTGGTTCCTGAAAATCAGGTTACTATTTTTGAAAACGTGTTAAGAGAAAAAAATGCTTACGTTGAGACAATGATTGTTGAAGGAAGAAATCACAATTCAATTGAAACCGGAATTCCAAACAACGACGAGGTTGCACAGAAAATTTTGGAGTTTATAGGAAATTAATTTATCTTATTTTAAGAAGACTTTCTAGAATTGATTTTAGTTCTGGTGAATTAATTCTTTCTTGAACATAAGGAAAAAATTCATCTAGGTTTTTATAGTTTAATCGTTCGTATAAATTTGCTTGTAAAGCCATTTCAAGTCTATCAATTTGTTTGACAAATTTTGCTTCTAGTGATGTTTGATTTTCAAAATCTAACCATAGATTAAGATACTTTTCTGAATTGGGAAGTATTGAAAATACTTTTTGAACTCCTTGAAATTCTTTTTGAACTCCTTGAAATTCTTTTTGAGTTTTATCTTCAGTACTAACACTATCTTTTGGAGTTATATCCCCCGCATATATTTCTCCAATTTCATGGAATAAGCCTAGTTTCATAATTCTGTTAGAATCTAAATCTGGGCGATATTCTTCTGCTAAAATATATCCAAGTAAAGCAACACTAAAAGAATGATCTGCAACAGTTTCACAATCTAATTTAGAAACTCCTCTTTTTAACCAGCCTTGTCGGTATAAATTTTTTAATTGAGCAAACTCAAAAAATAATTCTATAATACCATTAGTTTTTTCAGGCAATAATTCTCGAGTGTGTTTGTTTTTTGTTTCCATTAAACAAATCTGGATTAAACCAGTTTATAAAATAATCTATATCTCCGGTTTACTAATCATAAAAATAATTTTCAAAACCATTATAAATCTCTTTTACCTTTGTTGTTCGAGGTGAAAAATGTTTAATATTATTCCATTCTTTGGGGCTTTGACTTTGGCAGCGGGAACGATTTGGGAAAAATTTCTACTTAAAACAAGAAAAATAAATGTCCCGACTTTTCATGTTATTGGCTTTCTTTCAATTTGCTTGATTCTTCTGCCTTTAATGTTTTTTTTCTGGAAAGTGGACACTGAAGCATTTTCTCCAAGAAATTTAATTTTGCTTTTCCTTGTTATTGTTTTCTCGACTTTAGCTAATTTGTTCGCGTACTACTCAATGAAGAACGAAAAAATTTCCAATCTCGAACCAGCGAAGGCAATGGAACCTTTTTTTGTTGTTTTGCTTTCAATTGTTTTCAGTTTTATATTCGGAACCGCAATGTACCAGAGAGATTTAACAATCGTAATCCCTGCGCTAATTGCTGGAGCAGTTCTTGTTTGTTCACATATTAGAAAACATCATCTGAATTTTAACAAAGCATTTTTGGCGGCAATTGCAGGAAGTTTTTTGTTCGGATTGGAATTAATTATTTCAAGATTAATTCTTGATTTTTATAATCCTTTAACTTTTTACTTTTTTAGATGTGCTGGTGTTCTTGTATTAGGTTTAATCTTTTTGAAACCAAAATTAAATAAATCATCAAAGGACGGAAAATTTTTGTTACAGATGTTAATAATTGGCGCAATCTGGGTTGTCTATCGATTTGTTATTTACTATGGATATGTCAATTTGGGAGTCGTTTCCACGACGCTGACAATCATGTTGGGCCCAGCACTGATATACTTTTTCGCATGGGAATTGTTGAAAGAAAAACTTGAATGGAGAAATGTAATCGCGGGACTGATAATTCTGGCTTGTGTGATTTATTCTATTGTTTTTTAGAAAGTTTAGGGTATTATTTCGGGTCCAAAGTATTTTTCGTATTCGAAATCTGAAACTTTGATTTTGCCGTTGAGGATTAGTTTTTTTATTTCGGGAACCCTTTTTTTTATTTCTTCAATTAGATAAATTATTGTTTCGCAAATCAACTTTTGTCCTTCTTCTGGCCAGAGTTTTGCATGATTTGAGTAAAGACATCGCCCCCCACACAAACCAAGATAAGAACACTCAGTACAATGTGAAACAACATCCACTTTTTTTAATTCTGATATTTTTGAATTTAAATTTCCAGCATAAAAATTTGTTATGTTGTTCATTATCGGGCAGGCGGCTATTTTTCCGTCGGTGGTTATTGCATATCCCTCGTAACCCGCACCACAACGAAGTTTTGTTTTTGTTCCGTTTAGTAAATCATTAAAAATTCCTAGGAAGGGATAGATTTTCAAAACTTTTCCTGATTTCATTTCTTCAATCCAAAAATCTAGAAGTTTTGAAATTGATTGGTTATACTTTTTTACAAAGTTAGAAAATTCTTTTTTGCTGAAATCATTTTTGTAAAAACCAGCGTCGATTTGCCAATGAACAGAATCAAAAATTCCTAAAGAGAATAGAAACTTAACTTGTTCAAAAATATCTGAAACATCGGGTGTATTTTTTACCAATGGACTCAAAGTCATCCGTGCGACAATTTCACCTTTGAAACCATTTTTTCTGATTAATTTTAAATTTTTCATAACCAAATTATAAGTTCCTTTTCCCCGATTAAAATCTGTTCTTTGTTCGTCTCCGTCGATAGAAACAAGAATTTTTGAAAATTTATTCATATACTCTTTTGGCATTTTGTCCAGAAGTTTTCCGTTTGTTTGCATGCAAAATTTAATCTTCTTTTTTTCAAACAAGGCTATTGTCTGTTTTATTTTTTCAAGTTGCAAAAGCGGTTCTCCGCCGTAGAAAATAATTACTGGGTTTTTGTCTTGAAGAATAAATTTTTTTAGTTTGTTCAAATCAACTGAAAAATCCCGAGGCGCAGAAAAATCGAATTTAAACTTTTTTTCTAAACCGTTCTCAAACTCTTGCATTGATTTTTCATAGCAATATTTGCATTGAGAATTGCAAACTTCGGTCATAAGTAAGTGCCAAAACATGGTGGATTAAAAGAAAAAATAAGAGTATAAAAAATTAGTGGAATCCAAAGTTATAAGAAATCAAGAGATAATTTTTTATCTCTTATTATCCTCGAATAAATTCTGCGGGTGCTCGCCGACGCAGTCGCTTCGCATAAATAAGAGTATAAAAAATTAGCGATATGTTAAAAAACCCGTTAAAAATTAGATTTAAATGTCAAGTATAGAAAGGATTATTTTTATTGATGAAAGACATCTCGAATCTCTGTTAAGGTCAGGAATTGAGACTTATCCTCGCGAAACATTAGGCACAGTTTTCGGAACTTTAAAAAAAGAAAAGAATAGTTTTATTTGGGAAGTAAGTGCGGTTCATCCAATTCAGTTGGCTACAAGAAAAGAAGATGAGGTCAAAGCTTATGAGAACATAGTTAATGAAGATTGGTCTATGATTAATCCGCATATTGGAAATTATCATTCCCATAATTATGATTTTAATAATCAAGATAGATTAACCCGGGGGATTAGTAAAGAAGATAAAGAAGCACATTCTGAAAATAGCGAAGAAATAGAATTGATAATTAATTTATACAAAATTCCAAAAAGATTTAGATTAACCAACAATCCGCAGGTAATCTCTGGCAATCTTCCCCTTGAAAATATTGGATACTATCGATTTGATATCATTGGTTATAGCTGGATTAACAAAAGAATTCTTAGAACAAAAATGCAAACTACAAAAAGATTCTATCAAAAAGTTAAGGAGTTAAATTATTAAAATTCCCCGCGATAATTTTCATTGCCCGAAAAATTCATGCCTTTGTTTTTTCCGTTTGAAGCAATAACATCGTCAATTCTGAGAATCATCGTTGCAACTTCCGTCGAGGAAAGTATTGCCTGACTTTTTATTTTAAGTGGCTCAATAATTTTTGCTTCAACGACATTTTCTATTTTGTTTGTGAACAAATTCAAACCAGCATTGACTTCTCCAGCATCGTGCCTTGCTTTAATTTCAGTGATTATATCAATTGGATCTAGCCCGGCATTTTCAGCAAGAGTTGAAGGAATAAATTCCAGTGCTGAAGCAAATTCTTCCACAGCTAATCTTTCTCTTCCAGAAAGCGACTGACCAAATTGCCTTAATCGTCGAGATAGTTCAATTTCAACAGCTCCACCACCAGCGACAACTAAACCGGTTTTTAATGCAGACATTACAACTCCAAGCCCATCTTTTATTGCCCTCTCAATTTCATCAATTAAATGATCACTACTTCCTCGAATTAAAATTGTCAGTGCTTTTGGATTCAAACATCCTCGAATATAAGTCATAACTCCGCCGTCGCCTGATGAAATTTCTTCCACAAGCTGTGCTTTTCCAAGTTCGTTTGCAGTAAGTTCACCAAGACTCCCAACGATTTTACCTCCGGTGGCTTTTGAAATTTTTTCTAAATCAGAACGCGCAACTCGTCGACAAACATAAATTTTTTCTTTGGCAAAAAGATATTGTGCAAAATCGTCGACGCCTTTCTGACAAAAAACTACATTAGCACTCGACGCTTTAATTTTTGAAACAATTAATTTTATCGCCCTTTCTTCCTGATCCAAAAAATTCTGTAATTGTTCTGGGGAGGAAATAGAAATTTTTGTGTCAATCTCGGGATTTTTTATTTCAAGAGGAAAATCTACCAAAGCTATTCGTGCATCCTGAACTGAAGATGGCATGTCTTGTGAAACTTTTTCTTTATCTAAAACTATTCCTGAAATTAATTCAGTATTCTCGACGCCGTTGCCCTTTGCCTTTTCAATTTTTATATCATTCAAATCATATTTTTTATCATTCTCAATCTGCTTAACTGCCCTTACCACAATTCCGGCGAGTTTTTCTTTCGAACTCTCGGCGCTCTTCCCAGTCATGGCAGTCATGGCAAGCTGATTCAACAATTCTTCGTCGTAAGGTGTGATTTTCAAAGCAATCTGATTCAGAAAAAACTGGCATTTTTCTGCCGCGAGTTGATAACCTTTTGTTATTGCCGTTGGATGTATTTTTTTGTCTAATAATTTTTCTGCGTTTTCCAATAATTTTCCGGCGAGCATAGCAACAGTTGTAGTCCCGTCGCCAACTTCTGAATCCTGCGTCTTTGCAATGTCAACAATCATTTTTGCTGCGGGATGTTCTATCTGCATCTCTTCAAGTATTGTTACTCCATCGTTGGTGATAATTATATCGCCCGTCGGTGAAACAAGCATTTTGTCCATTCCCTTTGGCCCGAGAGTTGTCTTCACAATTTCAGCAACCATTCGAGCAGCTAGAATATTATTTCTTTGAGCATCTTTCCCAAGAAGTCTTTGCACATCGTCAGGAATAAGGTTAGGATTTTTGTCGGGCATAGTAATCAGTCCAAAATTAAGGTTTTTCTTAATTATTTAAAGATTGTTGTGCTTGTTTAAATTAAATCTGGTGGAGGAAGAATCAGAAATTTTTTCTCGTCGTTAAGAGGAGAAGAATAAATTAATGAGTTAATTTTTTTGAAAGGGATGTCTGCTTTTTCCAGTTCACGTATTAATCCCGCAAGACATCCAGCAGAATCTCCAAAGAGACCCTTGAAGATATATCCTCCAAGAACGCTGACTGGCTTTTCAACTCTTAATGATTCAATAAAGTTAGTCATGTCCGAAAAATTTAAATCACGCAAAAAAGACGAAGCGGAATTTGTTCTCATAAAAAACCTGTCAGTAGAATGATTTAGAGAAAGAAAGTATTTTTCTGTTTCGTCGAGGGAGTTGTATGCTTCCAAAGTTAGAATTGGTCCGGAATAGGTGAATAGAAATTCATTTATTCGGTTAAAGTAATCTATTTTTGAATCTATAAAAACTCGTTTACCTTTTTTGTCTTGTCGGTAAAAGGGATGCATTGCCACGGCTAACCCTTGATTCTCTTTTGAATACTTCTCCAGATTAGGTGGGTTCCCATCAAGTGAATAAATTCCTTTGAGTATTTCTTTCATTTTTTTACTCCCGAAAGATAGTTTATAATTTTTTTGTTCAACTCCGTAATGTCAAGGAATGTTTTTAATAAACCAGAGGTTGAGATATTCATGAAACGAGTTTTAGTTGGTGATGTTATGACTCGAGAACCGGTTTCTATTAAACCTAACAGCTCTCTTTTGGAATGTGTGAAACTTATGGTTAAGAAAAGGGTTGGAAGTCTGATTCTCTCGGAAAATAAAAAACTTTTAGGTTTTATATCAAATAGAGACATTCTTTGGGCTCTGACAAAAAAGTCGCAGAATGATTTGAGCAAAATAAAAGCAAGTGACGTTTCCCCGAAAAAAATTATTACGATAAGTCCTAAAGCGACGATAGAAGAAGCAATTCAGAAAATGAAGAGAACAAAATTCGGAAGACTTCCAGTTGTTATGGGGGATAATCTTGTTGGAATGATAACGACAAAAGACATTTTAAATTTTAATCCTGAACTTTATCCGGAACTTGACGAGTTGGAAAACATAAGAGAAGAATCAGAAAAATTGAAACGGCTGAAAAGATTTAATGAAGATGGATTTGCTGGCGACGACGAAGGAACTTGTGAAGAATGCGGAAATTACAATCGGCTTTTGGTTACAAATGGAATGAATGTCTGCGAAAGTTGCAAGGATTTGATTAAGGAAGAATAATTTTTGTTCTAGTTAAATATTTAAACGCGAAAACCTTTTCCAATTAAAGAAACAATTGTTTCGGAAATTTAACATGGTAGAAAAAGAAGAGGTATACAAAAGTCGGGTTAAGTACAAAGGAGTATTTTCATTTAATGATTTTTATAATTTTTGTTATAGCTGGTTTGCCGACGAGGAAGGGTATTTATTGATTGAAGAAAAGTATGTCGAGAAAATGTCGGGAGATTCAAAGTTGGTTGAGATTGAATGGGTTGCAAATAAAAAAATAACTGACTACTTTAAGTTCCAAATTAAAATTAAATTCAGAATTACCGATATGGTTAAAGCGGAAATTGTAGATTCTAAAGGAAATAAAGTAGCGACGAATAAAGGGGCGATTGATATGGCAGTTAAAGGTTTGTTATTGAGAGATTATGAGGGAAAATTTGAATCAACAGCGACGAGAAAATTCATTCGTGGAGTTTATGAAAAGTGGGTTATTACGGCAAGAGTTGATGAAATGCAGACTAAGTTGATTAAAGCATGTGAGGAATATATTACTCAAGCAAAAGGATTTTTAGATTTAGAGGGTAAAAAATAAAGATGAAAAGATTAATCCTTGTTTTAGGATTTATTTTTTTAATGAGTTTCGTTTTTGCTTCGGCACCACCACCGTCGCCAAATTGTGAAATAATTGGGAAAGTTATTAATGTTTCTTGTGATTACTGCGAACCGAGTATGTTAACTGTTGAACCAAAATATAATTTTCTTATTTTAATAAATAAAGTTTCTTATATCAATGGAAGTTTAGAATATTCAACTTGTGAGGAGTCTTTTGTTGAAGGAGAATCACAAAGATTTTATGATGATACTCCTAATTTTGCAGTGGACGATAAAGTTAGATTAACTTCCAGACGTCAACCTTACTTGGAGGAAAGCCCAATTTATAGTTTTGAATTAATAGAAAATTATTGCGAAACAGATTTTGATTGTGGAAAAGATCCCGATAAAGATTATAAATGCGGGGAAATTCCTGAATGTAACAATAATGAATGTCATACGTTACTTGCAAGATGTCCAAGACCGAACGTGTTTCAGAAAATAATCAACTGGTTGAAAAATATTTTTTAATTTTCTCGACGACAATTTTCTAAATTTGTTGTGAAATTTTGGAATTAAGATGAAAAGTGCAAAATTCTCTAAAGATAAATTTGTAAAAACTAATCTTCCACGAAGATTCCAAACTTCTCATGAAGAGAATTTGCAAAATTCTCTAAAGAGAAATGTTTAAATACAAATTATTTTTCTTATTAACATGATAAAAAGAGTTTTGGTTCTTATGATGGTATTACTTGCTACTTCGATGATGCTTGTTAGTGCCGAGAGTTTGGAAGTTAAACAAATTGATTTTGACCAAGTTATGATTTCTGGAATGAATCAGCCAGCAATATTTAATCTGGAAATGAAAAATAATGGTGTAGCAGAAAGTTTCAAATTTTTCAATCTTATTGGTTTTCCAATTGAACCAATAGAATATGTTGATATCGCTTCAGGCGAGACAAAACAAGTTGAAGTTAAAGTTTTTCCAAGGGCAAGTTTGAATTACCGAGGGTATTACTCACTTGATTATACTATAAAGGATTCTAAAGATTTACAAAAATATGCAGGTAGTTTTAAATTTAAGATGGTTGATTTGGAAGACGCAGTTGATGTTGGCGCTCAGCAAATAGACCCTCAATCTCAAACTATGGTTATTTATATCAGGAACAGAGAAAATTTTAATTTTAGTGAAATGAAAGTTAGATTTAGTTCTCCTTTTTTTGAGAGAGAAGAAACTTTAACTCTCGATCCTATGGAGAAAAAAACTTTTTCAATTCAATTAGATAAAGAACAATTCAAACATCTTACTGCTGGTTTTTACACTTTAACCGCAAAGGTTGAAATTGGCGGGCAAAAAGCTTATGTTGAAGGCACGATAAATTTCTTAGAAAAAGATATTGTTACATCAATTCAGAAAGATGAGGGTTTCATAATAAATACTAAAGTTATGAGAAAGTCAAACCAAGGAAATGTTGTTGCAAGTACTCAAACAGTAATTCAGAAAAATATAGTTTCAAGACTTTTCACGACGATAAGCCCACAGCCAGATGTTGTTGAAAGAAAAGGATTTGATGTTTTTTACACTTGGAACAGAGAGCTTCAACCAGGAGAAAATTTAGATATTGAAGTCAAGACTAATTGGCTTTTCCCCTTCATTGCTGCTTTGTTTATTTTAGCAATTGCGACTCTTGCAAGAATTTATACTAAAACGCATGTTGATGTTAGAAAGAGTGTTTCATTTGTCAAAGCTAAAGGTGGAGAGTTCGCACTTAAAGTTACTATGACTGTGAAAGCAAAAGAATATGTTGAGAAAATTAGTATTATAGACAAGCTTCCTCCTCTCGCAAAAATGTATGAGAAATTTGGCGGAGAACAACCAGTAAGAGTTAATGAAAAAGCTGGAAGAGTTGAATGGATGTTTGACAAAATGCATTCAAATGAAACAAAAACTTTAAGTTATATAATTTATTCTAAAGTCGGAATTTTGGGTAAGTTTGTATTGCCTGCAGCGACGGTAGTTTATGAAAGAAAAGGCGAGATAAAAGAAGCTCATTCAAATAAAGCTTTCTTTATGTCGGAGCAAAGTTCGAAACAAAATTAACTTTGCACCGAATGCTCGCCAACATTGTTGCTTCGCAAAGAGCAAAGTTCGAAACAAAATTAACTTTGCACCGAATGCTCGCCAACATTGTTGCTTCGCAAAGAGCAAAGTTCGAAGAATTAAGGAACTTTGCACCATATTCTTGTCGTTCTTTTTGTATTGGATGGAACACTTCGCAAAGAGCAAAGTTCGAAGAATTAAGGAACTTTGCACCATATTCTTGTCGTTCTTTTTGTATTGGATGGAACACTTCGCAAAGAGCAAAGTTCGAAGAATTAAGGAACTTTGCACTATATTCTCGTCCACGCAGTGACTTCGAATAGAGCAGTCTGGAAGAAGAGATTAGTTATTTTAGCCAATCGGGAAAAATAAAATTTAAATAAGTTCTACATGATTTTTCGTCTCGAAGAAACCCATTATTTTTTGCTAATCTTTCAAAATATTCGTTATAATCTTTGACATAAATTTCATTACAATTATATTCTACTCCACTCCAACGACCGTATATATTGTCGTTATTTTCCCAAAGAAATACTTTAGGAACATCAGGGAATACTTCTTCAGACATAAAATCTTCACGACTTTCAAGAAGATATAGCCAGACAGATTCTTCTCCCCTAATTTTGTGGTATAAAAGTCGATGTCTTCCGTCGAGGTGAAGATACTTTCCGTTATATTCTCTTACTGGAACCGGAAGAATATCCAGACCTCTTTCTGCAAACCTGAAAATGTCTAACAATTGACTATTATTAAATCCGTCTTCGCCTGGTAAAATTTCTGAAAACGAGGCTTGTATTATTTGTCCCATTATTTTTGAGATAAATGGGGATATTTAAAACTTTTGAAAAAATAATCCCTGCAAAGTTTTGGAGTTTTTGAAAAAATTTGTATTGGATGAGCTATGCTCATCCCTCCACCCATCTCAAACCTTGACTTCTAATTTTTACATTTGCCTTCGGAATTTATCAAAATCAAAATTTTCGGTCAAACTAGGGCATTTGAAATTAAAAATTTCAAGAAATATTTTTGAATTTAACCTGTTCAATTCTTGAGACAGATTTCACTTCGTTCAATCTGTGAAATCCCTCCACCCAGAGTCGAACTGGGCATCTTCCGGGTTCTGCTGAAGAAAGTTTGTTTGTTCAAACTTTCGCCACGAGAAGTTCTGTGAACTTCCCGAAACAATAAACTCTAGCGAGTTTATTCTTATCGTGCTTCATTTTATTTCCAGTGGAAAATCTGCACTAGCAATTTGCTACAGCCAGACGCTCTACCGATGAGCTATGGAGGGGTTCCAATTATAAATCGTAGGTTTATAATTTTCCGTAGCTCTTTTACTTTGAAAAAGGTAGAATAGTTTTTTCTACCTTTGTAGTTCCAATCTTCACAGAGGAAGTTGGGACCGAACCTGTGAGAGTCTCTTTTTGTCTAAAAAAGAAACCCATGAGCTATGGATGGTTTACTAAAAGAAAAGAAGTTTGTTTTTAAAATCTTCGTTGTGCTAATTAACGGATAAGCTAAACATCCAACAATCTCGTTGCCTTATCTCTTGATGAAACAAAAACATTCACATCAAGGTCTCTTCGTTCTTTTAATAAATTAGTAAAAGTAGTCTTAGCTTTTACGGGAGTGTTATTTTGTTCACTTAAATGTGAGAGCGCGATGTTTTTTAATTTTTTGTTAGAATATTCCAAAACAGCGAGGGCAGAATTTAAATTTGAAATATGCCCTTTATCAGATAAAATTCTTTTCTTTAGAAAAAATGGGTAGGGTCCGTTGGTTAACATTTTTGTGTCATGGTTTGCTTCTAAAATTAAAGAGTCAGACATTTCAATAGTTTCAAGAACGTTTTTGCAGGCAAAACCAATATCTGTAATTACCCCGAGAGTTTTTCCTTTTTCGTGAACTCTTACCGACACTGGATCGGGAGTGTCATGCGACTTTGAAAAAAACTCAACCTCGAGGTTTCCAAATTTCTCTGAAAAATTATTTTTAACGGGAATTAAATTTGAAAAAGAGTAGATTTGTTCGGAGGTTTTTTTAGTTAAGTATACTGGAAGATTAAATTTTTTAGAAAAAACTTCTGCTCCGCGGATGTGGTCTGTATGCTCGTGAGTTATGAAAAGAGCGCTTATCGATTCAGGTTTTTTGTCTATGCTTTCTAACAAATTAAGAATTGAACTACAACTAATTCCTGCGTCGATTAAAATTGATTTTCCGTCGGAATCTTCTAAAAAGAAACAATTTCCTGAACTACCCGACGATAAACATGAAAATTTCATTTTTGCATCACTAATAAAGAAAAATGCTATTTAAAATGATTTGAAAATGAAAGATTTAAGTGAAAGGTTTTGTTTAGTATAATATGAAACACAATGGAAGAATTATCTTTAAATATTAGGGAATTCTGGGAATTACATGGCAACTTATTCGCACTCACGCGTTTCTTGTTTTGAAAACTGCCCTCATCAATATAAGCTAAGATATATCAATAAAGTTGAGCCAGAAATTTCAGAAACAATCGAGCTTTTTATGGGTAAAAGAGTTCATGAAACTTTAGAGAAATTATACAAAGATAAAAAGTTTAAGAAATTAGTTTCTAAGGCGACTTTACTAAAATTTTATAATGATAATTGGGAAAAAGAATATTCCGACGACATTTTGGTTGTTAAGGAAAATTTAACTGCTGAAAATTATCGCAAGATGGGAAAGAAATTTATTGAAGATTATTATGATAAATACAAACCATTTGACCAATTAACTATTTTGAGTTTGGAAACACAAGACAGAATGACTCTGAAAGACGGAAGCCAATGGCATGTTAGAATTGATAAATTTGCATGCGACGATAAAGGAAATTATTTTGTTTGCGATTATAAAACAAATGCGTCAATGAAAGACCAAGAAGAAGCTGATTCTGACAGGCAACTTGCAATGTATTCTATTTGGGTTAAAGATAAATTCAAAGATGTTAAGTCAGTTAAGTTGGTCTGGCACATGTTAGCTTTCAATAAAGAAGCAATTTCAGAAAGAAGTGAAGAACAATTGAAAAAATTAGAGGACGAAACAATTGCTTTAATTAGAAAAATTGAAACAGCGACGAAAGAAAATAATTTCCCGACGAGAATTACTGCTTTATGTAGTTATTGTGGATTTAAATCGCAATGTCCTTCTTTCAAGCATGAATTAGTTATTGAAGCAAAAGAAGAAGTTAAGGATTTCAAAAAAGACGACGGAGTAAAATTAGTTGACGAATTTTCTGAATTAAAGACGAGAAAAAAAGAACTTGAAGAAAAGGAAGAAAAATTAAGAGACGATTTAATTGCATTTTCTAAAAAACTCGGGGTTGGTATTGTTTATGGTAGCAATATGAAATGTTCTGTTAAAGAATTTGATAAAATTGTTTTACCTGAAGACAGCGACGAGAAAGAGAAACTTATGAGTTTAATAAAACAAAAAGGATTATGGGAAGAATTTTCAATGTTGTGTTATCCTAAATTAAGCAGTAAAATAATTAAGGGGGATGTCGATAAGGAAATAAAAAATAAAATTAGTATTGAAAAAGATTTCAGATTAAGTTTAAGTAAACGAAAAGATGTTGAAGAGGAGTAAATTTTAATACAGGATAATCTTAGTTAAAAAATGGAAGAACAATATCAAGGACAACCTGAAAGAAAGGCAAGACACAAACTCATTAATCCCAAATTAATAAGTGCTGGATGGGAAATTCAGAGTTATAGTAATGCAAATGTGCGTTCTTCAAAAGGGGTCGCTGTTGAATTTTTTAAGATTGGAAAAGAAGAAGCCGATTATGTTCTATTTATTAACGGAACTGCTGTTGGAATAATTGAAGCAAAAAAAGAAGGAGTCACTCTTATTGGAAAAGAATTTCAATCAAATAGATATGCAAAAGAATTTCCAGAAAATTTTAGACATATAGACCTTCCCTTACCTTTTGTTTATGAAAGT
>Ga0208375_1001660_pt1 | contig 23895 bp, 22 predicted proteins | sample RifOxyD1_FD_184038 | JGI IMG/M metagenome (GOLD analysis project Ga0208375, IMG submission 184038) | Soil microbial communities from Rifle, Colorado - Rifle Oxygen_injection D1 (SPAdes) | ecosystem: Environmental > Terrestrial > Deep subsurface > Rock core/Sediment | place: Rifle, Colorado...
AATGAAGTTATACAGTTATACAATAACTTACAGTCCACACACCCCCGCCTAGAAATAACTTAAACAACTCTCATTATTAAAGTATCTAAATATTCAATCCGATCTTCTTCTAATAAATAAGCAGATATAGAAATATTATTGTAATTCTGAGTATGAACAATAATATCTATTTCAGGATTAGCTTCCATGCCTGAATATTTATCATGGGAAATTAAAAGTGAAACACCACTCAGAAAACTGAAAAAATAGATTTTTAGAAGTTAGTGGCTCTACTCGAAGTGATAAAAAAATAGGATATAGGCAAATTTCCTTCAGTTGAACCACCGGAATAAAAACACTCTTTTTTGATCAAATTTTTACTACCATCATAAAGCTTCAATGAGTAATGAAACCCACATCTATACTCATCGGTAAAATAAGTAAAATGAGCTTATATTATGACTGTGGCATAGCTGTTAAGCTGGTTTTATATTATATAGAGTTATAATCCGCTAAGTTCTTAAATAACATTTCTTTAGTTTTTATATATCCATTATGCTTAGCGCCCCCCTCTTGATATTCGCTATCCATTGACAAACTTATTTCCGAAAGAGTATTTCCAAAGACTTCTTTTGTCTTCCTGCCGAGGTTCACGAGACCCATCTTAGTGAAGTAAGCATCAATAAAATATTTCCAGTCAATTTCCTCTGTCATGGCTTTTAAAACATCCCTTTCTTTATTATATATAAAATTATTTCTAAGCATTACTTCTTTCTTGACCTCCTCAGGAATATTAAATTGATCTAGTACTTTCTCTAATATTTCCATTGTTAGACGATGAGTAATTGCTTCGTTTAAACGGTTCAATCTACTAATTGAATCATTTGGCCTCGTACTGTTAATACCCAATCGACGCGGCCTAAATCCAACCGATTCTTCAGTGTTAATGGCCTGCTCACCTCTATTTATTATCCAAAAATTTTTATAACTCAAGGCATGTATGAGTTCATGCAAAACTACTGATATGGTTGCTCCAACTTTAAATTTACCCTTAAATTCTGGACGATCTCTAACCACGATAGTATTTCTAAGTGGATGATATAGTCCTCCATAATCATCATTTACTCCTCCCTTAATCTTTTCTGCCTCATAAATAAGATCACTCAACACTATCATGCCTAAGGCATTAGTAAATTCTTTTAAATTATTAGCGGGAATTACAAAATCAACCCACATTCCCCGAACATACTTAAGTACCTCGTAAACCACAACAGGTATAACATTTATTTTTATGGTTTCTGCAGTTTTTAAATTATGATTATTAACAATATCGAGGGAATTAATAAGTTTCTTATATTCATCTGATGAGCGAAATTCCTCACTATCTAGTCTTTCAATATCATATCTGATTAATTCCGGATAAAATTTATGTAAAAATTCTGGCTTCTTTTTAGCAAGAAAATGCAAGGCGTCTTCTGGACTCATGTAAGTCGATTTTTCAAAATATTCTGCAGTATCTTCAAACTCTATTTCATGAGATTCGAATTTATGCTCAGGCAATTTTTCCATAGATTAATAATAATCCCACTCTATTTAGAAGACAATTTAAATATAATGCATCAAAACATGAGGTAATAGCAATGGAATCCGTCGAGTATAAACTCGATTCACGTATTAATACAACCGAAAAAGAATTCGAAATTGAGCGACGATTGAACGCCGAATAAACACCGCCATGCAGGCGGTTGTTTATTGACTACCTCCTTTCCGCGAGTGTTACTTTCACGCTCATACCTTTCTTTCCCCTCTGCACTTTAAGATCGAGCACGTCCCCCACTGCACAATCCTCAAGAAAATCCTGAATTGTCTTTTCCTTTGTAATTTTTTCACCGTTACACTCAAGAATAAGGTCCTTTAGTTGTATGCCCGCACGATCCGCAGGGCTATCGGGAATCACAGGATCATTATTGTGTCCTCCCACCACGAGCGCTCCATAATCAAATAAAAGTCCTAATTTATCTTTTAGATTTTCATCAACCGTTAAATAGCGCAGCCCAAGAAGTGGTCTTCGTACCTTTCCAAACTTCCTCACGTCATCTAAGTCTCGATGAACTGTATTAATGGGAATACTGAAGCCCATATTTTGAGCTCCAAACACAATTGCCGCATTAATGCCGATTGCCTCCCCGTGCATGTTCACTAAAGGTCCACCAGAATTGCCGGGATTAATTGCCGCATCGGTTTGAATAAGCCCTCGCATTTCAAGTGCAGGCTCTTTTGGATCTGGTTGTGCTGCAATCGCCCGAGAAAGACCAGAAATAATGCCCAACGAAACTGTATTCTTAAAAATTCCAAGTGCGTTGCCTATTGCAAGCACTGATTGGCCTAATTCAATTTTCGAAGAATCCCCTAATTTTACAACAGGAGCATCTTTTATAGGAATTTTTATAATTGCGACATCATCAATGGGGTCACGTGCAAGTATTTCAACCGGAAATTTTTTCCCGTCACTCATTATAACGGTATACTCGGCATCTTTATCGACAACTACGTGTTTATTAGTGACAATAATTCCATTCTTTTCAACTAGAAATCCCGACCCACCGCCTACACGCACCATTCCTCTCTTATCTACATCTTCCTCGGGAATCTTAATGGGAGGAGCGCCAAGAGGAAGTTCGGGTAATACGTGCGTTGCAATCTCATGCTCAACATCCTTTAAACTCTTCGAAATCACAATAGAAACGACAGCGGGCATTACGTTTTTTATCGTCGAAACTACTACTGACTCATCGTGTTTTATCATATGGTCTTATTATATACTTCAGAAATTCTCTCCACAACTCGCTCGAGTCCTATTGAATGAGAACCTTTTATAAGTATCACATCGTCTTTTCTTATAAGGTCTACCACAGGCTCAATTGCGTTTTCCGCTCTTTCAAAACCCACAACTTTTTTCTCTGAAAGTCCATGACGTATGGCAGAATCACCAATGAATCTGGCACGAGGACCAACGGTAATCAAATAATCCGCATATTCGGCAATGCGCTCTCCTATTGCCTCATGAACTTCAAGGCTGTATTTGCCGATTTCCAGCATATCTCCCAAAATCGCCACTCGTCTCTTTGCTTTTATTTCTCCTAATGTCTGAATTGCATTCCACATAGCAAGTGGAGCAGCATTATAGCTATCGTCAAGAATAATTGTATCTTTTATTCCCTTCACCACATTCATGCGACCACGAATAGCTTTGTAGCCTTGAAGGTTTTCGGCAATTCGCACAAGATTAAGGCCGAACATAAGACCAATCGCCGTAGCTGCTCCGCATGCATATATTTGAGCTTTACTGAAAATCCCGTCAATACGGACCGGAACAAAACTTCCTCCATAGTTAAGCTTAAAAAGTACCCCCACTGGCTTTCCATCAATATATCGATGTTCAAAGTTAGTAATCCGAACTTCCGATTTTTCACTAAACCCGAAAGTCATAATATGGGCTCTTGTATGTTCTTTCATATTCATTACTACTGAATCATCGGCATTCAAAATTGCAAATCCATGAACAGGTATGTATTCAATAAGACGACTTTTCTCTCGAACAAGAGCATCTTTATTTAAAAAATATTCCACATGAACAGGCACGTCCCCAATTGCAGTAATAATTCCAATTTGGGGCTTTGCAATATCGAGTAAATATTTCATATCCCCCGGCCTATCTATTGCGTACTCTAAAATAAGTATCTCGGGGTATTCTGATGGAATTATCAATTTCCACAATGAAGAGATAATAACCTTGCACCAAAACCATGCTCCGCCGCTCTCGTTCCAATCACCAAGAATTGTAAGCGGCACACCAATCTCATTATTAAAATTTCCATGTGCTACACGTACTTTACGAACTCCTTGTAGGACTGAATAAATCGCCATTTTTGTCGATGTCTTACCCACACTACCCGTGATAGCGATAATACCCGGATCGTATTTTTGAATTGTTTTTTGAGCAAGCCTCCGAATAAGAGACTTTATTATATCAAGCAAAAACTTTTTCATGATATCTTATGGTAACCTATCCGGCGGAATATTATAATAGTTCAATAAAAATTGAGTAAGTTCACGAAACGCAGGAACTACTGTTACTGCTGCGACAGGAGCATTTTGCGGCTTATCGAGTTTAATAAGAATAGTAAATTGAGGATCACTCGAAGGAGCAAATCCCGCATACGTGTGAATGTAAGTATGAGTATAACCCCCACGTACAAAATCAGGCACCTCCGCAGTCCCTGTTTTACCCGCGACAGAATAATGCGGAATCGCGGCAATCTCTGCTTTGTCGACGGCAGAAGTCATCATATCAACAATTTCTCGTGAAGCGCGAAGACTAATGACTTGGCGCATAGGTACTGGTTTCTCATTTTTAAGTATTAACGGTTTCATAAGGATTCCCTTGTAAGCAAGCGCTGATACTGCCGAAATAAGTTGGAGAGGAGTCATGGAAATTCCCTGACCAAAAGAAGCAGTTGCAAAATCAACATCGTTTCTATTTTTTTTCTCTAGATTCTGTAAATTTCCCACAACTTCGCCTGGTATTCCGACGCCCGTCTTTTTTCCAAAGCCAAACGAAAGGAGTCCCTCGTAGAAGTCATTATGACCAATCGCCCTTTCGACAAAAACCGCTCCTGTATTAATGGATCTCTCTATAATCTGAGACATAGTCGTGATGCCATATGCTTTTTGATCCCAATTGCGAATAGTCTTGTCATTGATTGTTATCTCTCCCCTATCAATATATGTTGTTTCTGGAGTAACTTTTCTACGATCCAACCCTAGGGCCATCGTAACTACTTTTAAAACAGAGCCCGGCTCATATACAGCTTGCACCGCAGGATTTAGGAAGTATTTTACAGGGTATTTTTCATATTCATTTGGATTAAAATTAGGCTGATTCTCAAGTGCCAGGATCTTACCTGTTTTTGGGTCTTGCACAATAATAGTGCCTCCTGCTGCGCTATGTTTTTTAATAAGCTCTGCAAGTATATCTCGTGCCTCAGATTGAATAGTGCGATCAATGGAAAGATACAATGAATTACTTTCTTTTTTTAATAATGTATCTTCATAAAACTGCTCAATGCCATAGCGACCCTCAAGTCTTTCTCCTGCTTTATCGAAACCTACAAATCCAAGTAGATGGCTCGCGAGATCGCCAAATGGATAAAAACGTGATAGTTTATTTTTTACATACACCCCTTTCCCCTTATACTCCTTTACTTGCCGCACTTGTTCGTTCGTTGCCTTAAGAACAATAGGCGCATAAAGAGAATTTCTTTTTGCAATAAGAGCCTTAATTTCTCCTTCGGGACGATTACTTACACGTGCCAAAAACTGCACAATCTCTTCCTTTTCTACAATCTCTTTTGGCACTGCATAAATCAGTGGATATTCTTTATTAATAGCAACAGGAATTTCATTGCCGTGTTTATCGGTAAAGAAAAGTGATCCTCGCTCTCTATATTCTTCTTTAATACCCCTATTTTGAGCTTCTGCGCGCGAAGAATATTCGCTTCCGTGTTGTATTTGGATTTTATAAAGATGGAAACCGAGAAAAACGAAAATTGTACTAAAAACAAATGCTAATACGAACGAGCGGCTGCCCATAGAATTGATCCTTTTCTAAAATAAGATGGGCTCTTGTCTTCAACAAGATTTCGTTCCCCAACTAAGCCCTTAAGATGAAGCGTGTCAGTAAGCCCATAGAGCGCGTCTTTTAGCTCAACGCTTTCTATGTGTATCTTTTCGAGTAATTTCGTACGAACAGCAAGCTCATGGCGCATATCAACACTTTCTTGATACACATAGAGCGTACCCGCAAACATAAAGACACTAATAAGCGCAAGCGCTCCTGTGATTAATGATACGATATTTTTGTATTCCGATACAGGTTGGATAACCGTCATAATTTTATAATTGCTCTTAATTTTGCTGATCGAGCACGAGGATTCATTTTTACTTCTTCAAACGAAGATTGAATTGGCTTCTTTGTAAGAAACTTAAATTCATTAGATTTTACTAAATCTCTGAAATAATTTTTTACAAGGCGATCTTCGAGTGAATGAAAAGAAATAACAATGACCCTCCCTCCTTTCTCAATAATTGAAGGCACAGATTCAAGAAATTTCTTAAGATTTTCTAGTTCATCATTTGCGTATATTCGGAGAGCCATAAACGTGCGTGTTGCGGGGTGAATCCTCCCTTTTTCATATGATCGTGGCACTGCCCTAGAGACCACCTCCGCAAGGAGTCCACTTGTAAGAATTTTATGAGTCTTAACTGCTTCCTTAATCGCATACGCAATCCTTCCCGCAAAACGCTCTTCTCCATAGGTTCTAATAATGTCTTCAAGTTCTTCTTCCTTAATAGTTTTCAAGATTTCATCCACTCCTTCTCGATTATCGTCATATACCATTTTTAATGGTTCGTCTTTTAGAAAGCTAAAGCCTTTTTGAGAACCCTCAAGTTCAATTGACGAAAAACCCAAATCGAGAAGCACTCCATGAGCACGAGGTAATTTCCCCTCTTCTATTAAGCGAGCAATATCAGCAAAATTCGCCTGCAATGCAGTTACTCGCGAGTCATTTTTCGTTTTTTCTTTAAATGCTTCTACTGCTTGACTACTCCAATCCATTGCAATCAACATTCCAGAGGGACCTATTCTTCTAAGAATTTCTATCGAATGCCCTCCTCCTCCCACAGTTCCGTCAATCACAACTTCACCAACCTTTAGATTTAAGAAATCTATTACTTCCTGCATTAATACAGAAATATGTCTAGGTTTATCAAAATGAGATGTCATGATATTGAGAGTTTTTGTAAGTCGAGTATGCATAAGGTATTAAATACCAAGTTCGCTCATTTTTTCTGCAATATTATTTGAAGAAGCTTCAGTTTCTGCCTTGTAATTCTGCCACTTCGATGCATCCCAAAGCTCAATACGGTTGTAAAGGCCCGCGACAACAACTTCTTTATCAAGTCCTGCATATCTTCTTAAGTAGTCAGGAACTAAAATCCTTCCCTGACTATCCACATTCACTTCCATAGCCCCCGCAAGCATGAGCCGGGCAAATGCACGAGAATTTGCTTGAGCAAGCGGCAAATTAACTAATTTTTGAGCCAATGTCTCCCATGCCCTAGGATCAAATACAAACAAGCACGAATCGAGACCACGAGTAATAATTGCCCCATTATTAAGCTTTTCTCTAAATTTCACAGGAATTGCCATTCTTCCTTTTGTATCTAAATTGTGTTCGTATTCACCGATAAACATAGTTACGTTTTCGTAGTTATCCCCTTACATTCTTCATATACCCCGAGTTTTCCCCACCTTTATCCACAATTCACCACTACAATGTAATAATAAACCACCTATAATAATTGTCAAAGTAAATTAAAAGCCCTCGTTTTGCATTATCGAGGGCTAATAAATGTAAGTATTTGAGCCATTTCTCAGGGCTTTTTTGCATATCGTTGCTTCGAGACAAGAATTATTCACTTCCTTTTTTTCAAAAGCCAAGAGAATGCTTCTTTCCCCACCACGCCTACACCATCCCATGCAACCAAAAACCCATCGAGGAAAGCCTGATCCAGACAAGATCCACATAACCAGGATTCATAAGATGAATTTCTTCTCTATCTTTTTTCTCTCCGTAAACCGCATGAAATACCATTCTATTCTCCACGCTCTGTTCTTCGTCGGGGAATTGCACAACAAGACAACCAGATGCGACTATCTCCTCCGCTATTTCGAATCCTACGTTTGTATATCTCCACAAGAACAATTGCCCAAACCTACCTTTTTTGAGACGCGTTTCTAATTCTTTTTCAATAACTCTTAAATTCTGAATTCCTTCCTCTGCCTTTTTGCGATCAGTAAAAGGTCCATATTTTGCCTCAGATATTCTTCTTTTTACATCCTTGAACTTATATGTCATCTCTTCAATAACCCAGAAAATAATAACTTCTTTAGGAATTTCTTTTTTGTCCGACATAGAACGCTCCTTTCCTTATATAAATGTAAAATTACAGTTTCTGGTGCGCGCGCCTGGATTCGAACCAGGGACCCCTCGCATGTGAAGCGAGTGCTCTGCCACTGAGCTACGCACGCTCTCCTTCGCTCCATAATACTCATGGAGCTTCGGACGAGCAAGATATATATCTCTTGTCCATTCGAAGCCCGACAAGGGAGGCGTAAGGGGAAGCTACGCACGCCTAATTAATAATGGTGAGCTGGGAAGCTCACCATTATTCTATTTCAGTTCTACTGTCGCGCCAACAGCTTCAAGTTTTTTCTTCAGCTCATCAGCGTCTTCCTTCTTAAGTCCTGTCTTTATTGCCTTCGGGGCTCCATCAACAATATCTTTCGCTTCTTTAAGGCCTAATCCCGTCGCTTCTTTCACTGCCTTGATTACATTGATTTTCTGATCTCCGCTTGCTTTCAATACCACATCGAAAGCAGTTTTTTCTTCTGCTACACCTGGAGCTTGAGCTCCTGCACCCGCTGCCATCATTGGCATTGCAGCAGAAACACCAAATTTCTGCTCAAGAACCTTTATAAGCTCAGCGAGCTCAAGAACAGTCAATGTCTCTAATTTCGAAACCATATCTTTAAACTTTTCTGGAACCATAACTTCTTTTTTTTCTTCGTTCATAATAATAGTTAATTTATTATTTTCTAATTACATTCGACCATTTATTGAGCTTTACGCTTTGCGACCAATCCCTGTGTCTCATCTCCTACGACATACATAAAACTACGTATAGGAGAGCCAAGAATATATACCAATTGAGTAAGAAGCACTTCACGACTCGGCAATTGAGCGATTGCTTTAAATTGAGTCTTATTCACAAAATTTCTCATATCAACTTCATATGCTCCTGTTACCTGAGGGACTTTTGCGAGAGATTTAAAGAGCTTGTGTATTGGCCCCGCAATATCCGGCAATGCAGCAGAGGAGAAAACTACCCCCACCTGACCAACAAGCACATCCTCGCTCATTTTAATACCTGCCTCATCGAGAACGCGAGAAAGAAGACTTTTCTTGATTACTTGGAAATGTGATCCCAAGGAACGAGCAAGTACCCTTAATTTACTTAAATCTTTCACGCCTATGCTCCCGAAGTTAACAAAACAAAGGGTTCGAGCATTCTTTGCATCATTACGCACCTTTTCGATAATTGTTGTTTTTTGTGTTTTTGTAAGTGCCATAAAATAAATAAAAACGCCTTCTGCAGACGCTTAATAATAAAATCAGCTTTCCTCGACAGGTCTTAGAGCATCGCATGCCTGTTGTCTACAGATTAAATTCTTTATAGCGCATTTCCACTCATTCGTCAATGCGAAGCAAATATTATGACGGATGACTTGCAAAAAGCGGTATGGGAACATTTCTACAGAATTGTTTTCAATATCACACCAAACTCTTCGCCCATCATGTTCACTATGACGAAAAAGAAACACGAGCCTTACGCCTCATTCCAGATTCAATGATTCGATCCAGTAACTCACAAAACTCAATCCCTGCCACCTTCGCTTCCTGCGGAAGTAGGCTCGTCTCCGTCATCCCAGGAATAGTATTAATTTCAAGAACATACAATTGCTCTTCCTTATTTTGAGTCAATATTATATCTGTTCTCGAAATTCCTTCCGCATGGATAAGCATATGAGCACGAAACGCTATTTCCTGAATTCTCTTTATGTAATCCAATGAAATACGAGGAGGAGTTACTTCTTCACTGCCACCTATTTCGTATTTTGATTTGTAATCAAAAAATAATCCTTTTTTAGGAACAATTTCAGTTGGTGGAAGTGCAAAGGGTTTTCCTTCTTTGTCTTCAATAACTCCACATGTAAACTCTCTTCCTTTAATAAATTCCTGAAGCATGATTGTATCTGAAACTCGGAATGCTTCTCCGATGCCATTTAAAAATTCCTCATTATTATTACAGATTGTAATTCCCACACTCGAGCCTCCATCCACAGGCTTTACCACAATTGGATATCTTAGGTCATGCGCAATTCCACCTATCTCGCTTCGTGTAAGCACAACTGTTTTTGGTATTAAAAGTCCTCCTGCTTCAAAAATTTCCCCCGCCCTCACCTTATCCATCCCAAGGGCGCTAGCTTTTGCATTAGAGCCAGTAAATGCAATTTCCGCATCTTCAAGAAGTTTCTGAATTGTGCCGTCTTCGCCGTATTCTCCATGCATCGCAATAAAAACAATATCCACGTTATCGCTTTTCAATTTCTGCATTCCCCTCTCTTCAACAACCACCTCGCCATCAGGAAATACCCACATCCGATCTTTCCGTATGGTAATAGGCGCCACCTCATACTTGTCTCTTTGTAACGCGCTTATAATTTTATTGCCTGTTTTTAAAGAAACTTCATGCTCGCTAGAAGGCCCGCCCATAAGCACTGCTACTTTATATAAATGTTTCATAAATAAATTCCTTAATTTATATGATACTATATATGTTATTTTTCTTCTTTACAAAACCTTCTCGAACTAATGCAGATAGGTTTTTTTCAATAACATCTTCCCCCACTGACTGTAATTCATTTTTTATCTCCTCTTCTCCCTGAGTCTTCTTTAATATTTCCTTTAAAATCCATGAACGAACTTCTCGATTTGAGCCCTTAAATGGCGACTGTCTGCGATAATGCGTACTTTTATAATTAGGATTTCCATGCTTATTTTTCAACATCGCTCCGTAATCCATAAGTGCATAATACCACTCACGAGGATTCTCTTTATCAAGAGTCTTTTCTATACATTTGAGTAATTCTTGATCATTGATCATCCTTTTTGTCTTCTTAAAAAAACAATAAATAAAAACAGTGCGGATATTAGTTTCTATAAATGGCACTGGAATATTATATGCAAATGCAGAGATAGAGCCAGCAGTATTTATGCCAATCCCATGTAATTGAATCAACGCCTCAGGATTGCGAGGCACATTGCCTTTATACTCAGACATAATAATCTCTACGCTTTTCTTTAAGTACATACCACGACGATTATATCCAAGCCCCTGCCATTCTTTTAGAACCTCTTCAAGTGAAGCATTTGCGAGTATATCTATGATGGGAAACTTCTTTAAAAAAGATTCGTATTTTGCAACTACCCGAGATACCCGCGTCTGCTGCAGCATGATTTCAGATACCAATATATAATAAGGATCTTTTGTATCACGCCATGGAAAATGACGCTTATTATGTTTGTAATAATCCCAAACTAAATTCTTAAACTGAACAAAAGACACAAAAAATGTGGTTAATATTCTTGGCGGAGACGGGAGGATTCGAACCTCCGATCCCGAAGAACGGGATACCGGTTTTCGAGACCGGCGCTTTCAACCACTCAGCCACGTCTCCATTTTTCTATAATACCTTCTAAATTCAAAAGGCGCACTCTCACATACGCGCGCCTTATAGCACTAAACTATCGTGCTCTGTGAAGTCTTCCTGACTTTTTCACGAGCACGTCATAGCACGAGGAATGAAAAAACTTGTTATCTTTCGAGATGATTTCGCCACGAGCAATGAGCAAATTGCATTCCACACAATATCGATCCTGAAGCATTGTGTTGTTGGCTATGATCGACATCTCGTCCCCCATATTTTCTTGATTTTTAGTGAAGCTAATATGATAATAAACCTGACCACAAAGCCGAGTCAAGCTTGAGCCCCTTGTAGCTCAATGGATAGAGCAGATCCGTCCTAAGGATAAGATGGGGGTTCGATTCCCTCCAAGGGGACAGTAAAATTAAAGAGAGTAATTCAGTTTTCGGGCCGTTAGCTCAGTGGCAGAGCACTACTATGGCATAGTAGGGGTCACCGGTTCAAATCCGGTACGGTCCACCAAATTTGATTTGACGAAGAGCGGAAATAGTAAGATACACACATCATTGGATTTCGGAGGAGCAAAACGAATACTAGGCCATTTAATGAAGATTAGTGGAACAATATATGCCGATTTGCAGCAGTGCATAAATAAGATACTATAGTTTCATATCCTCGCACCTTAACAATACGGGAGTAAGTGAGTGAAAAGAAACGGCCCAGCAATGACTACGCATATTGACAAGTGGACTCAGTTCCTTTCTTTTATTATTTCTCAACTACCTCGCGATATTGACCCCCAATTACTTGAATATTATCTCAAAGATCCTGTCGAAATTTCTGAAAAACTTCGTGAGATATTCAAGTATAAAGAGACAAAAAGTAAGTCTGTATTGGAATCTTATCCTATCGTAGTTGATTATCATGCAATCATTGAACCTCTTCTTGAGTGGGGTAATTACGACTGGATAAGTCCGCTTATCAACTCAGCAAACTTCCCGAGTACTCGAGAAGGAATTGTTTCAACCACATTCCATCTCTTTTCGCCCACAAAAGAATTGGAGACAAAACACATCCTCACTGAATTCGATAAAGAAGGCCTGAGAGCTGCTGAGCTACGTGAACTTCTTGCATTTAGGACACAACATCGCAAGGTCGCACAAGCACTTCCTATTGCAGCGCTTGGATCATTACTCAAAGATAGAACCCTAAAAATAAACTCTCCTTTTAGTGTATTTATTGGGGATGAACACTATCTTGGACTCGAATCTATTTCTGGATTGTGGCACCCAATGTGGTGTTTTGGTGGAGTTCCAAAAACAATCCACACCGAAATTGCACGACGAGCCACAGCCGCATGAGATGTATTACCAAAAAGACCTTGAAATACTCAGGGTCTTTTCTATCTCCTATGTTTTAAGTATAGTTATTGAGCATTTGGGCCAGTAGTTCAGTGGTAGAACGCTACTTTTGCAAAGTAGAGGTCAGGGGTCCGATTCCCCTCTGGTCCACAAAGGTGGGGTGGCCGAGCGGTTTAAGGCGGCAGTCTTGAAAACTGCTATACCAGAAATGGTATCGTGAGTTCGAATCTCACCCCCACCGCCAAGTTTATCTTATATAGAGATGATAATTCGTGCCTCCTATTGCAAATGCCTGTCCTTTATATACATATCCTTCCTTGATTAATTGAGAATCATTAGGAAGCGATGAAAAAACTGAGTTTCGCCCTGTGGTCCACGAATATCCATCAGGAAATTTAAGTGTGCCAGTAAAACCAATAGTACCGCTCACTGTAAGTTTTGCAGTTGGGTTTGAGATCCCAGCGCCAATAATCACATTGCCTACGTTGTTATTATAAATTGTGCTTGTAAGCGATCCTGACCAATGAGATACGGAACCCCCACCTACTACATTCACCCATACTCCTCCTTGAAATGCGCGCAGTCGTCCGGATGACGCATTATAGTACATAAGACCCCCAACCCCCCCTTGCGGTTCACTACTTAAAGACCCCACGTGCATCACTCCACCAACATGTACTTGCCCTGAAGAAGCTACACGAATCGATGAAGTTTGCCCTGCAACAACAATGAATGGATTTGCAAGTGTGGTAGTTCCCACAGCAATATTCCCCCTCCCCACAAGATCTCCATCGGTATACAAATCCCTAAATTGAAGGATATTTGTACCCAAAGAATACGCATTATCAGCCTGAGGTAAAAGATCGGCGTCAAAGGCACCTCCCACCGCAGCCACTTCCCTTGCTTTACCAAATGGCATCATGAATATCGCAATCGCTCCTGTAAGAAAAGCTCCTCCCAAAAAGGCGAAGAATATTCCGTGTCTCCATTTTTTGTCATACATGATATCCATAATTATTGCTTGCGATACCAATAATATGTTGAAGTGGGGATATGAGCCGCACTCCACACTTCTTTATTTGTATTAGGATTCGCATATCCTCCCAAAACCCATATTTTATTATTATATTCGATAAGACTAAAATATTGCCGCGGAGACCACTGCATTCCAGATGAAATCTGAGACCAACTTATTCCATCAGATGAATACCACGTATCGTTTACTACGCTCGTATTTGAACATGACGGAGGATTATCGCATTGTCTTCCGCCCATAAGCCATATTCCATTATCTTTATACGCGATAGCTCTATGAGCACTTCTTATTGTCCATGGGGCAGTAGCGGCTTCTGTCCACATTACCCCATCAGTGGAGTACCACACATCGTTTTTATACGTAGGCTGAGGCCCGGGAGCTATGCCTCCTAAAAGCCACATCTGATTATTGTACGAAATCACAGGAAAAGAATAGCGCGGAGACCACTGCGCATCGCTTGTTGCTTCTGTCCACACCACACCATCAGTGGAATACCACACATCGTTACGCGCATTTCCATTAAAGCCGCCCAGAACCCACATTTTATTATCAAAGTTTACTATGCCCGCCGAAGCTCGAGTAGCCCAAGGAGCGCCTCCGGTTGCCTGTGTCCATATTACCCCATCAGTGGAGTACCACACATCGTTTTTATAAGTAGATAAGGGGTTTGCAAGCCCTCCGATTACCCACATTTTATTATCAAAAACAATTCCTCCAAATTCATAGCGCGCACTCCACCCTGCGCCTCCCGTAGATTGAGTCCAAAAGAGTCCATCACTCGAATACCAAACATCATTTTTAGGACCCTGTCCAATTACATACCCGCCTAAAATCCACATTTTATTTTTGTCGTACACGAAAGCGCCTGCGCCGTAGCGAGCAGCCCACGGAGCATTCGGAAACTGAGTCCAGTTTTTAGTAGAAGTACCCACCAACTCGAAGGCGCTTCCATCGTACATATATCCACGACCAAGTAACTCAGTATCATTATTGCTCATACTCACTATTGAATCTCGCCCCGAAGCAACAGTGATGCCATCAGGAAACTTTATTCCTCCTGCCGTAGAATGCAGTGTTCCGCTTACAGACACCGTATCAGTTGGACTTGCGGTTCTAAATCCGACCCTACTACTTGTGGGCGCATAAAGATCATTCCCTCCAAGTATCCATGGGTCGAACACGGGAGAAAGCGAAATCAAATCAAGCCATGAATTATTTTGATAGGATCGTACTTTATTCGTAGAAGAACTGTAGTAAAGCGCGCCATTTATTGCTCCTAGTGTATCAGTCGCAAGCACAGGAAGTCTAAAAAGTCCTCCTAGATAAAGATTGCCGACATTATCCACCCGCAATGCCGCAGTACTCGACACAACAAGTCTTACTACATCCGAAAGCGTGCTCGTGCCAGCGATAAGTCTTTTCCCCACAACTATGTTTCTTGTGGCATACACATCACGCCATCGAGCCGTTGATGTTCCTAAGGAAAAGACATTATGAAGAGTAGGAGTAAGATCAGAATTAAATACTACGGTCGAAACACGAGCAATGGATATCTGCGCATTGCGAGTAATCTGCAAAAGCGGGTTTTGTGTATTATAAGAAATTGCAAGCGCAACTTGCACTGCGTCATGTCCCGCATCATTTACAAACTTTTTAAATATAAGAGAACCCACGCTTACTTTCTCATTAGTAATAGGCAAAGGAAGCGCATTCCCTTCTTTTATATATATCGCGGTAGAAGAAAGATAAATAAGAGTGGGATCTTTTGCACTCGACAATACTCGTAATCGCAATATTGAGGTTGTAGCGCTTGGAAGCATTTCGATTACACTTGAATCTCGTACATAAGTTTGAAGATTCTGAATCACAGATTGCATCTGTCGCTCTACTTCGATGCTTCCAACTTCACGATTTTGAATACGTGTAACCGTAGAAAAAATGCCCAAAAAGAGCGTTGCAGTCACGGTGAACACTGCCGAATATACAATGACTTCAATTAATGTAAAGCCAGATGAAGAGCTTTTAAGTCTCATTCTTCTCATTATAGCGGATTTTCCTCCTCATCCCTCCTTATATTATCCACAATCTCTCAATCACTCTTCGTATTGTTTTCATTAATGCTTCCCTATCTTCCTTGCTTCTAAGAATATGAATGATTGTCGGCATAAACGAGAGCGCAATAATGCCTATTACAATTGGAATCAGATATTGATCGACTCCAGGAATAATACTCCCAAGATAATATCCGAGACCAGAAACTCCAATCGCCCACAGTACTGCTCCAAGCACATTATAAAAGACAAAATTTCTATATTTCATAGTGCCCACACCAGCAATAATTGGAGCAAGAGTTCGTACAATAGGCATAAATCGAGCAATAAGAACTGCTCTCCCGCCATATTTCTCATAAAAAAGATGGGCGCGTTCTATGTGTCTTTTATTAAAGAAAAAAGAATCTTCTTTTTTAAAAATTCTTGGGCCAATACGCGCCCCAAACATATACCCCACAGAATCTCCAAATACTGCCGCAATAAATGCAATACCGCAAAGAATTTTTATATCGAGAATGTCTTGCGATGCAAGAAAGCCTGCGATAAAAAGAAGGCTATCCCCTGGAAAGAAAAGTCCCAAAAGCACCCCAGATTCCATAAAAATCACTGCAAAAATACCAAGATAGCCCGTGATTTTTATAAATGTTACTAAATCAAACATTGTTATTTCTCTTTGAGTTGCTGTTTTAGATTTTCAATAAGAGGTACTCGTCTTTGATCCACAGCATAATATTCTCCAAGATTCCAAGCCATACAAGAACCCACCGCAATAAGTCCGATAAGCGAAGAAAGAAACTCATTCTCCTTCGTTTCTATAAGAGAAAAGGTAATATTGTGCTCTTCATATAACGCTTTCACAATTTCGAATCGCTTCACTATACGAGGATCGTCATGGACATCAATGAGCATAATCGGATACATATCTTGAACTAAATGATTTTTTTGGTTGTCCCATTGCTCAATCTCATTATGAGTAGCTTCAGGAAGAACATTCGAAAATGCAGGAATTTTTGCTGTCTCATTGCATTGTATTTTCCAGAAATATCCAATACCTTTACTTCTTAAGGAACTCCAAATAAGAGGAACTTTATCGCGCAATAATTCGGCAAGCTCCCTTCCTTTAAATTCACATGCCTTGAAATCTATCGTACCGCACTTTTTAATCTCCTCGAGCGCTTTCGTGTTTTTGATACATGCACATAGTGCCTTAAGAGAAAGGATCACCGCCATGCGTGGATGATCCACTATATGCGGAAGAGCAATATAAGGCACATAATCTTCTTGTGCCCAACTCAAAAGCTCGCCTCCTTGAGTAATGACCACAATAGGAAATTCTTTTTCTCGAGCTACTCTATACGCATCAAGGGTTTCTTCGGTATTACCTGAATAAGAACTTATTACAATAAGAGTGTTCCCGTCATTTTTAAGATAAAAAGGAACTCCGTAATCTCTATGAATCGTAATATCACAAAGTGGATCTACGGCCTTTATAAATTCTGCCGCTATATTAGAACCACCCATGCCCATAACCACGAAGCGGGTATAATTACCAAGCTTTTCTTTATTCTCAATAACCGGGACATATTCACATTGCTCTTTGAATCGAAATTCGTCATTATTCATATCCCAATCATACATGATAGCGAAAACTCTCTAAAGAGTTGCCAAAACACTCAAAAATTGATCTTTTAATATTTCCCACCTATACTTACCTTCGTGGGTAAAAAAATCAATGAATTTGTGCATAGAAAGCAAGTAGATTTTCTTACTATTCTCGAAAAGAATTGGCGCGATTGGTTTTTGAAACCTCTTACACTTATCTTATTTAAGTTCGGTATATCCGCAAACCTCATCACTACTCTCGGATTTATCCTTATATTTGGAGGCGTCATCGGACATATATACGAAATTCCTATTCAATATCAATTCTTCATAGTGCTCCTCGCGGCATTAAGTGACCTTATTGATGGCCCACGAGCGCGTAATCATAATGAGGTCACTGCTCTTGGAACATGGCTTGATCATATTCGTGATGGTTTTCTAATTGCATGGGTAACGTATCTCGTTTACGCATTTAAACTTCTGCCCTCCGAATGGCTCATTGTGCTTTGGGTTATCCAACTTGTGATGACATGGATTATTGTAAAAGATTTCTTAATTGGCGTACTTCAGAAGCCGATGAATGAATGGCATGCCTTCGCTCATCGCTATTCCTTTTCAAAACTCCAAGCAAGCGTTATTGGACGACTTCAATTTTTCTTTTGGAACCTAGGATATATCGCACTTTTATTCTTTCTACTTCTCCCAAATCCCATTCTTATTCTTTTAGGAAAATCGTTTCTTGCACTCACAATTGTATTTGCAAGCCTTAATACGTACAAGATTTACGCAACGATACGGTAATTTTCTAATGTTTTATACCAGTTTTTATAAATTCCACGAAAAGCGGGTGTGGATTAAGAGGCCGTGATTTAAATTCAGGGTGAAATTGTGTCCCAAGAAAAAATGGGTGTTCTTTATGAGACAGCTCAATAATTTCCATGAGTTTTTTATCAGACGAAAAACCCGAAAACACAAGTCCCTTCTTTTCTAATTCTTCGATATAAATAGGATTTACTTCGTAACGATGCCTGTGACGCTCTGAAATAAGATATTTTTTATATGCGCTATATGCAATTGAACCCTTTTTTAATACTGCAGGATATGCACCGAGCCGCATCGAAGCTCCAAAATTTTTCTCCGCAAGATTCTTTTTCTGCTCTGGCAAAATATCTATGACGGGGTGCGAAGTTTCTGCATTAATTTCAGTAGTATGAGCCTGCTTCCATCCGAGCACAGATCGTGCAAACTCGATAACTGCAATCTGCATTCCATAACAAAGCCCAAAATAAGGAATTTTATTTTCTCTGCAGTGTCGAGTGACCGCTATTTTCCCTTCAATGCCACGCTCCCCAAAGCCTCCCGGAATCACAATGCCATTATATTCGCTTAGTTTTTTTAGATTATTTTTATGCATCGGATTCAATGCAGTATCAAAATCCTCAGCATTAAGCCATTCAATAACAGGTTTTCGTTTTATAAAAAAAGCGGCATGCTTTACCGCTTCAAGCACTGAAAGATATGAATCCGTAAGCACAAAATCTCCTGTATTAAAGTACTTTCCAACAATTCCAATCCTCACGGGCTTCTCGGTATTAATAATCGTATGTACAAGATCCCCCCACTCTTTTAAATCGCGTCCGCGAGGCCGCAGAGACATCTTCTTCAAAATGACTTCGCTAATATTATCTTTTTCAAAATTAATGGGAACCTCATAAATACTTATCACGTCAGGCGCAGAAATTATATCTTCTTCTCGCATACTACAATTAAACGCGATCTTGTCTTTTCTTTTTTTATCAATAGGAACTGATGCGCGCGCGATAATAATATCAGGCTGAAGTCCTGCAGAATTTAACTCACGCACCGCGTATTGAGTCGGCTTTGTCTTTAATTCCCCCTCCTTCCCTTGTAGAGGCAGATAACTTACAAGAACAAGAACAACATCATTCGGCTTTCGTAACTTAAGCATTCGCACTGCCTCAAGAAAAAGCACATTTTGGTATTCCCCCACCGTTCCTCCAATTTCGGTGATAATAATATCGGCATTATTTTTTGCTGCGGCTTTATCAATTCTGCTTAAAATTTCCAGAGGAATATGAGGCACCACCTCTACGCATTTTCCCCCATACCCTAAGTTACGCTCACGATTAATTACTGTCTGATACACACTTCCTGTTGTCATATAATTTGTAGACGCAAGATCACAATTCAAGAAACGCTCATAATTGCCCATATCCTGATCACATTCAGTTCCATCGTCAAGCACGAATACTTCTCCGTGTTCTGTTGGATTCATTGTACCTGCATCCACATTCACGTAAGGATCGATTTTTGTTGCCGTTACATTAAAATTTCTCGATTGAAGAATTTTTCCAATAGAAGCTGCCGCGACGCCCTTACCTACGCCCGACATTACGCCTCCGACCACAAACACATATTTTAAATTTAATTTTTTAGACATTGTTCTATCATACTAGTCCCTGCGAATGTGGTCGAGAGCGAATCGAAGATCGCTACCTACTTTTTTTCCAGGATTAAAGATAGCATGAGGATCAAAAATCATTTTCACCTCCTCGAAAAGCTTATACGTGCTATCACCAAACATTTTCCTCAAATAAGGACTACGAATAAGCCCATCATTATGCTCGCCAGTGAGTGACCCCCCATAACGCAGCACAAGATCATATACTTTATCCATAAGTTCGGGAATCATTCCTCTTTCTTTTTCGTCTTTTAAATTCATAAGAGGAATAATGTGAAAATTCCCATCTCCAACATGACCCGCAAGCGTATAGGTAAGCGGATATTGCTTCAAAATAGCATCGAGTTGAGGCAAGAATTCAGACAAAAATGGAGGCGCCACCACAATGTCATCAATAAAAGGAGCGGTTCGTTTATTCTTAATTTTCTGACGCAAAAGATTAAAGCTCTCTCGTCGAACTGCGTGATATTTTTGAGCTTCGGCTTCGTTTTCTAGAATTCTCACTTTTACATTGAATTTTCCAATATCCTTTTCGAGGCGACTCATTGTCGCACGAAGAAAATTTTCGTTATCATGAGTAAACTCAAGGAGAAGCACAAGCTTTGGGATGCCGCGTGTTGCAATAAGTATTAGTTCCGGAATAAATTTTAAGCCAAGACTTATAATGCTTTTTACACCCATAAGCTTTGCAAATGAATAAAAATAGCGGAGCGCAAGCATGAATGTATTGTTGTCGTATGATTCAAATGCCTCAGGATCGTAAGGCAATACCATATCAACAATACGTGATAAAAGCTCTGCGTCATAAAGAAACACGGCCATCATGCGAGAGTGTTTTTTAAGAGGCACAAGTCCAAGTTTGATTTCAGTAAGAAGCCCTAGTGTCCCCTGAGATCCCACAATAAGCTTCGTAAGGTCAAATACGCCCTTCTCTTTATCCCACACATTCCACAATGCATAACCCGCAGAATTTTTAGAAACCTTCGGTCGCGCATTCATTATTTCCTCGTAATGCTCTTCGATAAGTTTATACATTTTTTTATATATCTGAGCCTCGAAACTCTTGCCTTTAATCTTTTTTATGAGCTCTTCTCTGGTAAGTGGTTTTATTACATATTCCTCCCCATCGCTCAAAATCATTTTAAGCTCACGAACATATTTCTCTGTTTTGCCATATTTTAATGTTTTTTCGCCACCGGCATTATTGCTCACCATTCCTCCCAACGCGCAAATCTCCCGAGACGCAGGAAACGAAGGCATAATCATCCCCTTCTTTAACGTCTCTCTTTCAAAATCTCTATAGAATACTCCAGGTTCAGCAACTGCGAAATCTCCATTCACTTTTCGCATGTGATTAAAATATTTTTCAAAACCCACAATAATAGATTCGCCAATACTGCCACCTGTCATATCGGTGCCCGCAGCGCGCGGAGTGAGAGAAAGCGAGTTTCCCTCCTTTCGCTCTTCTTCTACAAAAGCGACTAATGCTTTTAAATCAAGAACATCGCGTGGAAATACCACAACTTGAGGCGTAACTTGAAAAAAACTCGCGTCGCGACTATAGCGTGCACGAGTCTCTGAATCATCTAATACGTCCCCCCTTACTCGTTCCTTTAATTTCCTGATATTCATAGCGTATGTACCTATTGTATCAGTTCTTTTTCTTAATAAAAAACAGTTTTTGTGTGGTGATATGGCTTATCAAGCTTTATCTCCTGACTTTTATTCCACAAGATCCAATCAACTTCGTATGCATGAAAATTTCTTCCATATTTTTTGAGTTCATCGCACAAATATTCAACTGCCCACACTGTTGCACTTCTAATCCCTATCTCTTCCCTGCTTCCAGGCTTAATCAATTTTTCTTCATCAACTCGTTTTGCAAGCGATTTCGAATACTCAAAAATTCCCCAAAATCTTAATATTTGAGGCAATTTATAATCAGGAAATGCCGTCGCATATTCCGGATCTTCAAAATAGCCTTTACCCTTCCCTTCAAATGCGCCATAGATATCAAGACCAAGTATTTGAGCACGCTTCCATAGATATATTTTTTTGCTTCCTGCGTAAGCCACGTCATTGAATGATGGCAGTTCTTGTGCGATTTTTGGAATTAAAACAGAAAGCTTTCTATTACTTGATTCCACAAATCGAATAGCACTTCCTTTGTATTTTTTACATATCACCTCGCTTACTCCCCGCACAATAGCTGAACGTTCTCTTGTAAGCTGCAGATCCCCCTTCCCGCCAAGTAGACTTACAAATTCTTTATAAGAAATCGACTTCAGGTATTCAAAATTCGCTTTTTCTTTTTGTGTTTCAAAAAACTTACGAAGAGTAAGGGAAAGACCAAAGTATCCATTATACTGCTTTCTCTCATGAACGATATACCATTTCTTTTTCTTATGTGAGCTTGGCCAAAAGCAGAAATTAAGCGAATCGAGGAGAATATAATACGTGAGCATTGTTTCTTCGTCCTTGCTTACATAATGCATATCATAGAGCCAACATGGAGACGAAACACCCTCTTTAATCCACGTCTCCGCAACCTCCTTTATTTTCTCCTTATTAATAACCACATCCTTTGCGCGAGAAACAACTTCGAGTGTCGTTGTGCGTACTGGATTTTCATTATTTTTGCTTTTCATTATTTAAAGAATACCTTTTTTTATCTTTTCGCGCAGTATCTCGACATAGGTATTAAAGAAATAGAGGTTATGAAATGTAAGCAACTTCATGCCCGTGATTTCTTCAGCTCTAAAAAGATGGCACAAGTAACTGCGCGTATATGTTTCGCACACCATACATATACATTTCTTATCAAGTGGATTTTTGTCTTTTAGATACTTAGATTGATTAAGATTAAGCTTGCCTCCACTTACAAATGCAATTCCCCTCCTTCCATAATGGGTAGGCACAGTGCAGTCAAATAAATCAATGCCGCTTTTAATAACATCTTCCATATCCTCTAGATAACCAATTCCCAAAAGGTGCCGAGGCCTTTCTTCATTGAGTCGAGGAATTGTCCACTTTAAAATATCTCTCATCATTTCTTTACTGCTTCCCAAATCTCCTCCAATACCAAATCCGTCAAATGGAAGCGAATTAATAAAGCCTGCACTTTCTTCACGCAAATCCTTAAAATGAGATCCCTGAATAATGCCAAAAAGCGCCTGATTTTTTGATTTTCTTGCTTTAAGGCACGCCTTCGCCCACACATGAGTTCTTTTAAGCGACTCAACAATATATGCCCTCTCTGCAAGTGGAGATGTGCACTCATCAAATGCAAAAATAATATCCGCACCGATATTTTCCTGAATCTTAATGGATTCACGAGGACCCATAAAAAGCTCGCGCCCGTCAATGGGTGAACGAAAAGTCACTCCATCGTCAGTAATTTTCAAAAACTTAGGCTGAGTATTTTTCTTAATATCTTTTTCTCCATGTACACCCGGAAATATCTTTAATATTTTCCCTACTTTTGTATCTCTCCCAAATCCCAAGCTAAATACCTGAAATCCGCCCGAATCTGTCATAAGCGGGCGATCCCAATTCATAAATTTATGAATACCTCCCGCAGATTTCAAAATTTTCTCTCCCGGCCTCAAGTGAAGGTGAAATGTATTCGAAATTAAAATCTGGCTTTTCGTCGCTTTCGCTTCATCTGCACTTAATGTTTTTACCGTTGCACGAGTAGCAACAGGCACAAGCGAAGGAGTCAAGACTTCACCATGAGAAGTTTTGAGAACTCCAAGCCGAGCTCGAGATTTTTTTGATTTCTTTAGTATCTTAAATTCCATACAAATGCCTATTCTAGCATAGAAAAAGCTCCGACCAAAGTCCGGTCGGAGCTTTCCAAAAAAAGAACTACTACTACGCCGTCGCTGTCGGAGCAGGCTCCAAGTTGTGGCGAGCCTCAACGGCCTTCCACTCCTTATAGAGCCACTCGACAAATTTTGTGAGTGTACGCCAGATGGCCATCTTATGAATAT
>Ga0208375_1001661_pt1 | contig 23894 bp, 21 predicted proteins | sample RifOxyD1_FD_184038 | JGI IMG/M metagenome (GOLD analysis project Ga0208375, IMG submission 184038) | Soil microbial communities from Rifle, Colorado - Rifle Oxygen_injection D1 (SPAdes) | ecosystem: Environmental > Terrestrial > Deep subsurface > Rock core/Sediment | place: Rifle, Colorado...
CCAGGGCAAATAGCTTGATGATTTGCCGTGTTTTGGCCGCTGAAATTTTTGAACGCTTTGCATACCTGTTGAGTCTTTCCATGACTATGTCTAGCAGGTTTTATCTCTGCTATGCTAGTCAAGACCCTTGTGAAAAACTGAGGACACTACTACTGAGAATGGGCTTACTCTTGTCCAGCTCTTTGCACCCCAAGAGCAGGAAAAAGGACAGGGTCAGGCAGATTAGCTTGTTCATGTTCCCCAAGACAGTAGGTTTCACAAAAGCGCCACCAGGTTGACTGGAGGCATTGTAGCCCCAATTTTTAATACTACCTAAGATACCAGGCAACAATACAGGGGCATTGATTGGTTACAAGAATCCGCAGGCACAGTGACAAATTTTAAAAAAAAGCACACCTAAAAAATCGGTCAAAATCGGTCAAAATCGGAACTGAATTTTGAGTCTCTAAAGCATTTATTGAATTATAACACCATGAAACAATAGCCTTAAACTGCCACCACCGGTTGCGGGAATGTTCGGTGGGCCGGGCCAGTGGGTTGGGGCAGAGCCCCAGACTTCCCCCTCATTGCGGCCCCCTACCCAAAAAGAACTTAGCCTCCCAAAAACCCGGTCTTGTGCATCGAGGTCAGAACTTGTAACATCCAAATTCCTTGGAGGGGGTTGGCCATTAAGTTGTCGCCAGAGGGGGGGAGGAACCGATAAAAAGGGGCAGTCAAAATGAACTGCCCTGCGCTTTAATCCATTCTCAGGAGTCAATGATGGGAACCCTTCTGGCCAGCCTTCCGGCCCAAATCCAAAGCCACATCAAAACCATCGCCCCTTCGACCGGGATGCCGGATACGGAGGAATCCTACGAAAAACTTGCCCTGGGTTGGCAAAAAAAGTTGGAACTTTTTAACCAACAGATCGAAGCCGGAGGTATGGTCGAGGCAGAGGGGCTGGCCCAAGAGGACGCTCGGGGCTGTGTCGCCTTGACCTATTCGGGCTCGCTGCTCCTGATTGGCCCCTTGGAAGGGGGGAAGCGCAAGTGTGCCTACAACTCCATCGGCCTGCGCAAAGACGTGCCCGAATCGGTGGTCAAGGAAGGCTCCAGCTTGGCGGGGGACCTGAGCCTGGACCGACCGGTGGCTTTCGAGAACGGACCGGTCAAAAGCACCTCGGCGATTTTTAAGGTGGCGGTGGTGGAACAGCCCTTGAGTTTGGTCGAAGAAGAACAAAAGATCAGCGAGGTGACCGTTATTTTAACCCAAGGGTTTGTGGACGTAAACCAAGCCCTGCTGCTCACCGGCCCCAAAGCCTAGGAACTGCCGATGGAGATGATCGGAAAATACGCCATTTTGGGTTCGATGGGCCAAGGTGGGATGGGGGCCATTTTTAAGGCCCGCCACCCTACCTTGCAAGAAACGGTGGTGGTCAAGAAGCTAACCTTGCAGGGCAAGGAAATGGTCGAGCGGTTCCGCCGGGAAGCAAAGATCCAGATGAGCTTGGTCCACCCCGGCATCGTCCGGGTTTATGACCACTTTGAGGAGAAGGGCCAATACTACATCGTGATGGAGTACGTGGACGGCATCACCTTGGAGGAACTGATCCGCAAAAAGGTGGCCCTGGGCAACGTGGCGGCCATGGTGATCTTCCGGGAGTTGGCCAAGGCCTTGGCCTACGCCCACCGCTCCGGGGTGATCCACCGGGACATCAAACCGGCCAACGTCCTGGTCTCCAAAAAGGGAGAGGTCAAATTCCTCGACTTCGGGGTCGCCAGTCTGGTGGGGGAAGACGACGGTCTGACCAAACCGGGAATGACCATCGGCACCTTGAGTTATCTGGCTCCCGAAATCATCGAAAATGCCCAGAAGGCGGACCAGCGGAGCGACATTTATGCTGCCTCGGTCTTGCTGTACGAGATGGTGACCGGCAAAAAGCCCTTTGTCGGCGGCTTTTCCCCCGAAACCCTCCAAAAGGTGGTCAAGGGCCAATTCAGCCCGCCTCGGTCGCTCAATCCGGGCCTCAAAAAGGTGCTCGAAAAGATCATCCTCAAGGGGATGCACAAAAAGGCCAAACGGCGGACCCAACGGCTCGAAAAGGTGATCGACCTACTGAACCCGCACCTGCGGCGCTTCAAGGACCAAGCGGAGATCAACCACGCAATCCAAGACTATGTGCAAGGCAAGGAGGACTTGGAAAACCGGGCCGCCGGTCCCTTGTGGGTCCTGCTTCGTAGCGGCTGGGCCTGGGGTCTGTTGTTTGTGGGCCTGGGCTTGAGTGCCGGGACGGCTTACCTCGCCTTTGAGCGGGGCCTCAAGTATGAGTTGGTTTACCCGGACCGGTTTGGGGCCTTCCAGTTGGAGCTGATGGCCAAAAAAGCTGCCAAGGACCCGGAGGTGATCTACCGGCAAGCGCTGATCCTGCGCCAGGACGGAGACAAATGGCAAAAGGTGGACCGGGAGCCGGTCTCCCTTTCTTACCGCCCCGACCTCGACCAGCCCCATTTCTACTGGTTCCAAAGCGACAAGATTTACCTGGAACCGGGGATCTACCGGCTCTTGGTGGAGCTGGAACAAGAGCAGTTCCAAACCACCTTTTTGCTCTCTTCGATCCAAGAGCAGATCAAACAGAACAACAATACCGATGGCAGGATCCTGACCTTCAAGGGAGAGGAAACCGAACAAAGCCTTCCGGCCAAGATCGAACTGCACCCGGTGGACTTGGCCAGCGACAAGGAAATCACTCAGGCCTTGGAAGTAAAGGTTTTCCACCAAGGGGCCTGGGTGGATTGGACCGAGTTCCAAGCCCGGACCGATGCAGAGGAATGGATTCGCTCGGGCCGGGATTATTCCTTCCGGTTGGCGGCGGAGTCCTTTTATCCCCAGAGTTTGAGCTTTCATCTCCAGCCGGAGCAGACCCGGATCACCCTCAAGGTCCCCTTGTCCGCCAAGCCGGTGTCCCTGCAAGTAGAGACGGACCTGGAGGGACTGGGACTTAAGTTGGACAACAAAACCAGCTACCTGGAGGCAGGCAAAACGCCCAAACTGGTGCCGATCCCCAGCGCCGGAAGGTTGCGGACCTTGGCACTCGCCCCCGGACATTATTACCTGAGCGTCCTTTACCCCCAAGGTTGGGGCCGAACGCTCGGTTTGACCCAAGAGATCGACCTTCTGCCCAGCCAGGAGCAGAGGTTCAAAGTGGCGCTGTCGCCGGACGGCCAAGGGTTGCAACTGAACAAACAGGAATCCCCATGAATCGACTGAAACGAAAACTGGTCTATGGACTGATTGGCCTGTTGGCCGGGCTGCTGGCCTGGGGGCTGTCCACCTTGGCCTTGAAGTTGGTGGCCTTTTTCCCCAGTTTTTTGAGCTTGAGCCTGAGCGCCGGGTTTCTGCTCGGTGCCGCTCTGGGGGCCTACTTCGGCAGCCTTGAAGGGCTGACCCAATCGGTGCCCCAAAAGGTGCGCTCCGGGATCAGGATGGGGCTGGTCTTGGGCGGAGCCGGGGGGATAGCCGGTTTTTTGCTGGGCCAAGGGTTTCTGCTTTACCTGGGGGACTACTTCCTTCAGTCCGCCCAGGACCTGCGCCAATGGGGACTGCCCCTTTCCAAGGTGGTGGGCTGGGTGGTGTTGGGCCTGTTTGTGGGGATGATCGAAGGTTGGCGTAGCCTTTCGTTGGCCAAGATTCGGGTGGGCCTGTTTGGCGGGGCCTTGGGCGGCCTTCTGGGAGGTTTGGCCTTGGAGCTGCTGCCGCTGTTGTACCCCCAATGGGCTTATGCCGACTTGGTGGGACTCTGCCTGTTGGGGCTGATGATCGGTATGGCCTTTGCTTTGGTGGAAGCCCAGTTTTCCGTGGCGGTCTTGCGGCTGCTCAACGGTCCTTTTAAGGGTAAGGAGTACCTCCTGCTGGCCCGGACCAACCGAGTTGGCCAAGCCCCCCAGGCGGAGATCTGCCTCAAGGGCTATCCCCAGGTGGAACCACAGGCGGCCAAGCTGGTAGTCAAAAAGGGCAAGGTGCAGGTGGTGGGAGAGGGCAAAACCCTCAAGGTCAACGACCGGCCTCCGGGGCCGGAGCCTTTGTCGCCCGAGGACATCCTCCAGGTGGGCAGCGCCAAACTCATTTTTTATTACCGGTGAGGGTCATGAAAAAAATATCCTGCGGCCTTTTGTTGGGCCTGCTTTTTTGGCAGAGCGCCTTTGCCGCCAACCTGCGGATTGCCCAGGTGGACAATTCGGACCTCTTGCTGGGCCAAGTGGTGCACCTGTACCTGAGCATCACCGACGACCAAGGGGAAGCAGTCAAGGGGATTACGGCCCCAGACCTGAAGGTTCTAGAAGGCCTTTCGCCGGAGAGTCTGGAGCCCCAGGACAAGGTGGTGGACTTCAAACAGGCCTCCAACTTTGAGGCAGGGGTGAGCTTTTTGCTGCTCCTGGACAATTCGGGGTCCATGTACCGGACCTTGGAAGGCAAGGCCACAACCCTGGCGGTAGAGCAACGGATCGAGATTGCCAAGGGCGGAGTCAAAAGCTTTTTGGACAGCGCCTCCAACCCCAAGGACCGGTTTGGACTGGTGGCATACAACAGCTTTTACCAAGACCTGACAGGGATTCGTAGCGACAAGGGCGGTTTGTTGCGCCAGTTGGAAACCTTGGAAAAACCCACCGGCGATGCGGTTTACACCGAGCTTTACGGCAGCATTCTCACCGCCGCCCAAAACTTTTTGCCCCCCAAAGGCCGCAAAGCGCTGATCATCTTGTCGGACGGGGAAAACAGTCCCTACTTCCAAAACACCCAAAAACCCCATCCCACTTTCGGGACCGACCCCATCCTTTGGTCCCAGGCGTTGGAGCAATTGCAGTTGGAAGGGATCTCGTTGTACGCCATCGCCTTTGGTCCCCAAGGGGCCAATCACGACCGCTTTTTGCGGCAAATCGCCGTAGCCTCCGGCGGGGCGGTTTTTGATGCCCACAATGAAGGGGAGCTGAAGGAGGTGTACCAAAAAATCCTGCGCCAGATTTTAGGGGAATATCGGCTGAGCTATAAAGCGGGCATGGGCCTGGAAGACCGCCGGTTTGTGCAGGCCCGGCTGGAACAGGGGGGAGAACAGGCCTTGGCGACAAGGTTCTATTATTCCGGCGGCCTCCTGCACCCCAAAGGGGAGTCCTACCTGATCCCGGTGTTGGCGGCGGTCTTGAGCCTGCTGGGGTTTTGGGTGCTGACCAAGCTCAAGTTCGAGCACAACTACCCCAAACCGCACCTGGAGATATTGGAGCCCGGCGGCGCTCAGGTTTCTACCCGGATCTTGGACCTGGGGCAGGGGCAAACGGTCATCGGCGGGGCGGCAGATGCGAACCTGACGATCCTCGGGGGCAAAGGCGTGGCGGAGCATCATGCCACCATTGTGTTTGACCCCAGAGCCCAGCAGTACACCATCGCCGCCCAAGGGGCCTTGACGGTCAACAACTGGTCGGTCCAAACCAAGGTGCTAGAGTCCGGCGACCTGATCCGCATTGGCTCCACCACCCTGGTCTTTGGCCAGGAAGACCTGCCTAAAAAATAGCCGGTGGTGGTAGGAAGCTCAGGGGTGGTTCCTGGGCCAAAGCAGTCAGGGCCAAGGGCCGGGATCTTTTTTCTGCCCAACCTTGTTGCCATCCGAGGCATTGGAAAGTTCCGGTTTTTTTCGGTCGCTTCCTCCCTGCCGGTTTCTGGGCGCTAAAAAAAACGGTCTTCCAAGGAGGTTTCAAACTTGAGCACCTCAACCCCGGCTACCGCCTGGGCGACCAGAGCGTTCAGGTCCAGCTTCGCTTCCTCGGCCAGCAGGTCTTCCAGTTTGGCCCTGGTTTCAGGTTTCCTGGGCAGAAAGACGGTGCAACAGTCCGGGTAGGGCTGGATGGAGATGGGGTAGGTACCAATCTCTTTGGCCAGCTTGATGATCTCCGACTTTTCCAGGCCGATCAAGGGCCGCAGGATTGGGAATTGTGCCGCTTCTTCGGTGCAGGTCAGGTTTTCGATGGTTTGGCTGGCCACCTGCCCCAAGGCCTCTCCGGTCACAAACGCCTTGGTTCGGTACTTGAAGGAAAGCCGGTTGCCGATCCGGTTCATCGCCCTTCTGTAAAGCAAGGTCCGGTAACGTTCGGAACACAGGGTCTTGATCTCTTTTTGGATCTCCGCAAAGGGAACCACCAGCAAAATGGTTTTGGGCTGGTAGCGGCTCAGGTGCTTGACCAGCTGGATCACCTTTTCTTTGGATTCCTCGCCGATGTAGGGGTAGGAATGGAAATTGAGGTAAACCATTTCGGCTCCCCGTTTGTTCATTTGCCAGCTGGCGACCGGAGAATCGATCCCCCCTGAAAGCAGGCTCATCATCCGGCCCGAACTGCCCACTGGCAACCCGCCCAATCCCGGAGACTTCTCCAGGTATAAAATCGCTCGCCCTTGGGTCCAAATTTCAATCCCTAGTTCCATCTGGGGGTCTTTGAGTTGGACTTTGAGGTGGGGCCAACGTTCCAGGATCGCTCCGCCCAGATGGGCCGAAAGGTTCATGGAATTAAGGGGGAAAAACTTGTCGGCCCGAGAGGCCTGGATACGAAAGGTTTGGGTCTGCGGGTGTTTGGTCAGGTATCCTTCGGCTAGGGTTTGGACCGCCTTGCCCAGTTGTTCCAGGTCATGGGTTTCCTGGACCGCCAGACTGAAGTTGGCGATGCCGGGGATTTGGGACAAAACCTTGGCCACCAAGGTAGCGTCCAGCTCGGTTTCCACCAACATCCGAGAATGGATCTTCCAACTGTGGTGTTTGCCCAATACGTCCAGGTGACGGCGCAGGTTGTGGAGCAGCTTCTTTTCAAACCATTCCCGGTTGCTGCCCTTGAGGGCGATTTCTGCGTACCTGATGACAAACAGATTCATATTACTTTAAGGGGGCGATGAGGGCTCCAAAGTCGGGGGTCGGGTCGTTTAAGGTCAACCTTTGGCCGGAAATCGGGTTTTCAAAACTCAAGCTTTGGCAGTGCAGAGCTTGGCGGGGCAAGATCAATCTGTCCAGCAGTCGGTGGATGTCCTTGTGTTCAAACCAGTCCAGGTAAACCGCTTCGTCTGGGTAATACTTTTTGTCCCCTACAATCGGCGCTCCCTTGGAAGCAAGATGGGCCCGAAGTTGGTTGGTCTTGCCGCTCAAAGGCTGCAATTCTACTTTCCAAAACCTGCCCCAAGGGGTTCGGGTCCCCACCAGGGTGCGGCTCTGGGGGCGCTCCGAAGGATGGAGCCGGTATTTGGTGAAGATTTTGGAGTCCAGGTCCAGCTCCAGGTTCCCTTCAATCGGCTCGGGCCCAGGGTCGCCCAGGCAAAGGGCCAGGTAACGTTTGTCCATCTCCTGCCGCTCAAACAGAGGTTGCAGCCTTCCCCGGCCTTCTTTGCTCTTGGAAAAAAGCAACACCCCGCTGGTCTCAATGTCCAGCCGGTGCAGGGGCTGGAGGTCCGGGTTGCCAGTGACCTCTCGGACCAGGATGGCCAAGGCGTTGTAAAAGTAAGGGCCGGAGGGCGTGACCGGCAGGGAGGGGGGCTTGGAGAGGGCAAGCAGGTGTTCGTCCTCGTAGATCCAGACCAACGAATTGCCCGCAAAGGGAGGTTCGTCTTCCCGGCGGTGTTCGTATTCCAGGTGGTCCCCCGGAAGGATCATCGTTTCGGGAGCGGGGGTTTGGCCGTTGAGCTTGATCCGTTGTTCCAGCGCCAAGGCCAGCTTGGGTCCAGAAAGTTGGTAGCGGTCGGTCAGGAAATCGGCCAACCGCTGGGCCGGGAAATTGTAGCGGTAGGTGAAAACCTTAAAATCGCCGTAGAGCGGGGTCAACCCAGCCTGGGGGCTCAAGGAAAGGCAAACTGGTAGCAACAACTCTTGTCGTTGTTGCGTAGGCTTTTGGTTTTGTTTACCTTTGCTTCGGGAAACAGCCGGTGGATGATGCTGACCTCCGAATCACAACAGCTGGGGAACTGGTCCACCACAGCCTTGAGGGAACAGTTGTTGATGTACAACACAAACTGCTTGGGGCCTTGTTTCTCCAGGGTCGGCATGTTGCCATGCAGCTCGGCGAACTGGTGGTAGATTTGCATTTTCTCTTCCCAGTCCTTGGCCCCGGCCATTTTGGTCCGCAACCCCGTCACGATCCGCTCTTCCCTCTTTTTGATCACCAATTCCAAGGTCTTGCCGCCGTCCAGTTCCCGCAGGTCCTGCAAGATTTCCACCGCAAAGCGGCCATAGTCTTGGGGAAAGCAGGTCTCGCCCTTTTCGGTCAGACTGAAAACCTGCAACGGACGGCCCAGCTTTTGGCGCAAGGTGGTGACCTTGATCAACTCGTCTTTTTCCAGCTTGTTCAGGTGGCCCCGGATGGCCATGGGAGTAATACCGATCTCATCGGTCAGGGCTTTTACGGACGCTTTTCCCTCTTGTTTGATAAAACCCAAAACACGTTCTCTGGTGGGAGTGACTAAGGTGTTTTTCATGGTCTAAAGATCGGAGTGTTTTGATAGAGCGCTTGGCATAGTTCATCGTTGTTGATTACCTTATCCAAGGTAACCGGCCAGGGGGTGCAACAATGTACTGGCCATTACCAAAAAATTTCGTTTTTTATAGCTTAACTATAAAAAATGTCAAACCAAAAGATTCCCCTCCGGTGTGATGGACAAAAGAACGATCCTGGTTGGAGATGTACACGGCTGTGCCGAAGAGCTTTCCTTGTTGGCCCAAAAGGTGGGCTACAAGCCCGGCCAAGACGAAATGATTCTGGTGGGGGACTTGGTCAACCGGGGGCCGGATTCCTTGGGAGCCTGGGAGTTGTTCCAGGACCTCAAGGCCCGCTCGGTGGTGGGCAACCATGAACTGCACCTGATCCGGGATGCGGCGGGGATCGAGGTCAAAAAACGTTGGATCGAGGGCTTTAAGGCCCGGTTTGGTGACCGGTTTGCTGCCTACCTTGCGGAGATTCGGTCTTGGCCGCTGTACCTGGAACGGGAGGAATTTCTGGTGGTCCATGCAGGGCTTTGGCCGGGAAAGCACCCCCAAGACACGGACCCCAAGGCCCTGACCAGCATCCGCACCTGGGACGGCACCGGGGAGGACCTGCAATCCGAGTCCAACCCCCCTTGGTTTGACTTTTATACCGGCAAAAAGCTGGTGGTCTTTGGGCATTGGGCCAAGCTGGGCGGGGTGGTTCGCCCCAATGTGGTGGGTTTGGACACCGGTTGTGTTTACGGCAAAAAACTGACCGCCCTGGTGTTGCCCGAAAAAGAGCTGGTTTCGGTAGAGGCCCTTGCGGTTCATTGTCCCATCACGTCTCACGACTGGGTCGATCTAAACGTGACTAAGAATAACGGGGCCTCGTAGGATACCCTATTGTCCGATTGGAAATACTCTGGTAACTGCTCAGAGCCGGTCTTTGGTTTTCCGGGCGCTAAAAAGCCCCGGCCCCAGAGGACCCGTTGAATTTTTAGGACCTGTAGCCTTCAAAACCAACCTAGCCCAAGGGTGACAATGACGACCAGTTCTCTCGAAGCAAACGTGGAACCTGAATTGGTGAAACAATGGATCACCGAGCTTGGAGGGGGCCCCTCCTCGACCGTACCTTTGTTGCAGGCGATCCAGGGTAAATACGGCTACCTGCCCAGAAAAGCGATGGACTTGATCGTGGAGCACACCGAGATCACCGGACGGCAGATCTACGGGGTGGCGACCTTTTACGCCCAGTTTCGGCTCCGGCCTGTGGGCCGCTATATGATCAAGGTTTGCCACGGGACCGCCTGCCACGTACAGGGTGCTGACCGGCTCAACACCGCCTTACGGCACAGCCTCAACATCCATGACGAAGCCCAAGACACCGCCGAAAACGGCTCCTACACCTTGGAAAACGTCGCTTGCGTGGGCTGTTGCTCCCAAGCTCCCCTGATGGTGATCGGCAAAGAAGTGATCGGCAACATCAACGGAGCGGGGGCCCAAAAGGCCTTGCGCAAACACGCTCGGGGGGTCCAAGAGGTCCTGCCCAAGGCGGAGAAACAATCGGTGAATTCTTAAGCGTCGCTCCATCAACTCAACCTTTGAATCCAAAGCCACTATGAATGCTGCAGCTTTAGAAATCATCATCGGGGAAGGGACTTGCGGGATCGCCGCCGGTGCTGTTGAGGTGACCGAGGCCTTCAAGGCGGAAGCTCCGACTGCCAAGATTCGGGCGGTCTCTTGTGCGGGAATGTGCCACCAGGAAGTCCTGGTCGAGGTCAACAGCCCCAAAGGGTACTACAAGTACGGCAAGGTAACCAAAAAGGAAGTCCCCCAAATCTTGGGCTTTTTGCTCAAAGGGGAAAGCCAATTGGCCGAAGAGTTTGTGTTGGTGGCCCCGGAGGTCCCGGCCACCGAAGCCAACGGCTACATGACCCAGCAGACGAGGATTGCTCTGCGCAATGTCGGCCTTTTGGACCCGACCAGCCTTGAGGAATATGAAGCCAGAGACGGCTACAAGGCGCTGCGCAAGATACTGGGCCTGACTCCCCAAGAAGTGATCAACGAGGTCAAGGACTCGGGGATCCGGGGCCGAGGTGGAGCCGGTTTCCCTTCCCACATGAAGTGGAGCTTTGCCGCTGCCCAACAAAACGACACCAAATACCTGATCTGCAACGGCGACGAAGGGGATCCGGGGGCCTTTATGGACCGCTCCTTGCTCGAAGGGGACCCGCACAACGTCATCGAAGGGATGCTGATTGCCGCCTACGCCATTGGGGCCACCCACGGTTATGCCTACATCCGGGCGGAATACCCCTTGGCGGTCAAGAACTTTGGTCTGGCCATTAAATCGGCAACCGCCAAAGGCTACTTGGGCAACAACATCTTGGGCAGCAGCTTCAACTTTGAGATCAAGATCAAGGAAGGGGCCGGGGCCTTTGTGTGCGGCGAGGAAACCGCACTGATGGCCAGCATCGAAGGGGAACGGGGCATGCCCCGCCGTCGGCCTCCCTTCCCGGCGGTCAAGGGCTTGTTTGGCAAGCCGACCATCATCAACAATGTGGAGACCCTCTCCAACCTGCCTTGGATCCTCAACAATGGCGGGAAGGCCTTTGCCGCCTATGGTACCGAAGACTCCAAGGGCACCAAGGTCTTTGCCTTGGCCGGAGCGATCAAACGGGGCGGCTTGGTAGAAGTCCCGATGGGCACCAAGGTCGGGGACGTGATCTACGGCATCGGCGGCGGCTCGGCCAGCGGACGTAAGATCAAGGGAGCCCAGTTGGGCGGCCCTTCGGGCGGTTGTATCCCTGCCTCCTTGTTTGATACGCCGATCGAATACGCCGCCTTGCAAAAGACCGGGGCGATTGTTGGTTCGGGCGGGATGATCGTTTTTGACGACAAGACCTGCATGGTTGATTTGGCCAAGTTTTTTCTCCAGTTCACCCAGCTGGAATCCTGCGGGAAATGTACCTTCTGCCGGATCGGCACCTTACGGATGAAGGAACTTTTGACCTTGATCAGTGAAGGCAAGGCAAAACTGGAAGACCTGGACCTTTTGGAAGAGCTTTGCGTCAAGATCGTGGACAACAGCCTTTGCGCTTTGGGCGGCACGGCCCCCAACCCGGTGTTAACCACCTTGCGGTACTTTAAGGAAGAATACATTGCCCACATCGTGGACCACCGCTGTCCGGCGGGCAAGTGCAAGGCCCTGATCACCCACAAGGTGATCCAATCCGACTGTACCGGTTGTTCGTTGTGCGAAAAGGCCTGTCCGACCGATGCGATCACCGGCGAGCCCAAGGTGGCCCACTCGTACCAGATCGACATGGCCAAATGCATCAACTGCTCGATGTGTGTAGAAGTTTGTAAGCCCAACTGCATCTTGGTTGAATAGGCTAAACCCATTTTCCATAGACCCTAAGGACCCAAGGAAGATCCAATGAGCGACATGGTAACCATCAGCCTCAACGGCCAGGAAGTTTCCGTTCCGGCCGGCATCACCATCCGGGCTGCCGCAGAACTTCAGGGGATCAGCATCCCCACCTTTTGTTACGACGACCGGCTCAAACCTTTTACCTCCTGCTACCTTTGTGTGGTGGAGGTCGAAGGGGCCAGAGGCATGACCACTTCCTGTTCCACCCTGGTGGCGGCGGGAATGAAGGTCAAGACCAACAGCCAAAAGGTGATGGACAGCCGCAAGATGAACCTGGACCTGATCTTGTCGGACCACGCCGGGGACTGCATCGCCCCTTGCGAGGCGACCTGCCCCAGCAATGTGGACATCCAGGGCTATATCGCCCATGTCAGCACCGGTAACTTTGCGGCAGCGACCAAACTGATCAAGGAGCAAAACCCCTTGCCAGTGGTCTGCGGACGGATCTGCCCCCATCCTTGCGAGGCCCAATGCCGAAGGGCTTTGGTGGACGAACCGGTGGCGATCAACCCGATCAAGCGCTTTGCTTCGGAATGGGAACTGGAAAACGGCCCCTACCTGCCCCCTTGCGCCCCGGATACGGGCAAACAAGTGGCGGTGGTCGGCGGCGGCCCGGCGGGGTTGTCGGCGGCCTATTACCTGCGCCAACAAGGCCACGGCGTGACCATTTATGAAGGTCTGCCCCAATTGGGCGGCATGACCCGGTACGGCATCCCCAGCTTCCGCCTCCCTTGGGACCTCTTGGACAACGAGATCAAGGCGATCTTGGACCTGGGGGTCAAGGTGGTGCATGGAGAGTGGCTGGGCAAGGATTTTACCGTCGAGAGCCTCAAAAAAGGGGGTGCCGATGCGGTACTGCTGGCCATCGGGGCGCACAAGTCCAAGACCATGGGGATCGAGGGGGAAGATGCCCAAGGGGTCTTGGGTGGGATCGACTTCCTGCGGATGAAGGTCCTGGACCAGGAAACTACCATCGGCAAGGGCTCGAAAGTAGCGGTGATCGGCGGTGGCGACACGGCCATGGACTGCTGTAGGGTCGCCTTGCGCCTTGGGGCCAAGGTGGATTTGTTGTACCGGCGCAGCCAAGAGGAGATGCCTGCTTCGGAGATCGAACAACACGAAACCATGGAAGAAGGGGTGGACTTTTTGTTCCTCACCGCTCCTCTGGCGGTAGAGAAGGAAGGCAACCAAGTAAAAGGTCTCAAGGTCGTGACCATGGAATTGGGCGAACCGGACAACTCGGGCCGCCGCCGTCCGGTGCCGGTCAAGGGCAGCGAGAGGGTTTTGCCGTACACCCATATCATCTCCGCCATCGGACAGGACCCGGACATTGCTTGCCTGGACAAGGAAGCCAACCGGCCCCAGATGACCAAGTGGAGCACCTTTGTTTACGACCGCAAAAACATGTGCACCAGCGTGGACGGCGTGTTTGCCGCCGGTGACTGTGCCTGGGGACCGGAAACGGTGATTCGGGCCATTGGGGAAGGGAAGTTGGCCGCCAAGGCGATGGACCTCTACCTCAAGGGTGCGGAGGTTAAACTGGAGCGGCCTTATGAAATCAGCCGGGGAAGGTTGGACCAGCTGGACATGAAGGATTTCAGCCCCTACTACACCCATGCCCCTAGGAACCTGGAATCCGCCTTCCCGGCCCGCCAAAGGCTGGCCAACGGCGGATATGCCCCGATCAACAAGGGGTACGACGAGATCCAGGCCTTGGCCGAAGCGAGCCGCTGTATCGAATGCGGTTGCAACGCCAAGTTCAACTGCGACCTGCGGACCTACGCCACCGAATATGGGGCGACCGAAACCCGGGTGGCCGGAGAAAAACGTAGCTACAAAGCGGACAAACGGCATCCCTTCATCAAGATTGAGGCGGACAAATGTGTCACCTGCGGCTCTTGTGTTCGGGTTTGTGACGAGGTGCGCAACATTTCGGCCTTGACCTTCATCAACCGGGGTTTTGTCACCAAAATCGCCCCGAACTTTGAAGACCCCTTGCAAACCGTTGGCTGTGATGCTTGCGGGATGTGTATCGATGTTTGTCCGACTGGGGCCATGGCTCCCAACGTGGGCAAGGAAGTTGGCCCCTGGTTCACCTATTCGGAGATCTCGACCTGTACCGCCTGTGCCAAAGGTTGTGCAGTCAAACTTTCGGTCCGTGACGGCTTGATCACCCAGGTCAACTCGGTGGTCGGTGATCCGGCCAACTTTGGGGTGATTTGCAAGGAAGGGCGGTTCAGCTACCAGCTCAAGGATGCGGTCACCGGTCCGGCCTCCAAGCTCCCTGCCGGGCGGTTGGACCAGGCCAAGGCGATGGTTGCGGGGGCTGGTTCTCTGGCCGTTTTGGTCACCGCCGCCACCACGGTGGAAAACCTTTACGCCGCTTCGGTTTTGGCCAAATCCAAGGGCGGAACCTTGTACTACTTGAGTGGCGCTCCCAGGGAATCTTCCAAAAAGCCCCATTCCAAGTTTGAGGGCAAACAGAACCTGAGCCTGCTCCAAGGGCTGGGGGCCAAGCCCTTTGAGAATCCGGCGGTGGACCTGCTGGTGCTGGTTGGGGTCAAGACTTCGGGGCTCAAAGCCAAAAAAACCTTGGCCTTGAGCAACTTCAAGGTCCAGGCGGACCTGACCCTGCCCTTGGCCGACCCGCTGCGTACCGAAGGGGCCTTTTTGACCCAGTCTGGGCATTTGGGGCTGTTGCGCTCTCCCTTGCCGGTCTCGGCTGAGGAAGAAGGTTACGCCTTGCTGGCCCAGCTGGCCGGGAAGCCCAATCTGGCCAAGTTGGCCGATCTACGCCAAACCTTGGTCGCCGAGGTGAGTGAGTTCAAAGGCCTGCTGGCTCCGGCCAGTCGGTTGGTGGAAACCCAGTTGGCCCCAGTGTTGGGCGACTTGGGCCTGGACCTTCGGGAAGAGGCCTTCGCCGCTCACGTTGCGGCTAAAGGGCTGTAAAAAAGCCGATCCCGGCCCGGATGTTGAGTCCGGGCCGGTGTCATCCCCTTTTATGAACCCCAACAGGTGCCCTTATGAGTGATTTTGAAACGGTCTTGAGGCATGCCATTGGTTTGGAAATCGAGGCGACCGAACTGTACCGGCATCTTGCCACCCGGGCGGACCGTCCGGAGATGAAAAAAGTTTTTGAGGAAATGGCCGCCCAGGAAGAGGGGCACAAAAAGAGGTTGGAATCGGCCCTACTGCGCCAAAGCCTTCCGGCGGAAAAGAAGTATTTCCCCGACGAAGACTTGCATTTGGCCGACTACACCGTGCCGGTCAACCCCAACAAGGCGGGTCTTACCTACCAGGAAGCCTTGGTCTTGGGCATGAAACTGGAGAAGGCCAGCTTGGAACTTTATACGGTCCTGGCCCAGGAAACCGAAGACGAAGCAACCAAGAAACTCTTTGTTTTTCTTGCCGAAGAAGAAGCAAAACACAAGTACGCTTTTGAATCCAAGTACGACGACCTGCTCTAATATTTCAGCCGGACTTTGACTGGTTCTTGCCAAGGGGGCGGAGGTTTGCTAGTCCTAGAGGGCAGGGGGCTCACACAGTTCTGTAAACTCTAGTTTGGCCGCACATGAACCAAGTCGCTGAAGAACAGGAACTCGACCCTGCGGTCCAGCAGCTGGCCAAAAACGTTGACCGTTTTTTACAAAGTTCCAAAAAGAAGGGGCAGGAGCTGGACAGCTCCGGCGAGCGTCGCAACTTGAGCCTCGAAGCCCTGATCCGCAGTTCCGAGCCCTTGAGCGAAGAGGCGGTCGGGGTGTTCTTCCAGCGGGAACATGAATACTTGGTTGCCCCCGACGTAGTGGCGGAAGTCCGCCGGGTCTTTGGGGAGATGCGAGACCGGCTCAACGGCTTCCCGGCCAAAAAGCGGTTTTTTATCCTCGAAACCATGGACTTTTTTAACAGCAAGATCAGCATCGGCAAGCTGATTCCTGCATTGATGGTCCTCGAAGGGATGGACCAAAAAAGGGCGATTGCCGAATTCGTGCGGCCGACCTTTTTGTCGATCAACAAAAACGTCGAGATCCTCACCTCCACCAACGAAATCTTTAATCCCAAGACCATCCACCTCGACCGGGGCAGCCTTTACACCCTAGTCAGCGACATCGCCCGGATCTTGACCGGGTTGTTCCTGGAATCCTACCTGGACAGCTTTTCGGAAATCAGCAGCCATGTAGAGTTGATTTTGCGGGTCATGGACGAGAACCCGATCTTCAAGGGCAAAGGCACGGCCAAAGATGCCCAGATGCAGGAAGACCCGGCGGTGATTAGAGCCGTGGTCCTGGAGTTCGTCTCCACCATCCAGTCCCACGAAGCTTTGTACAACTACTCGGTCAAACGGCACGCCTACTACCGGTTGTTTTTGGCCCGGTTGACCTCGGGCCGCCGGTTTGGGGGCGTGGAGCCCTTTGAGGTGAGCCGGGTTTTTGCCGGTTGTTTGGTCTCCAACGAACAGCTGGCCCCGCCGCCGGACCTGATCGAACGTATGGTGGACCCGGAAAACTTCAACAGTCCCGAGGTGCTCAAGGCCCGGCGGGAGTTTGTGGAACAGTTGAGCCCCATGGTGGTTTACAAATTGATCGGGGACATCAAGACCACCTTGCAGAACCTTACCCAAAGCGATTTCAACCGGGAGTTTGGGGACGTTACCCGGCTGAGCGTCAAAAACATTCTCAAACGGGTTTGGAGCGCCTTCATTCTCTTGGGGGAGAAGGGCTTCGAGCTGATGACCGAGCCCTTCAAGGTGATCTTCCAGGTGGTCAAAAACACCTACCGCGCCTTTGTCGCCGAAGAAGGCACCCAGGGGCTGGACGGTGGCCGCAAGGCCGCCAAGGCCCCTGCGGAAGCAGAAGCGGCAACTGAAGCAGGCAAAGAGGTGTTGATCCCCAAAAATGCCCAAGCGGTCTCTTGTATGTCCCGGTTCCGGTTGGTCAAAACGGACGTGGTGGCCTTCCGGGGCGAGTTTGACGGGGCTAGCCAAAAGGACTACGGCTACAACGCCAGACTTTTTAAACAAGATGAATTGGTGCTGATGCGATTCCTGCACAGCTTTGAACGGCTGTTCCAGGCGATGGAACACGAGGCGGCGCTTTATGTGATCCGCTTCCAAGCCCAACACAAGATCAGGGAATATTACGCAGCCTTTGAATTTGACGAACAGCTGATTTGCCTGGGCCTGACCCACCAAAAAAGTGTCTCTATCAACCAGATCCAGCAAAAGGACATTTTTCCCTACATCCTTTTGTTCAGCGGTGCCCAGGACAAGGCCTTTGGCCGGGTGTTGTCCCGGAAGGTAGAGGAAACCGGGCGGCTGTACAACGAAGAATCCTTGACCGCCAACAACACCAAGATTTATTACGAAGCCACCTACATCCTCCTCCATGCCCTGCCCGAGCGGGACTGGAACAGCCTGGACTGCCAAATGGCGGTCAAGTTTTTGGTCCAGGAACTGGAAAAGGTGAAGGACTCCAAAGGATTCCTGTTCCTGACCGGTGCGCCCAAGTTGCCCGCCAACCTGAGTTTTTAGCTACCCGGCCTGGGGCTTTTGCGGCCCCCGCAGCTTTGGGCCAACCGGCCTAGCCGCCAGAATTCCTGCCACCACACTTGAGCCACCCCAAGTCCCGAAAGCCGGGTTCGGGCAAAAAAAAACCCGGCTTTGGGGGCCGGGTTTGGTCTGCCTTTGATAAAACCGAAGTGGGTCTGGAACCAGGAAGGGAGGCCCAAAAACCTCCTAAGGACGGGTAGCCGTTAAACTTCCTTTTTCTCTTCCACTTTTTCCTGGTCGAGCTTTTTGGGCTCTTTGGCCCCATCCATCTCGTCCTTGAAATTCCGAATCCCTCGACCCAGCCCAGCGCCGATACCCGAGAGACGACCTGCACCAAACAACACCACAACGATGCAAAGGATGATGGAAAGCTCGCCGACTCCTAATCCGCCAATCATGAGACACCTCTAAACAAGAGCGGTTGGGGAAACTAACAGAAACAGGATACAGACTAGACCTTCAACCCCAAAAGCACCAGCAAAAAAGGACCGGCCGGAGCTGGGCCGCACTTCTGGCTTGTGGGGCCGGACCTCTCTCTCTGGCCTAGTGGGGACTGCCGCCCTTGGGGGTCGTCCTTTTGTGGGTTAGAAGAGAAACCAGATGGGGCTGATGTAAAAGGGGTCGTAGTAGGTTTCGTAGGTGACGTATCTTTTTTCGTCGGAAAAATCGTTTTTCAACTCGTGGTCTTCGGTGTGGTAGTGGTCCTCTTGGGCGTGCAGCTCGGCGTTGAGCTTGCTGCCCTTGGAGATCACATCGGCGATCACCTCTTCCCCGGAGACCCAATCCCCGGTCTCGGTCTGGTAAGCCAGTTCCTCGATGGTCACGGCGTTGTCCACGATCTGCTCGATCTCTTGCCACAAAAGTCCGCTCAAAAGGTCGAACTGCCACCCCGGCCTGGTAGTGTCAAAACGGCCTTCCTTGAGGAAGCTCAAAAAGACAAAGTCCGCCGGGTTGATCTTTTTGAACCAGCCCACGGCGATGCGGAGGTCCAAAAATCGGTCCTCGGCGAGGTAGTCTTCCCATTCGTCATCGTCCAGGTCAAAGATCTTCTCAAAGGCAAACTCCCCGCTTTCGGTGTCCACGGCGCAGTAGATGTCAAAATGGGCTAGGTATTCCTCGTACCGGCTCTTGAGGTTCTCCACCTTTTCGAGCCCTTTGACGGTCAGGGAGTAGCGGTTTTTGGCATCGATCTCCACATATTCCTTGGAGAGCATGTAGATGAACAGCTCCTCCAGGTCCCGGTCTTCCCGGTCCAAAGCCACCAAAAAGGGCCGGTCCTGGTCCTTCATCTGGTCAAGGAGTACCCCGGAGGCATATTCCTTCCGCTGGTCCGAAGTGATCAAAAAGTGTCTGCTGCCCATATTCCTTATCCCTGCAGGTTAGTCCGGTTGGGTACCCAGCGGGTACTGTCGTCGGCAAAGTGTTCTTTCTTGAAAATCGGCACCTGTTCCTTGAGCCGGTCGATGGCAAACTCACAGGCCCGAAAGGCCGCTTGCCGGTGCCCGGCGGAAACGGCAATGGCTATAGAGCCCTGGCCGATCTCCACCACTCCAAGCCGGTGCCAGATAGCGATGTTTTTGATCTCAAACCGCTCTTGGGCTTCCCTGCCGATCCGGGCCATCTCCTTGAGCGCCATGGGTTCATAGGCCTCGTATTCCAAAAACCGGACCCCCTGGCCCAGGTTGTGGTTACGGGTGACCCCCAAAAAACTGGCAATCGCCCCAGCTTCAGGGTTGGCGACCAAGCCGGTGAGAACTTCCAGCTCCAAGGGTTCGTGGGTCAAACGAAAGAGTTTCATCCTCCCCCCACCGGCGGGAACAGCGCTAATTCGCAGTTCTCAAAAAGCAACTGGTCCCGTTCGGCATATTCTTGGTTGATCGCCGCCCTCAGGCTGGGGGCTAAGGCCCGGACCCCTTCATAGCCGTGGGTCAAAAATTCAATGGCATCCTCCACCTTGGCGGAAACCGGCAGGTCCAAAACCAAATTCTCTTGGCCCAACAGCTCCCGGAGCCCGGCAAAGGCAAACAACCGTACTTTCATGAGGGCCACCCAAAAAGGTCCAAACTGTTTTGGTAACAAATCTCCGCCAGCTCTAGGGCCGGTAGGCCCAAAAACTCCGCTACAAAAGCCCCGACCAGGGAAACATTCCCCGGCAGGTTGGGCTTGCCCCGGAGCGGGACCGGCGAGAGGTAAGGTGCGTCCGTCTCCAAGAGCAGGCGGCTTTTGGGCGTTTGCTTGAGCACCTCTCTAACCGCCTCGGACTTGGGGAAAGTGCAGATTCCATTAAAGCCCAGATAAAACCCTTGCTCCAGTACCTGCTGGGCCATTTCCAGGCTGGAGGTGAAGCTGTGAAACACACCCCGGACCGGCGGCGCTGTCTTGAGGACTGCCAAGGTCGCCGTTTCGGCTTCACGGGAATGGATCACCACCGGCTTTTGGTGCTTGTGGGCCAGCCGCAACTGGGCTTCAAAGGCCTGGGTTTGCAATTCCGGTTCGCTGAAGCCGTAAAAAAAGTCCAACCCACATTCCCCTACCGCAACCAGCTTGGGGTTTTGGCCCAGCGCTTGGTCGATGAATTCCAGGTAGCTGGGCACAAAATCCTTGGCATGGTGGGGGTGGCAGCCCAAGGCCCCATAAACCTCGGGGAACCGGCCACAAAACCCAAGCACCTCCTGGTTGGTCTGATGGTTGGTTCCAATGGTCAGACAGCGGCGAAGGCCCAAAGCGGCCCCTTTTTCCAAGGCTGTAGCGGCAGGCTCCTTGAGCATTTCCAAGTGGCAGTGGGTGTCCACCCAACGGGGGGTCTGGTTCATTTGGCCTTTGTTTTCCTCTCTTTGAACTTCACCGCTTATTATAAGGGAGGATCAAAAAACCAGCAAGGCCAAAGGGGGGGCTGGCCAAAGCTGGTGGTCTGACGTAAACTGGGGGCGCTTTACCGGAGGAACCATGGCCGTGCGTTTTGAAGAGAATCTAAAGAAACTAGAAGAGATTGTAGAAACCCTCGAAGAAGGCCCCGAAGACCTGGAAGAGGCGCTCAAAGCCTTTGAGGCGGGGATCAAGCTCTCTCGGGCTTGCCACAAGGAGCTGGACAAGGCCCAAAAACGGATCGAGGTCCTGCTGGCCGACGAAGACGGGGAATTGAAGAAGGAAAGCCTTGAGGGGTAGGGGACCAAAGGTTTTGCTCCTGTTGGCGCTTGTCCCTTGGCTTTGTGGTTGTTACCTGATCGACCAAGGCCGGGGGCAACTGCGGCTGCGGTTGGGCCAGATCCCCTTGGAACAGGCCACCGCCCTGGAGACCGACCCCAAGACCAAGGCCCTGCTGGCCCAGGTCCCCAAGATTAAGGCCTTTGGAGAACGAAGGCTGTACCTCAAAAACAATTCCAATTATGAAGGTTATTACCCCAGCTTGGGGGAAGGAATCACCTACGTGGTGACCGCCGCCCGCAAGACCGAGCTGGTGCCCTACACCTGGTGGTTCCCGGTCCTGGGGGCTGTGCCTTACAAGGGTTTTTTTGACCGGAACAGCGCCTTGCAACTCCAGGGGCAACTGGAACAAGAAGGCTACGACACTCACCTCTTTGCCGCCCCGGCCTACTCCACCTTGGGCTGGTTCAAGGACCCGATCACCACCCAGATGCTCCACCAAGGCCTACCTAGCCTTACCGAAACCTTGCTGCACGAGATGACCCACAGCACCTTGTACAAAGAGGACCAAGGGGACTTTAATGAACAACTGGCCAGCTTTGTGGGGGAACAGGGAATGCGGCTTTACCTGAGCGAGGAGCAGGGCTGGACCAAGGAACAGTTTTTGGAGCTGGACCAGGAGAACACCAAGGCCGAAGAGATGGGCCGGTTGATCCGGGAAGCCCTGCCCCGGTTTGAGACACTCTACCAAGATGCAGCCCTGACCGAGCCCGAAAAACTCAACCGCCGGAAGGTCCTCTTTGCAGAGCTGGAAACCACGCTCCAGGCCCAGCTTGGCTGGAAGGTCACGCTCAACAACGCCCGTCTGCTCCAGTTTCGGCGCTACAACCCCCAAGACCCCCGTTTCGCCCAAACCCTAGCCCAGGTGGGCGGAGATTGGCAGAGGTTTTGGGTGGAGGTGGAAAAGGAAGCTTTGGCCAACCCACCGGGGCGGTAGGTTGGCTACAGCCTGGGCTTACTGTCCAGCACCTCACCGGTCTGCACCTCCTGCCTATTGGGGGCTAAAATCATATTCCGGTTTTTCTAGTTCCAGGTGCAGCCAGCTCTCTAGTTTCCTTCCCCGCCAAACAAATGTGGATTTTGGTGTGGCGTTTTTAATGGCTTGTAACCGGGGACGACAGGCTGGGTCCTGGTATATCCACTTGAGGATTAAACCCTGATCAGCGGGAGATTTTTGGTTTTGGCCGATAAAGCCGCCAGAAAGCATGTTCTTCGCAAGGGGCAAAAATTCCTCTTCCCAACACAAAAGGTTTTTCCTTGCCTGGAGAAAAGCGGTTGGGTCTCCCAAGGGAAGTGGGGTGGATTGTTCCCCGGTTGTATTCTCTTTTTCCGGTTCGCTGACCGCTTGGCCGTAGGTGGCTTGGAGTTGGTCTGGGGAAAAATCGGCCTTATAAAAGTTTGCGTAGCTCACAAAGGCTCCTTGAAGTTCTGCCAAGTTTAAATTGGCTCCTTGCAGCTGTGCCCCTTCTAAATTGGCTCCTTGCAGCTGTGCCCAGTTTAAATTGGTTCCTTGTAGCTGTGCCCAGTTTAAATTGGTTCCTTGTAGCTCTGCCCAGTTTAAATTGGCACCTTGCATCCGTGCCCCTTCTAAATTGGCTACTTGCATCCGTGCCCCTTCTAAATTGGCTCCTTGCATCCGTGCCCTCCCTAAATTAGCTCCTTGCAGATGTGCACTTCCTAAATTAGCTCTTTGCAATTGAGCTTCGTCCAACTCTGCCTTCTTGAGATTTGCCCCCCGGAAGTCCACTTTTAACAAGTTGGCTAATTGTAGGTTGGCTAGCTGCAGATCCCGGCCCTGGAGGTTGTACCCTTGGCCAAATTCCAGAAATACATCCAGTTTGTCTTTTTTAAAGTCATTGGTATATCGAGCCACCAAAGAGTCGTCCGGTTTTTTGCGCACCAATTCTTGTTCATGCAGGTCCAATACGGGGACCAGGATGCTGAACAAAAACTCCCTGGAAGGCAAAAAGCCGGATGGTTCCTGTTCAATTGGTTCGCCTTTCGGTTCCTTTTTCAATGGTAGGTCTTCACTACAAAATAAATCGAGGACCAGCCAATGTTTATCCGTCTGTTGGCTGCAGTCTACCCCGTCAATTTCCCCTTTGCCGTTCCGGTGGATTTTATACTTCTGGACCCACAAGTCGTCCAAAACCCACTGGAAGGCTTGGTAATTGACCCCAGCGGAAAGCAAAATCAACAAAACCCCTAAAGGAAAATTTTGGGCCAGCAATTTGGCCTTTTTAAAGAGCTCCCCAGGGCCGAGCCAAGGGGAAGCAAAAAAATGGTCAATCCCTCTTTCTTGTTTAAACCAAGCCTTAACTTGTTCCCACTTCGTTGCATGGTCCCGTTGTTCGACCAGGGACTGCAAAAAGGGCAGGTCCCAGATGCGTCTGTACAACACTACCAGAGCAAAGTCCAAACCTACAAAGACGAAGTGGAAGCTGGTCATCAGTTGGTGGTGGTAGTCGGAAAACCGCCACTGGACCAGCACAAAGGTGAACAAAGGTATGTAAAAAACCAAAAAGGACCAGACAATGGGCAAGAGCAGGAACCCTTTTTCCGCCTTTTTGAGCTTAAACAGGTAATTAAACAAAAAGGGGGACAGCTTGGGCGGCTCTTTGTACCTCTCACACCAGTCCGCCACCAACTTGCCATGTTCGTGGAGGTTAAACAGCAGGTTGAAGTGAAAGGCAAGCAACAGGGGCGGGCTGACAATAAAAAAGGAGAACAAAGGGATTTCGAGGTTAAGTAGCGGCAGGCTGATCCGGTTGTCCGGCACAAAAAGGTCAAAGTCGGTGACCCCCAAAACGATCAGGATCAAGTACCATTGGAACAACAAAAAGGAGATCAAAAAGTTCCGGTTTTTCCCCGAAGATCCGTCCAGGACCTGCCGCTGCCACCCCATGTCGTCCGGGTCCGGGTTCGAGGGCTCTTTGGAGGGCCAGGGGCAGGAAAAGGCGGGTTCCAGCGGAGTAGTGGGGTTTTTGGAATCTTTAGTGTCTCGGGGCTCAGTCATTTGTTTCCTCTAAAAGTCCCTTGGGCCAGCCAAGGTGCGTTAAAAAAGAGTGAGGCAGAAATTTTGGACTAGCCTATATCCATTCCCAACAAGATGTAAATAAAACAAGGGTCTTGACTAGCATAGCAGAGATAAAACCTGCTAGACATAGTCATGGAAAGACTCAACAGGTATGCAAAGCGTTCAAAAATTTCAGCGGCCAAAACACGGCAAATCATCAAGCTATTTGCCCTGG
>Ga0208375_1001662_pt1 | contig 23858 bp, 17 predicted proteins | sample RifOxyD1_FD_184038 | JGI IMG/M metagenome (GOLD analysis project Ga0208375, IMG submission 184038) | Soil microbial communities from Rifle, Colorado - Rifle Oxygen_injection D1 (SPAdes) | ecosystem: Environmental > Terrestrial > Deep subsurface > Rock core/Sediment | place: Rifle, Colorado...
TCAGCAGGGCCGGCGTGATAATCATTCCGATCTGCGCCTTGTCCCATCCATATTCGGTAGAGAGGGACTTGTTCGCGAACGAAAGATTGTACCTGCCCATGTACATCACTGAGTAGGTCAACCCGAGCGTCAGCCAGTTCAAAGCGCGGCGTCTCCTGAACTCGACCGAATAGGTTCCCCTGACATCAGATAAAGTCGCTGTTTTTGCGTTAGCTGATCCCATAATTTCCCCCGTCCCCTGTTACTAAATCTACTTACCCCGAACCTTTCAGTTCAACCACTGAAACCTCGCGGTTACTGATTGAAAGCGCGCGGTTTCCTTTTACGAACTGAAGCAATTCGTCACCGACCAGCTTTGCCGCGTGCTCATTCAGCACGCCGGCTTTGATCAAGTCCTCGGATTTATCAAGCGGCGTCCGGAGAAGCGGAAGAAGTTGAGTAACTGTCGTGAGATGCTTCAGTGCGATTTTATGCCGATCAGCGAGAATTCCGAGATAACAGCGAAGGAGATCGAGCACCTGACTTTCGGATGAAGACGGAATATCCGGCCGGGTGCTATCCCGAAAACCGGAATCTGCAGATTCGGACGCTCGCTTCAGCGCTGAAAGGATCAGCTCTCCGCTGTGCTTCAACTCTCCTTTGTTCAGTCCCCTGAAGGTCGAAAGGTGTTCGATGTCTTTTGGACGTACCCTCGCCAAGTCCATTAAAACAGCATCGTCGGCAACCCAGCGACGGGGTACGTTCAACTGCCGTACGCGCTCTTCGCGCCAGCCGACAAGTTCGACGAGCGCCGAATGCGCGCGTTTATCCAGATGGGCGCCCCGGCTCAAACGAGTGGCTAATCCTTGGGTGTCCATCTCGTAAAGCGACGGATCACTCCACTTTGCGGAAAGCTCAAGCCCCCATGTCCGACGGCCGAGTTCATCCAATTGCTCCAGCAGACGCTGCCCCAAGGCAACGAGATGCTCGACGTCAGCGAGGGCGTATTCCAATAGCTGTTCTGGAAGGGGCCTGATCGCCCAATTCGTTCGCGCATGTCCCTTCTTGATCACAACGCCAAGCACCGACTTCAGGAGCTTTCCGAGTCCAACTCCTTCTCCATAGCCGCAAAGCGAGGCCGCGACCGCGGTATCCAGGATCGGAGACGCGACGATTTTGAAGCTGGTATACAAGCACTCCTGATCACCCTGCGCCGCGTGGACAATCTTCAAAACAGCGGGGTCCTGAAAGACATCGAGAAGAGGCTGTATGCCAGGATCAAAGCAACCATCTGGCCCGTGCGCAAAACCCCTCTTGAACGCTTTCGCGTCAACAAGCCATGACTCCTCGCTCGTGGCGACCTGGATGATCTCGACGATTGGAAAAAACGTCTGCTCGCGAATGAATTCAGTATCAAAGGCAATGGTTTCGCGACCCTTCAGGGCATCTGCCAGAGCTTTGATTTCATCGGCTGTAGAAAGCAGCCGTGAATGGGTTTTCATTCACAAGCCTTAAACGGCTAACGATGCCGCCTCGGCGGCCGTGGGCGGGGACGAGGCCGGGGGCCAGCGCCTTCCGCGTCTTGTCCGCAGAGTTTGCCGTCGATAACCACGAACCCGGGATCGTGACCCCGTCCGGATGGATTCGCATGTACCCAGTGGATGATCGCGCCAACCGGAGAAGCCGGGTACGGGCCGGAGCGGGCCGTTGATGTGATGTAGTCTCCGCAAGCTTCAACCGTCATCCCGATTCGGGGATCTGGTATCGGGCCGAAGTCCTGGTTATAAATAATTTCGATGGTATCTTCGCCGTGCTTGCCGATATTGATGACAAAGTGCTCATGGCCGTTCCGGTCCGGAAACACCTGAACGATAGTTCCGGAAACATGCGCGCGCTCACGAAATTGATTCGGCGTGGTGCGCTTCCAATGCAGAACTTGCTGATTGTTGATCGGCAAATCGCGCCCGTAGGACAGGCACGGCGGAACAACATCATCGGCCCAGCTTATCGCTGTCCAGCCTGTGTGTACGAACAGAAGCGCTAAGAAAATCGCAGAAACAAACCGAAGCCTCATTCTTCCCCCAAGTGTTAATACATTCAGCGTAAGTTTACTGTGGGGGTCAGATATCCTGGTATTTCTGATTAATCAAGCAATAGTCTTGCAGGAAATGGCAGGTTTTTATCAAGAATCTAAGCAGCGTTGGATTGTGGCGCGACCGCCTTTTCATTCCCCAATACAAAGACGCGGACTCGGATGATGGTCGCGCTTCCCGTAAGTGAAAAATCAGTCATTTTAGGGTTCTCGAGAAACATTCTGTAAGCGAAATCAGCAATCGTTTTGGCAGCCTCGACTTCCGTCTTCTGATATTCTTCGATCCGGATTTTCGATTTCAGCCACTGAACTCCATGTTCCCGGATTTCAGGTCGCAAAAAGGGTTGGCTCAGTAATTCCTCAACGTAATCACCAAATTCATTGTCCTCCTGAACTTGGCGCTGCCGGCGGTCGTAGATGTTCTGGAGAGGATCGGTGAGTCCTTCATCACAAGCAGACTCAAGGAGGGCGATTTCACGATCGTCGGACAAGGTGTCCAGCAGTGACAGAGCTTCGCCTTCGCGACGGACCACCAGCGCGATCATAGCGGCTTTCATAAGTCTCTCTCTCTGCTATACCCGACCCCTGCGTTCAAATACTCTTCGGAACCTCGTGATCCGAGTCTGAGCAGATTAACAATATAAACTCCAGGATACAGCTAAGCTCCTGATTAGCTTTGATTAATTTTGTATTTTGGTGCATAGCGTGGAAATGTCATTGGAACGAGAAGTTGCTCGGCGTCGCACTTTCGCCATTATATCGCATCCGGATGCCGGCAAAACGACTTTGACCGAAAAGCTCCTGCTTTACGGAGGCGCCATTCATCTGGCTGGCGCCGTTCGCGCGAAAGCCAATCAGCGCCACACGACTTCCGATTGGATGGAGATCGAGAAGCAACGCGGGATTTCGATCAGTTCGAGCGTTCTCCAATTCGAATACTCAGACGTTCAAATCAATCTTCTGGATACGCCAGGCCACAAGGATTTCTCGGAAGACACTTATAGGACCCTGACCGCAGCCGATGCCGCCGTGATGCTGATCGACGCCGCGAAGGGCGTCGAACCTCAGACGCGCAAGCTCTTCGAAGTGTGCCGGATGCGCGGAATTCCGATTTTCACATTCATGAACAAACTGGACCGGCCGAGTCGCGATGCGCTCGATCTTCTGGACGAACTCGAGAAAGTCCTCGGAATTCGTTCCTGTCCCATGACTTGGCCGATCGGAATGGGTGATCGCTTTCGTGGCGTTTATGACCGCCAAAGCCGCGAGGTTCTCATATACCAAACGGAGGGCGAAGCGAACGTCAAAGGACGCCTTGCGCCCCGCAAGGTGACGGGAATTGACGATCCGGTGTTCTCGCAATTGATGGCCGGCCCCAGAAATGACGTCGACGAGGGCCGCGAGCTTCACAACCAGCTCAAATCCGAACTGGAACTGATCGACCTTGCCGGCGATTCGTTTGATCTCCAGAAAATTCTTGCCGGGCAGCTGACGCCCGTCTTTTTCGGAAGCGCCATGAACAACTTCGGCGTGCAACGTTTTCTCGATCGATTCATCGAGATCGCACCGGCCCCCATGGCTCGCAAAACGACCTCCGGAACGGTCGAGCCGACAGACACCAGGTTCTCGGGCTTCGTTTTCAAAATTCAGGCAAACATGGACCCCGCACACCGGGACCGCGTCGCCTTCATGAGAATCTGCTCAGGCAAATTCATTCGAAACATGAGCGCCACTCACGCCCGTCTCAAGAAAGAATACAAACTTTCCAAGCCGCTCCAATTCTTCGCGCAGGAGCGTGTCATTGTCGAGGAAGCCTGGCCCGGCGATATCGTCGGGATGCTCGATACGACCGGAGACCTCCGGATCGGAGACACTCTTTGTTCCGGGAAAGCGTTTGAATATGAGGGCGTGCCTCGATTTTCTCCCGAACATTTCGCGAACGTCATGATCCTGGATCCGATGAAACGAAAGCAGCTAAAAAAGGGGCTCGATCAACTCTCCGAAGAAGGCGTCGTTCAGGTCTATAGCCAGCGCGGGCTCGGTGACAAGGATCCCATTTTGGGCGCGGTCGGCGCACTGCAATTCGAAGTGCTCCAGTTCAGGCTCAAATCCGAATATGGGGTGGACGCGAAAATCGAAAAACTGCCGTACCTCCATGCACGTTGGGTGGAGGGCACAGGTCTCGATCCCGATTATTTCGAACGCCGCGAGGATAGCCGTTGCCTCGAGGACCGCGATGGATTGCCGGTGATCCTCTTCAAATCAGACTGGGGCCTGAGATGGGCTGAGGAAAACTACAAAACCCTGCGCTTCTTGAAAACCGCTCCACAGAAACGCGTTTAGACCCTCTCCTACGAATTTTCGGGCGAATTGTCGGGTTTCGAATAGAGTTCATCGATGATCTTCTGAAAATGGTTCTCGATAACGGATCGTTTCATCTTCATCGTCGGGGTCATCTCTCCCTCTTCGATCGAAAACTCCTTCGATAAAACCGCAAAGCGCTTGATTTGCTCGTAAGTCGCCAGCTTCTCGTTCACTTTCTCTATCTTCTTTCGAACTTGCGACAGAATTTCTCGATTTTCGAGGATTGGGCCGGCTGGTGCTCCGGATCGTGACCGCAATTCCGAAAGCGTCGTTTCCTTCAGAGTGATGAGCGCGCTCAGGTACTTGCGGCCGTCGCCCACCATGCACACCTGACTGATGATCGGTGAGGTCTTGATCATTTCCTCGATGGGGAGCGGCGCGACCATTTTTCCCCCGGATGTCTTCAGAACGTCTTTTTTTCGTCCTCGCACGCAGATGAGACCGCGATCCGTTATTTCACCGATATCGCCGGTATGCAGCCAACCGCCTTCAAGGGCCTGCTCGGTTGCGGCAGGATCCTTGAAGTATGCTTTAAAAACCTGTCTTCCGCGGGTCAGGATTTCGCCATCTTCGGCTATTTTGACCTCAATCCCGGGCGCAGGCCTTCCTACGGTTCCGGCCGACTCCACTCCGGGTTCGCTCATGCAAATAATCCCCGTTGATTCGGTCTGACCCAAGGTATCGAGAACCTCCAAACCCAGGCGCCTGAACCATTTTGAAACATAGGGGGGGAGCGCAGCCGCGCCGGAGGCAATCACTTTAGCCCGTTCCAATCCGAGCGCCTGCCGTATTTTTGAAAGGACAAGCCGGTCAGCGACCTTGAGCTGTACGAGATCGACTGGGCTGGGAAGAGCTCCCGAAAATTTGGCCTCCGCGACCCGCGCGCCAACATCGAGAGCCCAGAGTCCCAGGTTCTTCCTGACGATCGGCGCCTTTTTTATCTTACTCATCACGCCTTCAACCATCTTTTCCCAGAGTCTGGGAACCGAAAGCAGGAGCGTCGGTTGCACTTCGACGAGTTCGGTCGAAACGTTGTCGAATTTCGTGCAGAAACTCACCGCGTATCTTCGCGAGATCCCGACTCCCTCGCTGTGGAGCTTCTCCGCGATGTGACAAAGCGGAAGAAACGAGAAAAGCTCTTCTCCAGGCCCCATAGGGAGCCGCCAGCCCCGGGCGACCATATCGGAAGTGAAGACGAGATTGTCGTGCGAAAGCAGTGCGCCTTTGGGATTGCCGGTGGTTCCGGACGTAAAAATAATGAACGCCTCACCACGCGGATCGATGCGGTCGAGATAATCCTGCGGCCGCTTGCGGCTACCGGCTTCGGAGATCCGAGCAGCCAACGCGCGTCCCTCATCCAGAGCCGACTTGTACGTCACCGCCTTGGGGGAAATGGAGGGGTCTTTGTCGAACGTGATGATCAGTTCAACGCTTTCCAAAAAGCGGCCGGCCTCGGGATCTTCAAGGACCTTCTTGAAGTAATCGGCATTACGGACCGAGAGAACCTTGGCCCCGGTTTGCTTCAAGATGTACATGATGTCTTTCGGATTGGAATTCGGATAAAGGCCGGCCGATTTGCCGCCGACCAGCATGGCCGCCAGATCGAGGTGAACCCATTGCGGACAATTGGGTGAAAGGATGCAGCTGACGTCTTCGGAACCGAACCCACGCGATTCCAAAAAAAGAGCGAGATGATAGACGCGATCCCAGAATTCACTGGCGGTAATCGTCTTCCAAACGCCCCGCTTCTTGTAGCGCTGCGCTGGAGACTCAGGAACTTCCTCCGCCCACTTGGCAAGTCGATGCAGAATCGTTGACATACCGTTCTCCTTTGCAGCTTCCGTTGAAATGAAACAAAGACGATTAGCGCTACCTGAGCGGCTTTGTCAACGAAATCGCAGCTAAAACCCTTTCATGCAGATAGCTCTTCCACGTTCCGTTCCGAATGTTCGTCTCCAAATCGTTTCACGCAGTGACGTGAAATCTCTAGAAACTCACGGAACAAGGTGCTAGACGGATTTGAACAAGGAGCGAGTATGGCCAAGAGACTCAGCGTAAAACACCGAAGGATCCGTCGCGACAAAGCAACCGCTTACCGGACGGGTGCCGCCCCGAAAGGTCACAAAGTGGCCCTTGAACGCAGCAAAAAAGCGAAAAAGAAAAAAGCGCATCCTATGGTTTGAGTTCCTTTTTAAGGGCCATTCAAACAATACAACGAACCGCCAAAACAAACGGCGCATGAATTGCTCAATTCGCGGGCATGGCGACTACCGCACATATGCCTGCCGTTCTTCCAGTTCTGCCGATCCGAAACACCGTTCTCTTTCCGGCGATTTCGATGCCGCTAGTTGTAGGCCGCGGACGAAGCATACGGGCGCTCGAAGAGGCCGAGGGGGCTGATAATTTAATCATCATCGTGGCCCAGAGGCTTCTGACGGCCGGTGACCCAGATCCGGGAGATCTGTATCAAGTCGGAACGCTCTGCAAAATAGAGAGCGTGGTGTCGTCCGAAGCAGGCGCTAAACAGATCGTCGTCACCGGTCTGAGCCGATACCGCCTCGCGGAATTCACTCCAGATCCCCGCGGTTTTCTTTCCACGCGAGGAGAACCCGTTGCAGATATCCATTCAGGCGACCCGATCCGCAATGAAGCTCTCTTTAATAACCTTAAAGAATTGACACGCGAAATTCTCGAACTCCTGCCCGGTTCAATGGAGCCCCTGATTCGGCTCGTGGAGCAGGTCGACGACTCGGGATACCTGACGAATGTCTGCGCCGCTTACTTGAACCTTACCCTGACGCAAAAACAGGAGTTGCTGGAAACCGTGCTCGTCGAGCAGCGGATGGAGATGCTGCTGAGCTACATGCGCAAAGAACGTGAAGTCCTCAATGTGCAACGTGAAATCCGCGACAAAATGTCTGAAAGAATCAACAAGGCACAACGCGAAGCTCTTCTAAGGGAACAACTCAGAACCATCCGATCGGAACTCGGCGAAGCCGCCGAGGAAGAAACGGCAGACGACCTTCAACAGAAGATTCGGGAAGCTCAGCTGCCCGAAGATGCGATGAAACAAGCCCAAGATGAGCTGAACCGCATCAAAAACCTCCCTTCCGCTTCGGCCGAATACCACGTTATCCGAACTTACCTCGAATGGCTCGCTTCGCTGCCATGGACAAAAAGGACGGAGAGTCGGATCGACGTTCCTCGCGCGCGTGTGATTCTCGACGAAGACCATTATGGCTTGGAAAACGTAAAGCGAAGGATCACGCAATTTCTCTCCGTAGCGAAATTGAAAAATGACCTGCACGGACCCATTCTATGCCTGGTTGGCCCTCCCGGTGTCGGCAAAACGTCAGTCGGTGCTTCGATCGCGCGCGCGCTCGGACGCAAGTTCATCAGAACCTCGCTAGGCGGTGTCCGGGATGAAGCGGAAATTCGCGGCCACCGCAGAACGTATGTCGGAGCGATGCCCGGTAGAATCGTCCAGAGCATCAAACGAGTCGGCACGAAGAACCCGCTGATGATGCTCGACGAAATCGATAAGCTCAGGGCCGATTTCCACGGCGATCCTTCGGCCGCCATGCTCGAGGTTCTTGACCCCGAACAAAACAAAAGCTTTACCGACCATTATTTGGACGTGCCGTTTGATCTTTCGGACGTTTTCTTCATCTGTACCGCGAACGTGATCGACCCGATTCCACCAGCTCTCCGGGACAGGATGGAGATCATTGAAATGAACGGTTACACGTCCCAGGAGAAACTCCATATCGCGAAACGATATCTGATCCCGAGACTCTTGCAAGAACACGGAATCAAACCCGAATGGATCTCGCTTCCCGAGGAAACGATTGAGCGGATCGCGAGTCATTACACACGCGAGGCGGGAGTTCGCGAACTGAATAGAAAGATCGCGGCCCTCTTCCGCGCGGTTGCCGAGGAAGTCATCCTGCACGGTCCAACGACACAAATCTCGCTCGCTCCGGATCAGCTCCGCAAATTTCTCGGTCCGGAGCGGTTCTTCCCCGAACTCGCTGAACGGGTCATCAAACCCGGGGTGACGACCGGGCTCGCGTGGACACCCCAGGGTGGCGATCTCCTTTTCGTCGAAGCGACGGCAATGCCCGGCCGCGGAAATCTCACGCTAACCGGTCAGCTGGGGGACGTCATGAAAGAATCCGCGCAGATCGCGCTGAGTATCGCGAGGACGAGCTCAGCCGGGTTCGACTATCGGAGTTTCGACTTTTCCACCCACGACATTCACGTACACGTTCCCGCAGGCGCCATCCCGAAAGACGGCCCCTCGGCGGGAGTGACCATTCTTGTTTCGCTCGTCTCGCTGCTTCTCGGCCGTTCCGTCGAAAGCAAAATCGGAATGACCGGCGAGATCACTCTTCGCGGCGCGATTCTCCCCGTCGGGGGCATCAAGGAAAAAGTGATCGCGGCGGCTCGGGGCGGGTTGAGTACGGTCATTCTTCCGAAGAAGAATGAGCAGGACCTCGTGGATGTCCCGCAAGACGCGAGAAATCAGCTCAAATTTGTCTTTGTCGAGACGGTCGATGAAGTTCTGAAGGAAGCCCTTCCCGACAGCCACGTGGAAGAAGCCACCGTTTCTGCCGCCTGATCTTCAACTTAATGAACGCCGATTTTAGGGCAAAGATTCGTAACAGGGCATTTGTCGCAATATGCCTTTCTCGCGGTGCAGATCACCCTTCCATGCGAGATCAGAAGATGGGAAAAATGCGTCCATTGCCGTTTCGGAACGACCATCATGAGATCCCGTTCGATTTTCTCGGGATCGTTGAACGCCGTCAGGCCCAGCCGGAATGCGACCCGACTGACATGCGTATCCACGGGTATACCCGGAACTCCGAAAGCGTTCCCGAGGACCACGTTGGCGGTCTTCCTGCCCACGCCACGAAGCTTGGTCAGTTCCTCGAGCGTGGAGGGAACGTTTCCGCGATGCGTTTGCACGATAGCCTGAGCGGATTCTTTCAGCGCCGCGGCTTTGTTTTTATAAAATCCCGTGGACTGAATCAGCTTTTCTATTTCTTCATGGCGCGCCCGTGCCATCGCGTGCGGGGTCCCCAATTTTTTGAATAACGTGGGGGTAACTTTATTCACACGCGCGTCCGTGCACTGCGACGAAAGGATGGTCGCGACCAGCAATTCAAACGGATTCTTGAAATCGAGAGAACACCGTGACTCCGGGTACTCCGCATCGAGAATTTTGACGATCCGCGAAGCACGCTCATGAATATCGCCAGAGATGCCGCCCGACTTTCGAATCGGGGCCTTCGTTTTCATCGATCCGATATAACCAAAACGCCCGTAAAAAGCGAACCCTCGCGTCTTGAAATTAGCTTTGATGCCGGCCTTTGCGTTAGAATGACCCTCATGAATTCGCTTTCAGTTTAGCCCGTTGCGGCCATTTTTTACTGCTATCGTCGCAAACCCAGGCCAGGGACAATTCCCCGATTGTCCGCCCCATTCTACTCCACAAGGCGGGAGCGGCGGCGGCCAAACGCGAGTAGGTCTTCGCGCCGCCTCGATGGAACGCCGGGTGCAGCCCTTAGTCTGTTCCGGTAGGCTCTGAATCTTAGGCCAATTCTCCTCTTTCGATATATTCATTGTCCCGCACGACGGGTTTAACTATAATTTTTCAAATCTATGACGCTTCCCCTAGACGCTTTAAAAGGCCTCGCAGACTGTCTTCCGGTGGGAGCCTGTCTTTCAGATTCCGAAACGCTAGATCGCTACGGGCGAAGCACAGCGTTCTGGAGTACGCGGCCGCTCGCAGTCGTACTCCCGACCCGGCGGGAAGAAGTGCAAAAGATCGTTCAAGTCGCCAATCAGCACGGATTGGCGCTTTACCCCGTTTCCCAAGGCAAAAATTGGGGATACGGAGACGCCTGCGCGCCTTCGGATCATCAGGTGATCGTTGATCTGAGCCGTATGAACCGGATTCTGGAGATCAACCGCACCTTGGGCTATGCCGTGATAGAAGCCGGGGTCACGCAGGGACAGCTCAGCAAAGTACTCGCGGAACAAAAGACCGGCCTCTGGCTAGACGCAACGGGAGCGGGTACCTCGGCCAGTATTCTCGGCAACACAGTGGAGCGGGGTTTCGGGCACACGCGGTATGGAGATCACTTCGCAACAACCTGTGGCATGGAAATCGTCCTTCCAACCGGCCAAATCCTCGAAACGGGGTTCGGTCACTATCCCGCCGCAAAAGCTCGGCACTGCTTCCCATACGGAGTCGGCCCCGCCTTCGACGGACTCTTCTGCCAATCAAACTACGGAATCATCACCAGAATAGCGATTTGGCTGATGCCGCAACCGGAAGCCTTTTGCGCCTTCTTTTTCAGAAACAGCAAGGACGATTCGCTCCCCTACCTGGTGGATCAGCTACGACGGCTCCGAATGCAAGGCATCTTGACCAGCTCGGTCCATATCGCAAATGACCTCAGAGCCTTTTCTTCGCGCGCAGAGTATCCGTGGAAGGAATGCGGGAACGAAACCCGGCTTTCGACTGCCTTGCGGCAGCAGCTGCGAAAGAAACACTTCGTCGGAGCCTGGAATGGAACCGGCGCACTCTATGGAACTCGCAGGACCGTGCGCGCAGCGTTTTCAGAGGTGAAGAAAGCACTAAGGGGAAATCTAGTCCTGGGATTCAACGATCGGAGTCTTGGAGTCGCTGAAAAGGTGGTCGGCGGGCTGACCGCATTGGGTATCAACGCCAGCGCCTTTTATGGACTGCGAATCATCCGGCCACTGTATGGGCTGCTCAAGGGTATTCCTTCCGATGATCCTCTGAAGGGTGCTTTCTGGCGTTGTCGAAAGAACTCTTTTATTAATGGAGAGATCCCAAGCGGATTCAACCTTCGTGATAGCGATGCGGGCGTGGTCTGGATTTCACCTGTAGTTCCAGCGACTGGAGAAAACGCAGTCGAGGTCGAGCGGCTAATTGCGGGCACGTTCGAAAAACACGGGTTTGATCCGTTGATAACGTTCACTCTGATCAATGAGCGTTCGCTTACCGGGATTGTAAACATGGCTTTTGACCGGACCAATGCAGAAGAGACTCGAAGAGCGGCCGCTTGCTACGACGAGACATTAAGCGGACTCATCGACGCGGGGTATATTCCCTATCGGACAGGGATGCCGGGATTCAAGAAATTGCACCAGTACAACTCCCCTTTTTGGGAGCTTGCCCGCCAAATCAAAAAAACAATAGATCCCAATCAGGTGATCGCCCCAGGGAGATACATTCCATCTTGAAGCTCCTCTGGGCGACCATCCACTCATACGAAGAAGTGGTGCTCGCGCGCGGACTCGAACCGCGAAGGGATAACCCACTGGCTTCTAAGACCAGCGTGTCTACCAATTCCACCACGCGAGCACTGTATTGATTCTTAAATTATTCCGTTACTTTAGACAACTTGAAACGTTGTTGCGTAATTCTGCTTAAGAAAACGGGGGCATTCGCGATCCCGTATGGCAGAGTTATCTGATAAAGACAGAGCCATTCTCGCTGATTTCAAGGATTCGATAACCGCGATCCAAAATTTCCCTGACCCGGACTCCACACGTTTCGGCTAGTAATCAACCACTCGTTCGGTCTTTAAAATTGTGTTCTCTCACGCCGCTTGGGGTGGATTCGATTTTCCGGGGGTGCCCTTCATGCGCAGCTCGGTCTGGGCCCGATTCAACTCCATCTTTAAGCGTGCTTCCTCGCGCTGCGCTTCCTCAAGCTTGAGCTGAAGCTGCTCGGCATCCTTTGCATTTGAGGTGGCCAGTCGCATCGCGGCCTCGAGCTTCTTTTTCAGGTCCTCGATATTGCCGCCATTCTGGTTCCTGTCCTTCTTGGTTTCGGCGAGTTTCTCCCCGAGCTGTTGATTCGATTTTTTGAATTCCTCGCACTGCCGGGTTACCCGCTCCAACTTCAATCGCAGCGCCGCGGCCTCTGCTTCGCTGCTGCCCATTCCCGATTTCGGTTGCTGGGCCGCAAGCAATTTCGAGCGGAAATCATCAACACGCGACCGCAAAGCTCCGTTTTCCTCTTTCAAGGAGACGAGCATCTTCTGCACCATCGCGTACTTGTGCTTGTAGTGGTTTGTTTCCACGGCGCCCTTCGATGCCGATCTGCTGCGTTCAAGTGTCATGGTGATCTCGGAGAGCTGATCCTTGAGTCTCGCAATCGTGGCGTCCCTCTGAACGAGAGCGTCCTGGCGGCGCCTCAATTCCTCCCCGAGCGCCCGCTCCTTGTTCCTGAACTGGATTTCCTTGTGTCTCATCGAGGTCGAGATTTTTTTGGCAAGGTCCTGGATCCTGGCCTTCTCGGTAACGAGTTCGCCCATAAGACCGTCGACCCAGCGTTGAGCGCGCTCACTTCCGATCTCACGCTTCATTTCCTTTGATTCGTTTACCGCCTTATTGATCGTTCTGTGGAGATCTCCCTCGTTGATTTCCTTCACCAGGCTGTCGGTAATCGGAGCGGCATTCTCTTCCGCAGGCACCGTGACCGCCCCGGAATCCGGCTGTAACATGGCGGGTTCCCCGACTGGATCCTGCGGCGCCGCCAGGCTGTTTTCGAGGATCTCTTCGGCCTTCTTCTTGCGGAAGGGCCAAGCTTTCCGGAACAGCCCAAATAGCCGGGAGCCCCCGACCTTCTGCTTGGAATTGTCTCCTCCGCTTTGGAAAGCGAGGATTTGCTTCTCCTGCTCGGCAATCTTCTCCTGAAGCGTCCTGATCTGGTCGCGAAGCTCCGTTTCGCTCTCATTACCCTGAGGGCCCCGAGGTATTCCTGGAACTTTCAATACTGTTTCATCAACAACCTGAGCAGAACCGCCCGTAACGCGAATGACTTCCTCACCGCTCGCGTCAGCCCCGGAGCCTTTGACGAGCACGGCCGCTTCCTGTTGCCCCATTTTCCCAGAGACAACGATGCGATCTTCACTTTCGGCCGGGAGACCGGATCGAACGCGAATGGCGTCTTCAAGTTCCTTGAGGTCAGTGCACCCTTTCGCGAGGATCTCCCCTGTACGTGCCTCCGGAAGCGCTTTGGCCGGGTTTTCCTCGCGGAGAAGGGCAGGATAGTCCAAATCACCCAGTTCGGTATAGGAGCCAGCCTTGGGTGTCTCCCGAACAGAACCTTTTTTCAACGAAACGATCTCCAAAGGCACTTTCATTTCATTGGAGGAAACTTTGCCGGGAAGCCCCAGAATCGAGACGATCTCGAACTTCCTTTGCTCTGGCTCGATTTTCAGGACAGCGACATCGGCGTACGAGTGAACCGCCCGGAGCATCTCCTCGAAGGTGCCCTCGGGTCTTTGTGCCGCGATCCGTTCGGCCAAGCGTTCATTTCGGATCCGCCCCTGGACATCAACGAAAGCGATTCCGATCGCAAGCTTCTCCTTGTCAATTCCGCACTCTATAACGAGTGCCTGTTTGAGCTTGCCCTGTTCATCTGTTTGCTTCCGGTACGCCTCGAAAATAACCAGCGACAAAACTGATCTGAGCCTCAGCTCGTCCAAACCGGTTTCCCGAAGTTTCGCGCACAAGAGGTCTGAAACGCGCCCGATATGCCGCGTGCTGAACAGATTCTCGTAAAAGACCTGGCACTCTTCGCCAAGAACGCCGGCCACGCCGTAACTCTCGAGCGATCTCGGGGGTCGCGCGCCGAATTTAAACATGCGCAAACCCCTTTTCGCCGAAGATCGTGGCGAAATCCGTGCTCGAACCGATAAACTCAGTCGCGATCCGCTTCATGCGGCTCGCTAATTTTTGCGAAACACGCTCTGGGCGCGCCGAAAAATATGTCCCACTCAGGGCATGAAGGCCCTTTGCGGCGAGAGACTCCGACGCAAGCGCGATAATTTCGTCCAGTTCGCCGTTATCGTTTTGCCCGACAGGCGTCCCATTGACAGACCTCTCCAGAATTCTGATGCGCAATTCGTTCAAAAACTCGAGATCGGAGTACCCGAGATGAAGAGCGAAAAAAACCGCCCAGCCGGATTCAAACAATGCGCGCTCGAAATCATTCAGACTCCGATCGCGGCTCGAGACCAGCACATCCGGCGGAATGGGATCACAAAGTTCGTTCGCGAAAACAGAAATGAAGAACGGCTCTATCGCCAGGTCAGCCGGCGCGGAAGCGCTCGCCGCCCGACGGCCCCAAAGCGGCCCGATAATTCGGAGAATCGCATCCGAAAGCTCGTAAGGCGCGGGAGGAAGCGGAGAATTTTCGATCGAAAGCTCGCCCTTCGGCGAAAACCCCGCATGCGGCTGCCAGCTGAGCAGCGCCCGCACAGCTCTGGCAGCGGAACGGAACGGAAGCACGGAATCGACGAATTCCGGAAAGAAAAACGATTCAAGCGGCGCGAGCCTCTGAAGCTCCTTTGTCGTGAAAAAATCGAGAGGACTTTTCACGGCCACGAATTTCTCGTTACGCCGCATGAAAACGTAAACTGGAGCAAGCATCAACGCATAAGGTTTCACCGTGTGGATCGGACAGATCCGAAGCTTTGAAGCAGCTTCTTTCGGCAGCTTGGGATGGTTGAACTCCATTGTTCTCCTCAAAGAGACCGTAAACGAGCGAAGTCCCTCGTATTTATTTCGGTATTTTGAAGGAAGGAGTTTAGAGCCTTATCTCAGTCTTATCTCAGTCCGGGGTAATGACACGCCACACCGTGCCGATCTATCCCATCCACGCTATCTTTTGTTGCACCCGGTTGTGCAAGCTCGCGAAGCTCAGGCCGTTCCAATCTACAATTATCCTTACAAATCGGGCACCTAGGATGAAAGTAACAGCCTTTTGGCGGATGGACGGGTGAAGGAACATCGCCTCGTAGAATAATCCGCTCTTTCTCGTGATTCGGATCAGGCACCGGAATCGCCGAAAGCAAGGCCTGCGTGTAAGGGTGGCTTGGTGCAGCATAAAGAGCTTCTGAATCTGCGATTTCCACGAGTTTCCCGAGGTACATGACGGCCACGCGGCTTGAGATATGTTCGACCACTCTCAGATCATGCGCGATGAAGAGGTACGTCAGGCCAAGCTCTTTTTGAAGATCCTGCATGAGGTTGATGATCTGCGCCTGAATCGAGACGTCCAAAGCCGAAACCGGCTCGTCACACACGATGAACTCAGGCTCGACCGCGAGTGCCCGCGCGATACAGATCCTCTGACGTTGCCCGCCCGAAAACTCGTGGGGATATCGGGCGACCGCTTCACGCCTGAGGCCGCACAGATCCAGCAGGTGGAGAATCCGGTTCATCCGGTCCCTCCTCGTTCGACAGAGCCGATGAATGTCCAAGGGCTCGCCAAGGATCTCCTCCACCGTCATTCTCGGGTTTAAAGAGGCATACGGGTCCTGGAAGATAATCTGAATATTACGTCTTAGCTTTCGAAACTCGGCTGAATTGATCTGAGTGATCTCGCGTCCCTTAAAGAACACCTTTCCACTCGTTGGCTCGATTAACCGCAAAAGGCAGCGGCCCAGAGTTGACTTTCCGCAACCCGACTCGCCGACCAGGCCGAGAGTTTCGCCTTTTCGAATCTCGAACGAAACACCTGAGACAGCTTTCACGGTACCGATCTGGCGCGAGAACACGCCCCCCCGAATCGGAAAATGTTTTACGAGATTCTCGACTGACAGCAGAACTTCACCGGTACAAGTCACGAAAAATCCCTCACGCAACGAATAAAATGAGGTACCTGCCCGGGCACGGCCCTGAGCTCCGGTTCGCAGGACCGGCATTCATCCCCCACATGCGCGCATCGATCCTGAAAACGACACCCCCTCGGCAAGTCGAGCAGATCAGGCACGATGCCCGGAATCGCCTCGAGACGTTTTTTCCTCATGCGCCCGTCCGCGCCTCGCGCCAGGTTCGGAATGCTGTTCAGCAACCCCTTCGTATAGGGCATTTTCGGGTTCGCGAAGATCTCCCGAACCGCGCCCTGCTCGACGATCCGTCCGGCGTACATGACGAGAACCTCGTCTGCCATTTCTGCGACCACCCCGAGATCGTGCGTGATCAGGATCAAAGCCATCCCGACCTTCTGTTGCAGGTCTTTCAATAAATCCAGAATCTGCGCTTGAATCGTGACGTCAAGTGCTGTCGTCGGCTCGTCAGCGATCAGGATATTGGGATTACATGAAAGCGCCATAGCGATCATAGCCCGTTGACGCATGCCTCCCGAAAGCTGATGAGGATAGTCATTCACCCGCTGCTCGGGCGACGAAATCCCGACAAGGCGAAGCATCTCGATGGCCTTGTTCTTCACCTCGCCTCGCGAGAGGTCTTGATGAAGTGCGATCGCTTCGCGGATCTGATCTCCGATCGTGAATACCGGGTTCAGCGAAGTCATGGGCTCCTGGAAAATCATCGAGATCTCGTTGCCGCGAATCGCTCTCATTTCGGAGGACGGAAGATGAATGAGATTCCTGCCCCCATAAAGGATCTCACCACCGACGATTTTGCCGGGCGGATGAGGAATCAGCCGTATGATCGAAAGACTCGTCACGGTTTTCCCGCACCCCGACTCGCCCACAATCCCGATCGTCTTTCCTTTGTAGACGTTGAAGCTCACGTCATCAACGGCCTTAACCTCGCCGGCTTCCGTGAAAAAAGATGTGCGAAGATGCTTCACCTCAAGAATTATTTCCGCCACTTGCTTCACCTCATCGACCTCATGCGAGGGTCGAGAACGTCCCGAAGGGTATCTCCCAGGATATTGAAAGCCAGAATAACAAAAAACATGGCCGCCGTCGCCCCCGCAAGTTGCCACCAAACGCCTTGAGCCAGCTCGAGTTTAGAGTCATCGATCATGATCCCCCAGCTCGGCTGCCCCTGTACTCCGAGACCTAGAAAGGAAAGAACCACTTCCGATCTGATCGCGACCACAAACTGAATCGAGAACTGGATAATAACAAAGTGAAAGACATTCGGCAGGATATGCCGGAACAAACAAGCCCAATTGCCGGCCCCGATACTTTTCGCCGCGAGGACGTATTCCCGCTCCTTATGTCTCATCACCTCGCCCCGGATCACGCGCGCCATCGCTACCCAGGACGTCGCCCCGAGCGCGACGTAAATGGCCGGCAGCCCCCTCCCGAGAACAAAGGCAATCCCCATAAGAAGCAAGATATTCGGCACGGAAGAAACGACGGTATAAAGCCACACAACCATCGAATCCAAGCGCCCGCCGAAATACCCCGCCAGGCCTCCCAGCACCACACCAACAGGAATACTGATGAGGCAGGACACCAGGCCCACGCTCATCGCGATTCGGGCCCCGTGAACCACCTTGTAGAACACGCTGCGCCCGAGAAGATCCGTGCCCATCATCAACCGAATCGACTCGAACGAAGGCGGGGCATAGCTCCGAGCGACTTCTGCATCCCAGGACTGCGCGATCAGCCCGCCCGCCGCGAGAAGCGCGACCAGGGCGTACCCGATGATGACGAGAAAACAGGTCAACGCGACGTGATCCCGGCTAAGCCGGCCAAAGGCTGTCGCCTGAATCATTCCAACCTCACTCTCGGATCAAAAGCGGCGTACAAAATATCCGTCGCCAGCGTGCCGGCGATGAAAAGCATCGAGCCGACCGTCGTCATGGCCTGAATAACGGCCAGATCGCTGTTTCGGATAGCATCAATGGTGATCCCGCCCAGCCCCGGTATCGAAAAGAAATCCTCGAGGAGAAAAGACCCGAGAATCAGCATCGGAATCTGGAGAACGACATTCGTCAACACGGGAACGATTCCATTCCGCAGGACGTGCTTGGAAAAAATCCGGGTTTCGGAAAGGCCCTTCGCCCGAGCCGTGCGAACGTAATCCTGGTCAGCCTCCTCCAAAAAGGCCGTCCGGTAATATCTCACGTCGTACCCCAGGTTCACGAAGATCCAGATCAGCATCGGCAAGGCCGTATAGCGGAGGCGATCGGGCCATTCAGATTCATAGCCCGAAATCGGGAACCAGCCCATTCGGTACGCGAGGACGTATTGGCCGAAAAGAATGAATGCAAGCATCGCGATGCTCATGCCGAGAACAGACAGAATCACGATTGACTTGTCCATCCACAAAAAAAGCGGATTTCTCGAATTCCGGAGAAAAGCAGCGAACAGTCCGATCGCGACCGCCAACGCGGTCATCACGCAAAAAGAAGGAAGCATGATGGTCAGCGACGGCCCGATACCGTTCAGAATCATTTTCCGGATTGGCTGGTGCGTGACGCGACTTACACCAAAATCGAATTTTAGCGCCTGGCCGATATACCTGCCGTATTGCTGGTATAAAGGCGAATCGTACCCCTCCTGGGCACGGAGTTCCGCAACCTGTTGTGCGGTGGCATGTCGTCCGAGGAGGACATAAGCCGGATCTCCGCCCACGTAATGAAAAAGGACAAAGACGAGGGTCCAGACGCCGAGCAGTACCGGTACTGTCTGCAGCAACTTCCTGGCAATGTATACGAGCATCGATCAGTTCTTCCGATCCTCAACCCTATAATACTTAGCCGCGCCGTGGAAGTCGTGATACTTATAGTTTTTGAGCCATTTCTGCGAAACGCGATACCCAATCCGGTGAGCCTTGAAAATCCAAGGGCAGTCTTCGATGACCAATTTCACCATTGTCTTGTACAAAGCCGTCCTTTCGGTCCCTTGCGGTGTCGCGATCGCCTTTTCATAGAGCCGGTCGAACTCGGGATTTGAATAGTTGGAGTCATTCGGCCCCGGCGACGCATTCTTGCTATAAAAAAGCTGAAGGAAATTTTCGGGATCGGGATAATCCGCCACCCAGGCGAAGGGCCACATCTGCCCCCTTCGGTTTCGAATCGCAGTCTGGAACTCCGGCCACGAATAAGACTCGACCTGCAGTTTCACCCCGATCGCGGCAAACACGTGGGCGTCGAAATCCGCGATCTGACGAGATGTGGCATCGGAAGCCGTCACATATACCAATGGCGGAAGCCCCTTGCCGTCCGGGTAGCCGGCTCTCGCAAGGTAATCTTTCGCTTTAGTCAGATTAAATTGCCTGTACGGGTTTTTAAAACTCGGATCATAACCATCCAGACCGGGAGGGATCGGTCCTTGGGCGGCAATGGTCCGCCCGTTAAAAAAGAGTTGGTCGAATTTATCCTCGTCATACGCGAGACTGAGCGCCTGGCGTAGTAGCTTGTTTTTCCCGAGCAAAGGATCCGACATATTCAATGTCAGATGAGTTATATCGAGGTAGGGCGATCGCGAAAGGCGGATACCTTTTACCTTCAGCTCCGAAGAAAGCTCCTTACGGGGCGTAATCGCCTGGGCAAATCCATCCTTTGGGATAAAGGTCGCATCGAGGCCCCCAGAGAGAAAAGCAAGCCACATCGGGTGCCACTCCTCATATACCTGAACAACAATCCGATCGGCGAGCGGCAGCTGCTTTCCCCCATCTTCCAGAAAACCCGCCGCCTTGTCTTCAGCCTCCCCTTCGCTCGGATAGAGTTCTTTTCGATAGGTCGGACTGCGCGCCCAGACCAGCCTCGAATTGGAGGTGAATTCAAGTAACCGGAATGGTCCCGTTCCGATCGCTCGGGCGCCGAACTCCTTACCGTAGAACTCGACCGCCTCGCGAGCAACAATCGAGGTAAACGGCATCGCGAGTGAATAGAGGAAGGAAGAAGAACGCTTTACGAGCCGAATTTCAACGGTGTACCGGTCCGTGGCGCGCAAACCCACGACGTCTCTGCCGTAATCGGCCCCGTTCTTCCGGGCGAGTTCGCGCCATTCGTTCAACCCTTCGATTTTTCCATCCAGCAGCCACCAGCCGGTCGAGATCAGTTTGGGATCCGCAAGTCGTTTGAGGGAGTAAACGACGTCCTGCGCCGTCATTTCACGGCCTTTCCCTCCGGTTTGTTTGAAACAGCGGTCATCTTGAAAAAGCACGCCTTTCTTAAGGCGAAAAACGTGGATCTTCCCGTCGGCACTCACCTCGGGTAGCGATTCGGCAAGATTGGACACCAGCACGTACGGCCGCTTTAGAAAGTGATACTGAAGAAGCGTTTCATACCCTCTGGTGACCTCTTCAGCCGAATAGATGTCATCAGCGTAGATCGGATCCAAGGTCCGGATCTTCTGCGGCTGCGGCCAGTGGATCGTATTGAGAGGCTCTTTTCGTGACCGGTTACTGCATCCGCCCGCACCGATGGCGAAACATAACAGGAGCCCGACTGAGACCGAAGAAACCGTATTACGCGTCAACACGCGTCCAGCTCGGGAGGAATGCATCGATCAGCACCTTAATGGACGGCATCACGGTCGCGCCAGCGGACCTTGATTTCGCCGGCTCCAAGCGACGATGTCGCCTCCCACCTCCGCGGGCTCTTCGTACCCTCCTCGGGGTCGTCGAACTTGAAATGAACGGCCATCGGCACAGTCCCCTTTCGCTCCCAAATCAAGAACTCGGGCCATGGGTTTCCGGCCCATGGGCGATAGGAATAAGTAAACTGCTCTTCCTCTCGATCCAGCGACGCTCTCGTCCGGACGACCAACTCACCTTGCGCAGTGACGGAAGAATTTGCTTCTCGCCGCGCTTCAGGACCGGGACAGGGTATCCGGCCCAAAAAAAGATCCGTCGCGAAATGGAGCGGAATCCCTCCCCAGGAATGATAGCCCTGCTCCTGAAGTCGCGGGGCTTTTTTACTTCCCGAAGACTCTATCGTGTATTTCTTGCCTTCGATTCGAATGATAGCCTCGGATGCCCCAAGGAGATTCGTCACCTCGAGATGCAGGGAATCCGGTGATTTCACTTGTACGGTTGCGGGAAACTGCCCCGAAGCCTCTTTAGATTTCGCCTTAAGCCAGACCGTCCCGCTCGCCGCGGTGACAGACATTCCTGGAGCCGCAGGACCGCAAGTCTGCTCCAGAAGAATTCTTGGATCAGCATCTTTCGTGATCGGGGCATGAGCACACCCGGTCAGAGCAACAACCAAGAGCCCCGCAAACATGAAAAAGAAATGTCTATGCATGGCAGAAGCTTCACACGAACTCTACCGCCGGATCAAGCCTATTTGCCCCGTTTGCCAGCAGGCATTCTTCGGGCATCCTGCGGAAGGGTCTCCTCTGAAGGGGGCTGACTCGCGATTTCACCCTCCGAAGAGCCGGACGGCTCGCCTTTCGCCAGCTCGCGTTCAAGGTTCAGGAGCTTGCTCTCGATCTTCTTCTTCATCGAATCATCTTCCGCGTACTTGACCGCGTCCGAGTACTTGCTCAGGGCCTTTTCGCGGAGGTTCTTTCGAAGATAGACGTCCCCGAGATGCTCGAGGATGGTCGGCTCATTCGGCTTCATCCGGGCGGCTTTCTCGAGCGCGACGACAGCCTCGCCCAACCTTCCCCGGACAAACAGATACCACCCCCAGCTGTCCTGGATGTAACCATTGTCAGGCTTGAGCTCGATAGCACGTTTCAAAAGTTTTTCAGCGTCTCCCAGACGGATTCCTTTTTGAGTCCAGGTGTAACCAATGTAATTCAGGGCGTCGACGTAATCCGGATTGAGCTTCAGGATTGCTTCCATCTGCTCGAGCCCCTTTTCAGTGTTTCCTTGCCGATCGTAAAGACTTCCCAGATAGTAAAGCGCCTTCTCGTCTTCCGGAAATTTCTTCACGGCACGTTCAAGGATACTGACCGCCTCGTCCAGATTCTTTTGCTCCTCCTCGAGGCTCGCCTGAAAGATATAGAAGGTGGGTGTATTGGGTGCTTTCCCAATAGCCTCTGAAATGAACTGCAGGGCCGAAGAAGCCGATCCGCTCTGCTTCAGAAGATAAGCAACGTGCAAAGCGGCTTCGGAGTAGAGCTTAGAATCGGGCTTCACCTGTTTGAGCTCGGCGATTGCTTCCGGATAAAGCTTCATTTCCTCATAGACACTGCCCAGGTAATAATGCACCCGATCAGATTCAGGGTTTTTCTCGAGAATATTCTTGAAACTGGCGATCGCTTTTTCAAAATCTTTCGTTTCCATATAGATGAGCCCCAGTTTGACCCGGGCGTTCATATCGTCAGGATCGCTCGCCTCAATCCCCTGAAGGAAGGGGATGGCTTCCTTGTATTTTTCTTGCTTCAGGTAAATCGTCGCAAGTCGATTTGCCGCAGCCAGATCCTGCGATTCTTCATAAATCGAGCGATAGATCGCGATCGCTTCCGCGTTCATCCCTTTTTCTTCGTAAAGAAAGCCCAAAGCAAGGCCGGCCTGCGCGAATCCCGGCCGAAGGCCTATGGCTTTGCGATAAGCTGCAATAGCTTCTTTCGTATGCTCGATATTCTGTTCAGCCCTGCCCAAGTAATACCAAGCAAGCGCCGCGTCGCGATTGCGTTTCAAGAACTGGTTCAAAAACCGCGCTGCCTCGATCGTTTTTCCCGCTTCTGAAAGCGCCTGCGTTTTGTAAATCGCCGCCTCTTCGTGTTTGGGATCGATCTTCAAGACTTTTTCATACTCCGCCAGAGCGGCTGGTAAATCGTGCGCGCTCGAATACAGCCCCGCCAACATCAATCGCGCATCTAGAAAATTCGGATCACGCTGCAATGCTTCTTTGCACGTTTCCATTGCATCCGTCAGCATGCCTTTTTTGACATACTCCGTCGCAAGCCGAGCGTAAACGAGAGGAGAGTTGGGATCGAACATCAGGGTCAGCTTGAATTCTTCAATAGCGCGGTCCGGATTTCCCTCGGCGACGTAGGCCTGGGCAAGGGCAAAATGATATTCCGCCGTGGCCTCTGAATTTCTTCGCGCGACCTCGGCATTTCGACGTCCTGCTTCGAGGTCCTGCTTCAAATCCTGGTTCTGCGAATCACCCGAAACGTGCTGCTGACGCGCTTCAAGAGCGACATCAGGCTGAAGCGGTTTGCCAGAACAAGCCGTCAGCATCGACAGTCCTGTCAGGACACCAAGACCGCTCGCAAACAGCGTTCTGTTCATAAAAAAAGCGACCGGCGAAAAGCTTTCGAGCGGTTGATCAAATGGACATCTCTTCATCGGAAGACCCTCTCAACATCACCTTTCGACCTTTTTTCGGGAAAACTGTAAAAGCCGGTTGGAACGCGACGTGCATTGCCCGCAAACCAGCGTCTAGTGGACCTCTTGCGTTAATTCGAAATGTATGGTTTGCTCGGCGCGTTAAAGGCCGAAAAACAGGAATCTGCGGCCGTTAGAGCCAGGCTTGACTTTATCGCCGCAGGTTGTTATTTGGCTAAATAAGTGGTTATGACACATTGTGGCGTAGGCCTGTGTGTTGTTCACTCAACGGGGATCCAAAAAGGGAGCACGGACCCGGGATCAAAGGTCCGGCAGTAATTAATTGTTAGGGGGAATCATGAAAGAGGTCAAAATCATTAAACGTTATCAGAATCGCAAGCTCTACGACACCCATGAGTCCAGTTATGTGACT
>Ga0208375_1001668_pt1 | contig 23762 bp, 23 predicted proteins | sample RifOxyD1_FD_184038 | JGI IMG/M metagenome (GOLD analysis project Ga0208375, IMG submission 184038) | Soil microbial communities from Rifle, Colorado - Rifle Oxygen_injection D1 (SPAdes) | ecosystem: Environmental > Terrestrial > Deep subsurface > Rock core/Sediment | place: Rifle, Colorado...
CAAACTTAGTGAGACGAGAATTAACCATGAGCTTATGTATATAAAGTATATTACACTTTTGGATCAAATAAATGTAGGGCGGAGGTTTGTTACAATAATGAGGCAATGATTACAGAAAAAAAATTAGGATTTTTCAGGTGGGGAATTATGCTATTTATGGCCGGAATTTTTGCTACCGGGGTAAGGGCAGAAGTGTGTGATAACCCTGGAGGATTGTCGGACCCGGCGGTAATTTCCGGGTGCATAAGTAAATACAATGGATTTTTGGATGCGATTTCTAAAGCCAATACCACCAACAAGCAGCAGCTGGATAAGCTTAGGTCGCAAATCGCAAACTTGAAATCGCAAATAACTTCGCTTGAAGGCCAATTGGGGAAATTGGAGAAGGGGATTTTTGAGAGGGAAGTGAAAATCGGAGTTAAACAAGAGTTGTTGTCAGCCAAGATTCGACAGGACTACATGATGCGCAGGGACCAGCCGATATTGCTACTTTTATTTGCCTCCGATTCGGCAGCTGACTTTTTTAAGGACTTGGCCTTCAGGGAAAAGTTGGCCAGTTCCGACAGAGGAGTAATTGCAGCAGTGTCGCTGGAAGTGGCTGATCTGGCCAGCCGGAGTGCGCAACTTAAACTTCAAAAAACCAATCTGGCTGTTTTGAAGGACAAGGTGGACAAACAAACCAGTTTTTTGGCCACCGAGGTAGAGAAGGCCAGTAAGTATGAAGCTGATTTAGGGGGGAAAATTTCAGCCTTAACGGCCAGACAAAATGATTTGTTGGCTGAAAAAACTGGGACCTTTGCCACCACGGTGGGAGATGTGCCTCTGGCGGATGATCCGGCGTCAAGACCAGATTACAATCCGGGTTTTTCTCCGGCCTTTGCGATGTTTTCATTCGGAGCCCCGCATTTTAAAGGGATGAGCCAGTATGGGGCGTTCGGGAGAGCTAAATCCGGACAGTCGGTGGAGACGATTTTAAAAGCATATTACGGAGGAGGAATTGAAATAAAGAAAGATTATTCGACTGGCATAAACATCACCGTGTCCGGATACGGAAGAGTGGACATTGAAACATATGTAAAAAGAATTTACGAAATGCCCACATCCTGGGGGGATCAGGGCGGAATGGAAGCGCTGAAAGCACAGGCGGTGGCTGCCCGATCCTATGCCTTGGCAAGAACAAATAACGGAGCTACCTCTATTTGTGCTACGGAAGCGTGTCAGGTATACAAGCCGGCCAATAAGGGCGGGAAGTGGGATGAGGCAGTGAATGCTACCCGGGGCTGGGTACTTATGGCCGGAGGAAAACCGTTTTCGGCTTGGTATGCCTCCACATCCGGCGGATATCAGACGGCCTACAGCGACAACGGGCATACCACCCCGGGATTTTGGGATACAACATCAAATTGGACCAGATGGGCTGACGGGGCGTATGAAAAGATCGGAGGATCCCCCTGGTTTTACAAAGGGTGGTACAAATCCAGATCGGGCAAAATGTGCGGCAGAAGCCACCCTTGGTTAAAAATGGATGAGTTTGCGGACATGGTGAATGCGGCTATTGTGGTAGACCGGGGAGGGGATGTGAGCGGAATTTTCCCGGAAGATGTAAGAAGTTGCTGGGGAGGAAACGATAATCCCTGGTCTAAGTCCAGACTGGCCGAAGAAGCGGATAAACACGGAGGCAGAGTGACCAGTGTTTCCAGCGTGAGGGTGGAGCACGGAAGTAACGGAATAACCAACAAAGTAATAATCGGAACCAACAGGGGAGAGATAAGTGTTTCCGGAGCTAATTTCAAGAAAGCATTTAACTTGAGAGCTCCCGGAGCACTGGCTCTTAAAAGCGGGTTGTTTAATATTGAGAAGAAATAGCAGTATTGGTGTAAAATTCGGATATGCCTGAAGTTTACAATGCGACGCCGACGGGGGCGCCCCCTTCAACCCCTCCAGTACATACTGATTTGCCTACTCATACCCATACTCAAACCCAAACCCATACTCATCCGGCCGGTCAAGACCAACCCGACCATCTGACCCCCAAGCAACAGGCCAGAGCGTTAATTGAAGAGGTGTTAAAAAAAACGGGTGAAACTAAAAGGAAAATATTGGGGGGGGCGTACGAAGTTTGTCCGGGAAGTTCTTTTATTAATGAGCAAAATGATGAGGAAGTGGTTTTAATTTTAAGGGCGCATCCGATTATGAATTTGAAATGGATGTTAATTGTGGCTGGGGCACTGATACTTCCGGAAATTTTGGGTTGGGCGGGGGTATTTAATCCGATACCTTTTAAGTACGTATTTGTCGGGAAACTGTCCTGGTATCTGGTTATCTTGGGGTTTGCTTTTGAAAAGTTTTTAAGCTGGTATTATTCGGTGTTTATTGTGACCAACGAGAGGTTGGTTGATATTGACTTTGTAAATCTGCTTTATCGGGTGGTGTCTTATGCCAACTTAAACCACATTGAGGAACCGGCAATGGTGATGGGGGGGTTTGTAAGGTCATTTTTTAAATACGGAGATATACATGTAGCAACGGCGGCGGAAGCGCCAACTTTGGAGGCGGTGGGAATCCCACATCCTGATAAGGTGATCCGAATTATTTCCGAATTATCGGAGGAGTTAGAAAAAAGGAGGGAAAGAGGTGAATAACACCGTGGGGATGCAACTGTTGGACAGGTTTGCCACCTCCGGCCCGGAGTGGCTGTTTAAGGGATTTACGGTGGTGGGACTAGTAATGTACACATTTTTTGCTTTGGTGGTGATTCGCCAGGTGGGAGTAATGACCGAGACTTTTGAATCTGACGTGAACGGAACGGTAAGGATTTTTGCCTGGGCGCATCTTTTGCTTTCGGTGTTTTTGTTGGTGGTGGCTGTGGTTATATTGTGAGCTATGGTATTCTGGAGTGGATATGAGTTTGGTGGTGGGAAAATTGGTAGGTAAACAAACCGGAGGGAGATGGAGTCAGGTACATGACTTTTTTCCCGACGATGAAGAAAAAAGGTCCAGAAAGGGAAGGCTTTTGGCCGTAGTAGGGCTACAGACCGAAGAAGAGGCCGGCCAAGTCGAACTGGTGGCGACAGGCAGAGAAGTTTTGTCCAGGTTGCATGAACTGTATTACGGAAGCGGAGAATCGGCCATGGAAGGATTAAAAAACACAGTGGAGATGTTAATGTCTGAGTTTTCTGGGGTTGAGGTGGGGTGTGCGGTTTGGGTGGAGGGGGTAGTGTATGTAGCAACGGGAGGTCGGGTGGGGGTGTGGGTCGGAGTCGAGGGAAAAAAGGGCTGGTTGGTAAGACCGGAAGAAGCTGGCAGACAGAGTTTTAGCGGTAAAGTGAGGGACGGGCTGGTGATGGTTCTGGGTAACGGGGAGTTTTGGCAGGGTTTGCCAGAGGGAACTTTGGCTACAGCGGCTTCAATTTCCGGTGAGGACATGGAACAGGCGATGGAAATGCTGGCGGCGGTGGAGCGAGGCGGGGGAAGAGCGGGGGAGGTGGGGGTGATGCTGCGGTGGACAGGTAAACTAACAGAAACGGCAAAAACAGAGACGGAAGAAGCGGAAGTTGTGGAAACACAGGAGGAGGTTGTTAAAAAACCTCCGATGGGCGGACATTTGTGGGAGGGGCTGAGATCTAAAATCAGATCAAGAGTTTATGTAAATTATGGCGACAGGAAGGAACAAAAAAGAAAAACGATGTGGGTGGGGGTGGGATTTTTAATACTGGTATTTGTGCTGACGGGGTTGGGACAATTGGTTAAGAAAAACAAAGATAATAGCCAGAGCGCGGCAAGTCAGCGAATGGAAAAATTAAGTCAGGATTTTTCTGAGGCCCGCGAACTGTTGGAGATAAACCCGACTCGAAGTAAGCAGATTTTGGAAGCCATTAAAGCTTCCGGCAGCGAGTTGCCGGTTTCCGAACAGGAATGGAATACGGTGTGGCTGAAAGCAATGGGAATAGTAGAGGCAACTCCGATTGAGTTGGTGGATTTAACTTTGGTAAGAGAAAAAGTGTCGGGGACTAAAATCACTTTGATTGACGGAAAAATTATGGCGTTAGATGTTTCGGAAGGCAGGGTTTTGGAAGTGGATACTAAAACGGGAAATGCGAAAGTTGTTGCAGGAGGTCAGGCCGTAAAAGAGGCTAAGCTGTTGGCTTCCTATGTAAGTAAAACATTGGTCTGGGGATCCGGGGGAGTGGTGGAAGTGGGAGGGGGAGCGGCAAAGATTGGCTTTGACGAGGAGTGGGGAGAAATAACAGATATGGAAATATTTGGAGGAAACGTGTATTTGCTAGATAAAGGATCGGGAGAAATCTGGAGGTATGCGGCTAAGGCGGGAGGGTACGGAGAAAAGCAGAAATGGCTGGCTAGTTCTGAGGATCGGGAAGGTTTAAAAATGGCCGAATCGATGACCATTGACGGCAGTATTTGGGCGTTGAGTGGAGACCGGCTGCTTCGATATACGAGAGGAGTGGTGGATCCAGTGGAAGTTTCGGGATTGGATGTAAAGTGGGCGGCAGGAGCGGCGATTTTTTCAGGGGATGAGGTTGAACAACTTTATGTTTTAGACCCGGCGGGGAAAAGAGTAATTGTTTTAAACAAACAGGGAGAATACCTGAAACAGTATACGGCAGTGCAATTGGAAAAAAGTGTTGATTTGGTGGTAGACGAGACTGCTAAGAAGATATATACAATTGACGGACAAAGGGTGTGGAGCATTGATTTATGAAGGTTATAAATAAAAAAGCCAGTTTTGACTATGAATTGGGGGAGAGAATTGAAGCCGGGGTGGAGCTGACCGGAGCGGAGGCTAAATCTGCAAAACTGGGACAGGTTGAAATGACAAATGCTCACGTAAAGATTCAGAATTCCAGATTCAAGAACCAGTGCGAAGCAAACATTGTTAACCTGCACATTTACCCTTACAAACACGCAGATAATACTAATTACGATCCCAAAAGAACCAGAAAATTGTTACTGCATCAAAAAGAAATTATCGCCTTGCAATCAAAAATGAAGCAGTCGGGAAGACTGCTGATCCCGACGGCGATGTATACAAAAAGTGACTTTGTGAAAGTGGAGTTGGCACTGGCCCGGGGAAAAAGAAAATATGAGAAGCGGGAAGAAGAGAAGAATAAAGACAGAGATAGGGAGCTAAGGCGCCTGGTTGATTAGAACAGTTTTGTATTGTGGAGATGGAGGGAGTTGAACCCTCGTGTGAATAGGTTTTGAGTTTCGGTTGTTACAAGTTTGTTTGGTTTAAAGATACCAACATCTGTGACCGATTTGTCTTATCTTAATTTGGGCTGGTCGGACCGATTAAGAGCATTCCGGTTTGGGTTTATCGTCTGTAAACACTAGCCAGAAAAAGTGTTTTACAGATGCCAATTTCATCCTAGCTTAAGCGTTATATACGTATGCAGGACGAATCTGGGTAAAAGGGTTTAGAGAGCGCAGGATATTTCCGGCGTCAGCCATAAAACCTTTTACTTTCGTGCTTAAATTAGCACTTTGGTTTTGAACTTGTTTTACGAGTAAATTCAGCCTCGACTTGCCGAAATTTCAAGGTGCCCACTCATCGAATCCCGTCATCCCCTACAGGCCTTGAATTATACTCCTTGAGGCTGGAACTGTCCAATTTGAGGCTTGCCGGTTGTGTTTGGGAGGGGGTTGGTGAGAGAGTTAATTGGGACACCGTGACTATTACTAAATTAATCAGCTGGTTACTGGACCAGCTTAAGGAATTAATGTTTCCCAAAAGGTGTGTGGGGTGCGGGAAGGGGGGAGAGTATGTGTGTCAGGAGTGTGAAGTGGGGATGTGGGAGGCAGAACAGGTGTGTCCTGCTTGTGGAAAAGAAAGCCAATACGGGCTAGTGCATAAGTATTGCAAAGATAAAACTATGGACGGACTAACCTGTGTGTGGGCTTATGAAGGTATGGTTAAGAGGCTAATTACCAAAAGTAAAAGCAATAAATACCACTACGATTACTTAAAGGAGCTGGCGAGGAAAAGTTGTGGGTCTTTCGATGCTCACGAATTTCTGGGATTTAAGAAATTTCTGAAGACAAACCCGGTGATTATTCCGGTGCCATTATACCCAAAACAGAAGAGACAGATGGGATTTAGCCCGGCAGAGATGGTGGCTTTGGAATTGGGTCGGAAATTTGGAGTTTCAGTTGCGGCTCACGCGCTAGTCAGAATTAAAGAATCTTTGGACCGGGACGGCCGGCTGAAAGCGGGAAGTGAGGTGACAGGTGGCGGCCGGTTTGTACTTAATCCCAAAGCCCCGGCTTTTGAGTTTAAATCGGTGTTACTGGTTGATGATGTGTGGACTTTTGAGCCTATGTTACCCGAATGTGCTTCGGTATTAAGAACGGCGGGAGTTAAATTTGTGTGGGGATGGACGCTGGTACGCCAGTAGAGGTGGGGATTTTACTGGTGGCGATGGCACCGATCATGGCTGTTCGGATGGTTTCATCAACGGTAGACTCGGTGACGGGAGGGAGTTGAGGATTGGGTGCGGGGGCAGCGATTTCAGGGGACGGACTGGGGGGCGAGATTTCGGCGGTGATATTAGTGGCAGTTGTAGATTCAGCTGAGATGGGAGGGGAAGCGGCAGGTTCTGAAGAGGGGACGTTGGCCGGAAGAGCAATGGCCGGGGCGACAAAAGCAACTTTAACAGGAGGATTTAGGACGTCCTTAACCTGATCTACCGTTTGATTGTGTATTAGGCCAGATAAAACAGTACCAAGATCTTTGCCTGAATCAGTGGCGTAAAAGAAGGATTCCATTGCTTTTTCATAATTACCACCTGCGGCTTGGCCCAAAGTTCCGATACCTGACATAAGAGTACTCATTAGAAGTAAAATTAACATTAGCATTAGCTGTGCTCTGTCTTCATCGGTTTGATTTTTTTCAGATCGTGTAGATTTTGCACCAGCTTCCAGTATGGCGTTGACTACTTGTTTTACGGCGGGAGGTGCGTTGGCTTCAAACCTGGCCTGGGTTCCCATGCCCAGCTTTACTAGAGCTTCGGTATAAAGCTGGTTTTGTTCCTGGAGTGAAAGGGCCTTGTTTTGGGAAATGACTTCTATTTGATTTTTGGTACTCTGAATCTGGTCGGGGTCGGCATATTCCTGAGTGAGTTTGGCCGTGGCCTGTGCTGCCTTAAGCTGAGCATCGTATTTAGAGCGCTTGTTGGGATCTCTGAGAACATCGTAGGCCTGGGTACAACGTTTGAAAAATTCTTCGGCTTTATCTCGGTCTTGGGGGGAATCCTGCATGTGATGGTCTGGGTGCCATTTCGTGGCAGCTGTTCTGAAAGCGTCACGAAGGCTTTGGGGGGTGACGTCTTGTGGATTAAGGTTTAGCACTTGGTAAAAACTCGAAGGTTCCAGGTCTGGCTGATTCGGAGGAGTCGTTTCGGTTTTTGAGTCTTGAGGCTTGGAGGTTTCCGCTTTTGGTGGGGGTATAGGAGCCGGTTCGGGATGAGGGCGGGCTTCGGCGTTGGGTGGAGCAGTGGGGGTTGGGGGAGTTTCTGGGGTTGGGGAGGTGGTGGGTGTTGGCCGGGTGACTTTTGCGTCGACTCCGGCTCCTTGAAATAAGTTTTCAGCCAGGGAAGGTTGAACTGTGGAGGTCTCCGGATGGGAGGTCGCTGTGGCAGGGAGTTGAAAAGACTCAGTTATTTTAGGGGCAACCCTTATTGGGGTAAATGAAGCAGAGGCTTCAGACATAGATCTAGTTTAGCATTTCGTGCTAATTGGTATTTTGGATGAGTTTCTGAGAAAATGTGACAATTGGGGAGGATATGCCGATCGGTTAAGGCAATGGTTTGCTAAACCATGACGGGGAAGCTCGTCGGAGGGTTCGACTCCCTCATCCTCCGCAAGGGGGGGGATTGCGACGATTGGTGGAACATGTGAGCAACCTCTACAAAAAAACAAAAGCGTCTTGTGTGGCTGTTTATGCTTTTCAACACACAATAATGCTAATATTTAGTTGTGAAGGCTGTAAAAATTACGGGAATAATAGTGTTTGTTTATCTTTTTATCGGTTTTGTAACTACACTCATTGTTCCATATCACTCAAAGCCATGTTTGCCCTGCCCAGCCGGAGTATTTTGTGGCTTGTGTAGTCCTTTTGAAGAAAAGAAATATACAATTAACGCTGATTTATTTACCATCCAGTTTTGGAGAAGTATAGTTTTTTGGCCTGTTAACCTACTCGAATATAATCAATTACTTGAAGATACACGCGTAGGTCGTTCGGTACGGGTTAATCCATACGAAACTGATACCCGTTGATGCGGAAGGGGCGAGATTCGAACTCGCGGTAGTCTTTCGACTACAAAGGTTTTCAAGACCTTCGCACTCGGCCACTATGCGACCCTTCCAAGGCTGTTTTGGCTGTCAAAATTATACCATCGGATATGGTATATTAGTTTTATGGCAGAAGAAGCAAAAGTGGAACAGGAAAAAACACTCCTGTCCTGGACGGCTAAAAGCAGGCCATATAAACCAGCTGAACAACAGACCAGATTGGTACTTTTAGTGCTGGGAGTGCTGATAACCTTAGTACTGGCTTTTGCGGGGGAGTGGATGTTGATTGTGGTGTTAATGGCAGGAGTATTTTTTTATTACGCCTGGAATAAAGTACCACCGGAAGAGGTGGATTTTTTGGTAACTAACAAAGGAATTCGGGCTTTCGGGAGACTGTATATGTGGTGGGAGTTTTCTTCGTGGTGGGTAGAAGAAAAGTGGAGCGGCCACCTGATGATTCTGAGTTTAAGTTCAGGGTTTGTGAACAGATTGTATATTCCGATTGAAACCGTGAAGGTTGATGATCTTAAGAAGGTGGTTAACACCTATTTGTTGTATCAGAAACCGGCAGAGACTCCGGTAGACGCAATGACTAAATGGGTAGTAGAGAAGTTTCCTTTGCAGAATAAGATTTGACAAGTTGACGTTGAGTTGGACGGAGAGTCGTACTATTATATGGTTGGTGCAACTATGGTTAAGGGTGCGAAGAAGATTATTAGGCTAGGTGGCGTTCAAAAAGATGCGGTATCACTTAGGCAATCTGGTTTATCGTTAGGGGATATTAGTAAGAGATTGATGATTCCTAAATCCACTGTTTTTGGGTGGGTGAGGTCAATACCTTTTCCAGAGAAATATTATGGGTATAACTGGGCCAGAACGATCCAACAAAAAGGAGCCGAAAGACTAAAGGAGTTAAAAAGAGATCGACAAAGGGAAATCTTTGAAGAGGTTGAAAAGGAAGTATCTCAGATTTGTGTGAGTTCTCAAATGGAGAAAGCAGTTTTGTCGATGTTATATTGGGCAGAAGGCGGGAAGACTGGAGGCACGCTGCAGTTTAGTAATACTGATCCTAGGCTCATGAAGCTTTTTGTTTTGCTTTTGAGAAGGAACTATCAAATTGATGAAAAAAGATTGCGGGTGCAGCTTCATCTTCACTATTATCATCCGATAAGAAAAACCAGGACTTTTTGGTCGGAAATTTTAGGAGTACCTGAGTCTCAGTTTAATAAAATAGCCAGAAAACCAAGAAGCAGGGGAAAAAGATTTAGAAAGAATATTGGGGGAATATGTGCTCTTCGGTATAATGAGTTGAGGCTTAAGGAAAAAGTGGTCCAATTTGGGTATGTTTTAGGGGAAAAAATTATTAATTGCTCCCTTAGCTCAACGGATAGAGCGTCGACCTCCGGAGTCGTAGATGGGTGTTCAATTCACCCAGGGAGCACAGAGTAGTTCTTGCCCCAGCCCTTTTAGTCAAACTAAGGGAATCTTATGTTTTTTGATAGGAGGTGGTATGTATTTGAAAAAATCCGAATTGATTTGCGAACGATTTGCTCGGCGGGGGGAACTCTCCCCATACCCCCCGTCTCGACCTGAAGCGGAAGCAAAAAGGATAATTTCAAGTTTTGCTTTTGCCAACTGGCGGAAGGGGTGGGATTTGAACCCACGGTGAGGCAAACGCCCCACAGCGGTTTTCGAAACCGCCGCACTAGACCACTATGCGACCCTTCCACTTGGTGCACCCAGACCGAATCGAACGGTCATCAAAGGCTCCGCAAGCCCTTATTCTATCCGTTGAACTATGGGTGCAGGCAGCCTAATTTTATCATTTGTGAGTTTGTTTATATAATCAGGAGATGGATAAAAAGACATTTTTGTGGTTGGGGTGTGGATGGATGGGGCTTGTGATGATCTTTTCCTGGGTAGGGTATCGGAATTTAGACCCGGATTTTGGTTGGCATCTAAGGACGGGGGAAATGTTGTTGACTTCGGGAATTCCCAAAACCGACCCCTTTTCATATACGATGCCCAGTTTTCCATGGGTGGACCACGGAAGGTTGTCTGACGAGCTGATTTACCGATTGTATTCGTGGGGAGGAATGGGACTGACGGCGATGGTGTTTGGAGCAATTGCCGTAGGGGCGGTGATGATAGCAATTCCAATGAGATTGTGGAAATGGGCAATTGTACCCATGCTTTTGGGGACGGGAGTGTTTTTAACCAGGGCGGGAATACGGCCACAAGTAGAGGATTGGTTGGGGCTGGCGATAGTGATGAGAATGCTTCGAAATGACTTTTTGGGTAAAAAGGCCAGGTGGCTGGTTGTGATTTTGTTTTATTTTTGGGCTAATTTTCATGGCGGATTTGGAGTAGGACTGATGGTTTTGGGGTTGGGAGTGGGATTTAATTGGATAGCAAAAAAAGCTAACACAAGGGACCTCTTGATGGTTCTTTTGGCGGTGTTGGTAACTTTACTGACTCCATACGGGATTAATTTGTGGTGGGAGATTTGGCTGACGATATCTGACTCAACTTTAAGAGGGTCGATAGCCGAGTGGCAGCCATTTTTTGTAAGAGCGGACCTGGGTTATTGGCTAGTGGCAGCATTGGTGGGGGCGGTGGTGAGTGTTGAATACAAAAAAATTCCGGTGTGGGAGATAGTGGTGATGGTAGTACTGTTTGGCATGGGAATGTCGAGCCTTAGATATATGCCGCTATTTGTGTTGGCGGGTACACCGATGGTGGCGGCATTTATAGAAGAGATTTACAGAAAAGTCATGACTAATCCGGTAAACGCGGTCGAGTTTTTGAGGAGAGAAAATTATCCGGGGGAAGTATTTTCGAGCTATGGCTGGGGCGGCTTTTTGATATGGAAGCTGCCGGAAAATAAAGTGTTTATTGACGGAAGAATGCCAAGTTGGCGGTGGAAGGCGCCACCAGGCGAGAGTGATCGGGCGTTTGGGGATTATAAAAATGTGGTGGACGGAGGAGAATTTGAAGCTGTTTTTGACAAATATAACGTAAGAGTGGTGTTGTGGGGGAAGCCGGAAAAGGAGGCGAAGGAAGTGAAACCCGGGAGGATTTTTGAATGGCTAGTGAGAGACGAGAAGAAAAAACGAGGTGAGGAGCTGGTGACTCGCTTAGAAAGGGCAGGTTGGAAAAAAACATATCAGGATGATGTGGCAGCAATTTATGTGAGACAGTAGTGTTTTAGCCGATCCAGTACCAATTGACGAAATACGGGGAGGTGATAAGAAAAAGAACCAGGAAGGCGCTGAGCGTACCCAGGTAGGGGAAGGGTTTGAGGTTTTGGGCTAAAAATACAAAGACAGGGAAGGAAACCGACTGATAACGACTAAAGGAAGCCAGGTCGCGGGTAAAAAGTGGAACAGCCCAGACAACCAGGCTAATAAGCCAAAGAACTCGGGGCAGTTTGGGGTAGCTTTTATACAATAAAAAGGCTAACAGGCAGACCGAAAGGGCATCGATCTGAGAGGAGTGGACCGAGTGAAGCGGGAGCTTCTCAAGATTGAGTATGGTAATGAGGTTTAAGATGGGGTAAGGGAGGGAAATTTGGGGAAACCAATTATTTAAGACGTGGAAAAAAAAGAAAGGGTCTTGGGTTGTTGCCAGGTTGAAAACGATCCAGAGAAAAAGCGGGAGAAAGCCGATTAGTAGATAAAGAAGAATGCGGGGAAGGGGAAGGCGTTTAAGGGCGACTAAATAAACAAGCCCAAGAGGCAGGGTTATACCTTTGGAAATTCCCAGAGCGCCAAGGAAAAAAGCCGCAGGGAGAAGATTTTTTTTGATGACGAAATATGAGAACCAGATGAGGCAAAAGAGTTGAACCCCTTCTGCATAATAACTTCTGAAAAAAACAGAGAAAGGGAAGAGGAAAAACAACCAAACGGTTTTTTGAGCAACTGAAGCAGAAAACAATTTGCTGGTGACAAAATACAGACTGATAAAATTGGCCAGTAGAAATACCTGAGTGACGATAAAAGCTGATAGTTCAAGATGTTTGGTGAACAGATCAAAAACACGAATAATTAAAGGGAAAAGGGGAAAGTAGGCAAATGCCGAGTTGCCCATAAGGGACTTGTCGGATATGTTGGCGTTTTGGTTGGGAGAGTAGGTGTAGCCGGTGGAGGCAATTTTTAAGTACCATTGGGAATCATACTGAGCCAGAGCTGAGAGGAGACTAAAGGGTTGATGATTGATTCTGGGGTCAGGGAGAAAGTGGTGGGCATTCAGGCTGTATTGGTCAAAATTGAAAGGGACGGAAGAATTAAAGAGAACCAGAAATAAATAAAAGAAGGTGTTGAAGATCACAAACAAGAGTAAATGAAGGCGGAAGGTGCGATCGAAAAGGAGGCTAGCCATGATAGAATTATAAGGTCTGGAAGGGTCGCATAGTGGTCGAGTGCGCTTGCTTGGAGAGCAGGTATAGCCGCAAGGTTATCGCGGGTTCGAATCCCGCCCCTTCCGCCAGGTAGGATTTTGCAAGCGATTGGAAGCCGTCTCGCTTCGCTCGGCGGCCAATTTGTATTCATTTTTAGGCGAAACAAAATGCGTTTATCAATAAGGGCAAAAGGAATTTTTTAATCCCTATGAATTTAGAAGAAAAACCAAACATCGTTGAGCGCCTCGAAATCGTTGTGTCTGGTAGTTTTCGTAGGCACATGGAACAAATAGGGAAAGTGCTTGAAAATTTTGAAAAAGCAGAGGTAAAGGTTCTTGCGCCAGCAACAAAAGAAGCTCTTAATCCCGATGAAGAATTTATTATTCTCGCAACAGATGACCCTGATAAGCCACCGCATAGGCTTGAAATGGATTTTATGCGAGAAATACACAAAGTCGATTTTTTATATGTAGCTAACGTTGGAGGATATGTTGGGCAAAGTGCTGCAACGGAAATGGCATACGCCAGATTGAAAAACTTGCCTGTTGTTGTCGCCGAAGTGGTAGAAAAATTTTCTGATGAAATTCCCGAAGAAGCGCAAGAACTTTTAAGAAGAGTTATTTCTGGCGTCTTGCCTATTTCCGATATTTCTAAAGAGAAAATCGCGGATTTAAAACAGAAACTTATAAGTCAAGATCCATCAAATTTGAGCGAGGGAGAAAGCAGAATTCTACAGTCCCTTGTTAAAAAACTTTTAAAGGATTTGAAATCTTTACCCTTATGAAACAAAGCGACCTTAATCTCAGACAAAATCCAACACTCCGCGATTTTCAGGAATATGTCGCGCAGCTTGTAAAAGAACGCGGTTTCGATAAAGAGACCGTGTCAGAAATGTTTATGCTCTTTCTTGAAGAATGTGGAGAGATGGCAAAAGCTGCGCGAAAAACGCAGAAAATGAAAACTGATAAAAATTCCGAGCAATTTCATTTTGATCATGAAGCCGCCGATGTGTTTATTTATCTTTTGGACATTTGTAATCATTTCGGCATAGACCTCGAAAAAGCCTTTCGAGAGAAAGAGGGGATTAATAAGAAAAGATTTTGGGAGTATTATTTTCATAATTGAATGCAGCCAAAGAAAAACTTGAAATTGTTAATTTTCGCGGCGGATCCGCTTATGTTTGCCCCGCCACATCCGAGTCACGCAAGGCGCGGCGAGTAAATTCGGCTCGAGCTATTTTAAGAATACGCCGCCAGGCAGGGAAAGATGGGGTACAATCTGATGATGCTGAGAAAACTTTCGGTGATAGTGCCGGCTTATAACGAAGAGAGGACAATTAAACAAACACTCGAAAGACTGGTGGGTCTGAAGTTGGTGGGGTGGAAAACGGAAATAATAGTGGTGAGTGACGGAAGTACTGATAATACGGACAAAATAATCAGGAATTTACGGTTGCCACAGAATACAATCAGGATATTCAAACCGGAAAATCAGGGTAAGGGGGCGGCTATTAAAACAGGACTTTTGAAATCAACCGGGGAATATGTGATTATTCAGGACGCTGATTTGGAATATAACCCGCAGGAAATTAAAAAATTGGTAAAAAAGGCAGAGATGGAAAATTTGCCAGCGGTGTTTGGAACCAGAAACAAGGGAATTAAAAACGCATATAAATACCCGGTGATGTTTTGGGGAGCCAGAGTACTATATTGGTTGATTAATTTGGTTTACAAACAGGACTTAAGCGATCCGGAAAACTGTTATAAATTAGTTAAAAGAAAGATGTTGGATTTTGAAATTACCGAGAAGGGATTTGGGGTTGAGGTGGAACTGGTAGCTAGGCTTGCTAAAAAAGGAATCAAAATTGCCGAAGTGCCGATTAGATATACCCCCAGAGGGTACAGTGAGGGTAAAAAAATCACCATTTGGGATGGAGTTAAGGCTATTTGGCTCGTGTTTAAATTTGCTATATGAAAGCACTTGCTAAGCTGGCAGTGGGAATTTGGCTAATGACACTGGGCTACTTTGGGTATCTTGGGGCAACAACTTTACCCAGCGAAGGGGACAGTTTGGCTTATCATTTGCCGATTGCCAAATTGGTGGAGACAGGAGAATGGACTAAAAGAGAGAATTTTTACGATGCAATGATGTATTACCCGTCGTACGGGGAAACGGTGGTGGCGGGTTTTATAAAAATGGGAATTCCGGCCAATTTGTTTAACGTTTTGGGGTGGGTGGTATTTTCAGGGGTGGCGTTTGGATTAGGAAGAAGGTTGGGTCTTGGGAGAGATCAAGCGGTAATAGCCGCGGTAACGGTGGCAATGTGGCCGACGGTGGTGAGGCTTTTAAATAATCAAACGATTGATATTTGGGTGGGCATTTGGTGGATGGCGGCCTTAAGACAGTTGTTGATGTTGGGAAAGAGCGAGAAACCAAAAAATGCAGCCGGGATTAAAAACTGGGTTTGGTTGGGAATATATTTGGGCCTTTTGGTGGGAACCAAATATTCGGGAGTTTTTTACGCTGTGATCCTGGCGGGAGTATATGGCAGTACACTATGGAGGACTTCAACTAGGCAGAAGATGGGTTTTGGTTTGGCCTTTTTACTGATCGGGGGGTTTTGGTACGTAAGGAATTGGCTGGTAATCGGAAATCCGGTGTATCCGGCGCAAGTACTTGGGTTTGTCGGGGTTTCTGAACTGGCTTATTTTTCCTGGAGACCGTGGATGACGGTAATTAGATATCCGGGACTATTGGTGTCGGCTTTGGTGTCTGAGTATTTGGTTTGGTCGTTGGGACTACTAGCGCCTCTAATTATTAGAAACAAGCTGATCCTTTTAGGACTATTGAACTTAACAGTGTTTTTAATTTTGCCATCATCGTATGTGAATGTTGTCTCGGATATGAGATATAACCTGGTAGTTTTTTTGCCAATCTTTTTTTCCGGATGGAGGTGGATGGCGCAGAGAGGGAGAGGAGAAGTGATGGCAATTTTGGGAGGACTGAGTATAGTTTCTGAAATGACCCAAATGGATTTTAGACCCAAAATGTTTGTGGGACTGATGGTGGTAGTTGGGGTTTGCTTGCTACTTATTAACAGGATGAATTTCAAACCTTTGGCGACTTTGAAAATTAATGATTAAAAAAATATTGCCATTACTAATAGTGGCAGGACTGGCGATTTGGAGCGTGTGGCCGATGGTAAAGTGTGTTTCATGTGTGGCCGATTTTGGGAGAGACGGGATTTTAATTAACTGGATAATCAACCGGTCGGGCAAAAATTTATACGGTTTACATTCGGGTGGGGTGGAGCTACTTTTTGGGGGAGACATATTTTATCCATATACGAACGTATTGGCCTATTCTGACATGTTTATGGTGACTGCTTTATGGGCATATCCTCTGGGCAGGTGGTGGGGAGATCCGAGGATAGTTTCGGGTCTGGTGATGGTAGTAGGACAGGTGATGACAATGACGATTTGTTATTGTTGGTGGAGACGAATAACTAAAAATAACTGGGGAGCTGCTGTGGGAGCTATCGTGTTTGGGTTGTCACAAATCCGGTTTGAATACCAGGTACATATGCAGATGTGGAATATGGTTAATTTGCTTACGGCCGGCTGGTTAATGGCGGAGTGGGTGGAGGGAAAGTACAAAAAAACCTACCTACTGATTTTGGGGGTGGGGCTTTTGGGGGTACAGGTGTGGGAGAGCCTATTGCCAGTATATTTTTCCGCGGTGATGGTGGCGGCAAAAATAGTAGTAGACAGGCGGCCGCCGATTAAACAACTATTACTCGCGGCAACAGTTTTTTTGGTAGTGGCATTTTTGCCACTAAGAGCATATTGGCAAGTATCGCGGGAATTTAATTTTCAAAGGACAATACGCGACGCGGCCAACGGGGGAATGAGCGTAGATGATTTGTGGGGTAAGTTTGCCAGTCCGGGGTTGTATGTACTACTTGGGGTAGTCGGGATGAGGATAGTTGGGAAACGAAAATTACTGGGGACGCAAGAACGGCGAACGTTAAGATGGCTGGGGCTTATTTTAATAACCAGTTTAATTTTGGCTTTGGGACCAACTTTAAAGTGGGGAGGAAAAACGGTGAAGTTGGGGGGGAAAATTCCAATCGCTTTACCTTATGCCGCTGCTTACTATTTGGTACCGGGAATGGATGCGTTCAGAACACCATCCAGGTGGATATTTTTAACCGGTTGGGCGGCTTCGGGGATAATTGCGGTGGGGTTTAATAACATTCAATTCTCCGAGCTTAAACAAAATCTGAACCTGAGCAATTGGAAAAGGAAAAAGCGATTAGTGGGAGTTTGGGGATTGCTACTGACGGCTGTCGTTGGGGGAACGGCGATATCGAAAGTAAGACGAGTGCCGGGAGATGGTGACGTGCCGACGATCTACAGATGGCTAGGCAGCCAGCCGGGTGAAGTAGTGGTGATTTTGCCGATGTATGCTGATGAAAGAGAAATTGAGCGATTGCCGTATTCATATGTGCATCAGAAGAAAACCATAAATGGATTTTCCGGATTTTATCCTCCGGAAAGAATGAATACGGTTTCCAGGCAAACGGCGGATGAGTTTAGGGAGCTGGGGGTGAATTGGGTGGTGGTAGAGAAAGGGGAAGCAATAATTGAGGGGTTAAAGTTAGAATATGCTGACAAAGAACATGAGGTGTTTAAAATTTAATTATGATTAAAAGACTGCTGGTAATTTTGGGGGTGACGGTGGTAGTCCTTGGGGTAGTCGGGGGAGGGTGTGCGTATTCGATTGTGGATGTAGCCAGAAGAATGGTGAATTTTCAGCTGACTCTTAATGGATCAAGTTACAAAACATTCAGGTGGTGTACTAATGCTTTACCGTTTACGGATAAGGTTGAGAAGTTGATGAATAAAAAATGGGTGATCGTTCTGCAAAACAATACGGAACTGCGGCCTACAGGAGGGTTTATGGGAAGTTTTGCGACCATTATGACTAAGTGTGCAGCAGACAAAAGACAGTGTGGGATTAAAGACATTAAGTTTTCTGATATTTATGAGCCGGACGGAAAGTTACCGGGGCACGTGGAGCCACCGTATCCGATTCAGGAGGCGTTCGGGCAGGGATGGTGGAAGCTGCGGGATGCCAATTGGGATCCGGATTTTGCCTCGTCTGCAGGTACAATATCCTGGTTTTTAGAGCAAGGGGGAGAAGGCTTAATTGACGGAGTGGTGGGAGTTAATTTATCCACAATAACTTCGATTTTGGAAGTATTGGGACCTCTAAAGATGGTGACTTACGATGAGACAGTGACTGCTAAGAACTTTTATAATCTGGCGCAAAAGTATGCTGAGACTCGAACAACCGGCAACAAGACCGACAAACGGGGGTTTTTGGGCGCAGTGGGCACGGCTTTGGTTGAGGAGATAAAAAGCGCAGGACTTGTAGATCAGATTAAGCTAGCTAAACTAATGGCCGGGGAACTAGAGTCAAAACAAATTTTGATTTGGGCAAAGGATGGGGCGTTGCAAGAAGACATGGTGAGGATGAGATGGGATGGGGGACTCGGGGCGGGTTGGAATGAGGTAGGAGATTACGTTTATGTGGTAGATAGCAATTTGGGAGCCAACAAGTCTGATTGTTGTATCGAGAGAAGTTTAGTCCAGGAAGTGGCCAAAAAGGATGGTCTGGCCCAAGTTAGTTTGCGAGTAATCAGAAAAAATAATAACCCAACCGAAGTGCCCATACCTCCCTATTTTTGGGGAGGGGAGTATGTCGATTATGTAAGAGTAATAGTGCCGGTGGAGGCTAATAAAATAAGTGGAGTGAGGGTGGGAGGAATTGAGTTGAAGCAAATGACAGAAGAGGATTTCAAAATCCCAAATTCGCTGAGGTGGGGACGAAGTGAAGGACAATACAATGTGGAGCTGAAACAGGGGTTTTATGTGATAGGGTTTTGGATGACAGTAAAAGCCGGGGAAACCGGTGAAGCCAGCGTGTTATGGGAAAGCAGAAGAGGGGCAGCAGACAAATATGAGTTGTGGGTAAAAAGACAGCCGGGGATTGAGACATTTAATTATCAACTGACGGTTAATAATAAAATCGCCGTAAAAGAAAAAGTGGACAAAGACAGGTGGTATTCGGTATTATTGGGGGGATGAAGGGTGTTGGATTTGGGTTGGGGGTGATACTTGCAGCAATCGTGGTACTTTCCGGCTTTAGAACCGTGGGTTCAGGTGAAGTGGCGGTGGTGACCCGGTTTGGGCAGGTAACAGGAAGAGTGCTATCCCCGGGGGCTTCAATAATTTTGCCTTTTCTGGAAAGGACTTTGTACTACAACACCAAAAAGATAAACTATGAAACAGCTCCGGATGATAAATCAATTTTGTCGACAGCCGATTACAAAGACATCCCGGTTGATACCAACACTGAGGACGGGCAGCCGGTAGACATTTCTTACACAATCAGGTTTTCCGTTGATCCGACCAAGGCTACCTGGGTGGCACAAAATATTGGACCTGAGGAGGCGCTAGTGGAAAAGATCGTAAAAACGGAATCACGGGTGTGGATTCGGAATGTGCCGCGGGGACACTCAGCTGAACAGCTGTATACCGGGGAAGGATCGTTGCGGGTGCAAGAGGCTATTTATGACAAGTTAAAGCCGATTTTTGAAGCTAACGGACTAATATTGGATATGGTGGGTATTCGGGAAATTGCGTTTGACAAGACATATGTAGATGCAATTAAGGCCAAGCAGGTAGAACTGGTTAAAATTGAGCTGGAGAAAAACAAAGCAGCTCAGGAGGAATTTCGGAAACAGCAAAGAATTACGGCAGCTGAAGGACAAGCCAGAGAGCAAGAGCTGCAGAGACTAACCATAAATGATGCGCTGCTTAGGAAATTGTGGATTGAGAAATGGGACGGAAAACTGCCTACTTATGTGGGCGGTGGCGATAATTCAACCCTACTTCAAATACCAAACTAACGGCGGTGGACTATAATGCGATAAATGCCTGAGAGACAGCTGTGGGCAAGGTGTGACTCCTGCGAAAAAATATTTGAGGGTAATTTGGCGTGGGAGCTTGAGGATGGGTTTTGTGTATTGAATTTGCGAAGTTTGTTACTCAGGGTGTTAAACGTGCATCATAGACATTTTTCGGAAGAGGCGGTTCATCACCAGCTGTTTTGGGTATATTCCTCAAGGGCAGAAGCCGAAAGAAGAGGTCTACGGTTCGGGTTTATAAACATGTCTAGTGAAGGCGGGGCTACGGCACAATTAGATGAATAAGGTCTCGGGATATATCTGGGGTGGGATATAATCGGGGCATGGTTGACCAAGTAGAAGAAGTTAAAAGCAAAGTGGATATCGTGCAGACGGTTTCTGAGTACGTGAAGCTGACTAAAGCCGGCAGAAACTTTAAAGGATTGTGCCCGTTTCATGGAGAAAAAACACCGTCGTTTATGGTTAACCCGGAGCTGCAGATATTTAAGTGTTTTGGGTGTGGGGTCGGAGGAGACGTGTTTGAATTTGTGCAGAAAATGGAAGGGGCAGAGTTTGGTGAAGTACTAAGAATGATGGCAAAGAAAGTGGGGGTGGAACTGACAAGTTATGTGCCGACGAAAGCTGAGGATGAGCGAGAGATGTTATATCGAATTAATCAGCTGACAGCTGATTACTATCATTATTTATTAACCAAACACGAAGTGGGGAAAGAAGCTTTAGAATATGTGCTGGGACGGGGAATAACCCTGGACTCGGTAGAAAAATTTAAGTTGGGGTTTGCGCCTGAAGGATGGGATTTTTTGATTAAATTTTTAACGGGTAAAAAGAATTTTCAGATGGCCGATTTGGAAAGAGGGGGACTGGTGATTGCCAGTCCTAAGGGCGGGTATGACAGGTTTCGAAACAGAGTAATTTTTCCTTTAACAAATCATCGGGGACAAGTGGTGGGGTTTGCCGGCAGAGTCATGCCGGGAAGTGACGAAAAGAGCGGAGGCAAGTATGTAAATACATCCGAAACAGAGATTTATCACAAGGGAGATCTCTTATACGGATTGGATATAAATAAAATGGAGATTAAGTCGGCCGGATGGGTGGTGGTGGTTGAGGGGGAAATTGACGCAATAGCCAGTTACCAGGCAGGGGTGAGAAATGTAGTGGCAATTAAAGGATCGGCTTTAACACAAAGACAGGTGGATTTACTAAAGAGGTACACAGATACGCTAATTTTGGCTTTGGATGCTGATTTGGCCGGGGACATGGCTGCCCGAAGGGGGATTGAGATGGCGGAAAAGGGGGGAATGATTATTAAAGTAGTGGAGACCGGGTCGGTGCGGGTCAACCCCAAGAAATATAAAGACCCGGGAGAGTGGGCAATTGATGACGCTAAGGGTTGGGTTAAGGCGGTGGAGGAGGCTGTGCCAATTTATGATTTTTATATTACATCGGCGGTGGAGCGATACGGTCTGGAAGCGGTGGGGAAAGCCAAGATCGGGAAAGAACTATTGCCGATTTGGGCAAAAATCGAAGACGAAATTACCAAAGGACATTACATAAAAAGATTAGCAGAGGTGTTGGGTGTAGGAGAAGGTGATGTGAGAAGACAAATGGAGAAAACATTAAATTCGAAGGCTGATGGAGCCGGTAAACAAGAGGCCCAGAAACCGAGTGATCAGGTGAAAACAAGGAGGGAGATACTTGAAGAGGATCTAATAAGACTGGCTTTGGTGGGGGAGCGAAGCGAAGAATTGACCAAAGAACCCATTAAGGGTTGGATTCAGTCTGAGTTTTGGAAGAAAGTGATCGATGAGCTGGCAAAAGGATTGAGTGTGAAAGAGCTTCCGGCTGAACTGCGAGAGCGAACGGCCGGACTTTTAATGTCCGAATGGGAGTTTTCCGAGGGTGAGTGGGTAAAGGTACTAAGAGAGATGGAAATGGAACATATCAAGGCTAAGAAAGCAGGCTTAGAGTCTGAAAAAGACCTGCCGGAGATAGCCGAGTTGGCCAAAAGATACAACGATTTGACTAAAGGCAGGTAGTTAGGGTAATATTCGGACAGTCGTTTGACCATGACGTGTCGGTAGTTTGTGAGTACTTCCGACTTGACACAGGTCCTTTTTGTTTGGATTTATTAAAAATATGTCTAGTACAGCAAAACTTGCCGAAGCGGCAGAAAAATTACTGGCCAAGGGTAAACACCAGGGGTTTTTGTCGTTGGATGAAATTCTGGAAGCGTATCCGGACGCTGAGGACAAACTTGAGGAGCTGGATGAGCTGTTTTTGAAACTACTTAAAGTAGGGGTGGACGTATTTGAGACGGTGACTGAAGAAGAGATTGAGGAAGATGAACAAGCCGTAGCCGAACTGGAAAAAGAGATTGAGGCGCTGACAAAGATTTCAGGAGCGGCAGTAACCACAGACCCGGTGAGGATGTATTTACGGGAGATCGGAAAGATTCCGCTTTTGAAACCTGAAGAAGAAATTTCGCTGGCTCAGAAAATTGAGAAAGGGGACAGAAAAGCCAAGAAGAAACTGACTGAGAGTAATTTGAGACTGGTAGTGTCCATTGCCAAAAAGTATGTGATGAGGGGATTGTCTCTTCTGGACCTTATCCAAGAGGGAAACCAGGGACTAATCAGGGCGGTAGAAAAATATGATTGGCGCAAGGGGTACAAGTTCTCTACCTATGCTACCTGGTGGATTCGACAGGCGATTACCCGGGCAATTGCGGATCAGGCCAGAACCATCAGAATTCCGGTACACATGGTGGAAACCATTAACAAATTGATCAGGACCCAAAGACAGTTGATGCAGAAATTGGGCCGGGAACCGACAGCTGAAGAAATTGCCGAAACGATGGGGGAGATGACCGCTCACAGAGTCCGGGAAATATTAAAGATTGCCCAGGACACGACTTCATTGGAAACGCCGGTGGGTGATGAAGAGGATTCGATGCTGGGAGATTTCATTGCCGACACCTCTCAACCGTCACCAATTGAGGCGGCTTCCAGAGAGCTTTTGAAAGAAAATATTGAAGAAGTGCTGTCGACTTTAACCGACAGGGAGGCGAAGGTGCTGCGAATGAGATTCGGGCTGGACGGGAAGAACTCGATGACACTAGAAGAGGTAGGTAAAGAGTTTGGAGTAACCAGAGAAAGAATCCGGCAGATTGAGGCTAAAGCCTTAAGAAAGCTAAAGCATCCCTCAAGACGCAAAAAATTGCAGGACTATTTGGATTAAAATGTGGGAGTGAGACAGTTTTTTCTGGGTTTGGGTTTAATAGTTCTTTTAACAGGAGTGTTTTTTTGGCCGGTGATTGGGCAAGGGAAAGTTGCTTTGCCTGGAGATGTCTTGGTAGGGATGTATTTCCCCTGGCTGTCTTCAAAGTGGGGTTATGAAGTGGGTGTGCCGGTAAAAAATCCCATGTTGTCAGATCCGATTTCACAGAATTTTGTATGGAAAAGCCTGGTTGCGGCAGCATACAAAAGAGGTGAGTTGCCACTTTGGAATTCATATTCGTATGCAGGATATCCGCTGATGGCCAATTTCCACAGCGGGGCGTTTAATCCGTTTAACTGGTTTATGGTGTGGTGGGGAAATGTAAACGGGTGGAATTTACTGATTATGGCAGGACAACTGGCAGCGGCCATGGCCATGTATGTATTTTTATTTAAACAGAAAATGTCACTTATGCATATTGCGGATTTGCGGTGGTGTGGATGGAATTGGCTTCCGGTGTACAGGCGATGGTGTGGGTGCCGGTTTTACTTTTAGCTGGTGAATTAGCGATGGAAAATAATAAATGGTGGAGGTGGATTGTGCCTGCCAGTGCGGCACTATTGGTTTTTTCAGGACAGTATCAGGTGATGATTTACGGTTTGATTGTGGTGACAGCTTACGTAATGTTTTTAGGGTGGAGAAATAAAAATTGGGGGAGAGTGATTGAATACGGAGTGTTTTTGATACCCGGACTGATGATGGGGATGGTACAGATATTGCCAACTTTGGAGCTGTCAAATCTGTCGGTGCGGTTTTTTGAGGAATATATTGTGGGACAAAGAT
>Ga0208375_1001669_pt1 | contig 23755 bp, 24 predicted proteins | sample RifOxyD1_FD_184038 | JGI IMG/M metagenome (GOLD analysis project Ga0208375, IMG submission 184038) | Soil microbial communities from Rifle, Colorado - Rifle Oxygen_injection D1 (SPAdes) | ecosystem: Environmental > Terrestrial > Deep subsurface > Rock core/Sediment | place: Rifle, Colorado...
CGGCGTCAAGAACAAGCCGGCCTTTTTGCCGCCACATCTCGCGTATCGCGCGGCGGCTCACTGAAACATAGTCCGGAGCGTCCGAAAGCCGGGCGGCCGCAGAATCAAAAGAATATTTGATGTCCGGCAGATAGATGTCGACCACATCTTCAAGCGCCTGAAGCGTGTCGACGCAGTCGTAGGCGCTCGTGTTGTATGCCACCGGGAGCTTGAGGCCCTGCCTGCGCGCTTCGATCACGGCATCAGCCATTTGTGATGTGAAATGCGATGGAGTGACAAACTCGATATTGTGACAGCCCTTGCCCTGCAGCCACAGGATTCTGCCGACAAGCGCCTCGGGAGTGATTTCTGATTTTGCGGGGTCGGTATCCTGGCTTATCTGGTGGTTCTGGCAGTAAATGCATTTCAAATTGCAGCCGGCGAAAAATATGGTTCCGGCGCCGCGCGAGCCGGAGAGTACGGGTTCTTCGCCGTGATGGACGCATGCGGACGGCACCGCTGGAAGGATGCCCGAGCGGCAGTAGCCCGTATGTCCTTGCACACGGTTCGCGCCGCAGCGGCGGGGGCAGAGGGTGCAATGCGACATGGGTCCTTGCATGATGAAACCCTACCTTTTTCTTGACAGCTTCTCGGACAGAAGCTGCAGCGCAAGCACCGTCAGCACAAGCGGCACTCCGGCGCCGAAAGCGATGTGCGGGGCTTCGACAAGATAATCCTTGCCCTGCGCAAGCAGCGTGCCCCAGCTGTCACGGCCCGCAGGGGCGCCCGCGCCTATAAAGGAAAGCGTGGCTTCGGCCATGAGGGCGTGTGCAAAAAGATTGGGCGCTTTTATGCTGCAAAGAGATAGCAGGGCGGGCGCAAGATGCCGTAAAAAAATCCTGAGCGGCCCGGCTCCGAGGCCGCGCGCGGCAAGGATGTATTCTTCGCTAAGGAGTTCAAGCGTCCGGGCATAGGAAAGGCGGGTGAATGCCGGCACTGATCCGATCATCAGCGCGACCATCAGCGTGCCCCAGCCGGGCCCCGACACGGCCGCGATTGCCAGCGCGAGCAGCAGGGATGGAAATGCGAGCAGCAGCTCGAGCGTGCGAAGCAGAAAAAACCTTGCCCATTTTGGCGACATTGCCAGCAGGGCCCCCGCGGTTATCCCGGCGGCACATGAGACGATGGTGGCGGTAATTGCAAACAAACAGCTTACCGCCGAGGCGCGCAAGACGGTTGCAAGCAGATTTCTTCCAAAGGCGTCGAAGCCCATGAGATGCAGAAGGTCGGGGCCCCGGAGGGAGCGTTCGAGCACATGCGACGGGTCACTCCATAGAAGCGACAGGGAGGCGGCTCCCCAGAGCAGAAGCCATGAAAGCGGAAGTACGGAGCTGAACGGCCAGGATTTTTTCATCCACTGCCCCCGCTGTCGCGAAGTCTCGGGTCCATGCGCGATTGCGTCCAGTCGCCAAGCGCGGTGCCGATGAGGGAAAGGGAACCGGCGACAAATACCGCCGCTTCGACCACGGGATAGTCGCGTTTCAATACGGCCTCAATAAGAAGAAGTCCCATCCCCGGCCAGTCAAAAACCGTTTCGGTAATGAAAGCGCCCGCCATGAGCGCGCCGATCTGGGTGCCAAGATACGCGCCAAGCGCGCCGGCCGACGGCATGAGACCGTATTTGAACACCACCCGCAACTCATGCAGTCCGCGGGCCCGTGCGCCGGAGGCGGCGCCAAAGGCCAGCGTTTCGCGGACTCGTTCCCTGATGAGCCGGGACCAGAAGCCGGAGAATCCAATGGCCAGGGTTATGGCCGGAAGAACTATGCTGTCGCCGACCGGAAATACCGGAAGCCAGACTGAAAGGGTGTAAATAAGCATTGGTCCGAGCCAGGGAGTGGGCAGGGCCGCCGTGAGAGCGCCAAAGGCGGTGCAGATCGAATCGAGCCGCGCGCGCGCCGGTCCGGGCCAGCCGGCCGCGGCCAGTCCGAGCATGATGCTGATGCCGAGTCCGATGGCAAGCGCGAGCATCGTAAGCGCCAGGGTGCGGGAAAGGGCGCCGATGATCTGTGGTGCAACGCTTTGGCGGGTAAGTATTGATCTGCCGAAATCACCGCGTATGGCATGGATTGCGTCAGCTGCCAGTGACTGGAAAAAAGGCTTGTCGAGTCCGAGTTCGTGCGCCAACTCCTCCCGGGCCAGGGGTGATCCTGTTTCGGCGGTAAGCGTGTCGAGCGGGTCGCCTGGCAGGCCGCGCACGATGGCACGGCTCGCGGTGAAGACCATGGCGGCCAGTAAAATGATGATTGCCGTTCTTTTAAGCACGAAGTTCTTTTTGCAGAAAGCCGGGAAATTACAAGATAAAAAAACATCAGTCGTCAAGAAACGACTGGGCTGTTTCCATGGGCACGAGTTCTATCAGTGTTTTTTGTGCCGGGATTTCGATCATCAGCGGCTTGCCGGTTTTTTCGACATACCAGGTGGTGCGAAGATCCTTGTAGTTTACAGAGAGTTTTTCGGTTTTGAGTCTGAGCGCGGTCTGGTCTGGAAGTTCAAGCCTGACCACGCCGGGGATGGTGCCGAAGTTCGCCTCGATGTTGTCCTCAAGAATGGTGTTGAAACCGGTGGTCTGATTCGGCTTCAGGGAGGCAAGCTTGCTCCTGAGCCATATCGGAAAAAAAACCGAGAATATGGTGTTGGATGGAATTGTCTTCTTGATCAGCGGGAGGTCCGTGTTGCCCTTGCGGACCTTCACGGTCAAAAACTTTCCGTCCTTTACATTGCCGTCGATGCTGGTCTCGGTTGAACGGTAGGTTGAATGGAAGTTGAAAAACATCGGTATGAGGTCGGGGGCATTGGAGGACATTGCGCCGATCTGTTCTTCATTGATATAGCCTTCTTCCTGTTTCCATGATTTTGACTGGTAAAGGATCTTGCCGTCCTTGAGGCCGAGTTTTTCATTGTAATAAGAATAATGGATCGTCTTGTTGACCGTGATGGTGTACCACGCATCCCAGAAAAGACCGCTTCTCCCGGCATCTGGTGCCGCCGCAGCGGTTTTGGCCGGAGGTTTTGCCGCCGCTTTGGCGCCCGGTTTTTTTACGGGGGGGGCCGCGAGCGCGGCGCTGACCAGAAACGTTGCTGCTGTCACGACAAGAGTGAGGTGTTTCATGTGAATCTGTCCGCCCTTTTTTGCAGTGCCGCGGAAAAGGCCGCGCCCGCTAGAATTACCAGCCAGATGATATATATCCAGAAAAGCATGATCGGAATTGCGCCGAGACTTCCGTAGAGTTTATGGTAGGTGACAACCTTGTGCGTGTACAGGCTGTAGCCGGCCTTTGCCAGATACCAGGTGATGGTGGTCGCGGTGCCCGCGATCAGCGCGGGAAGGATCTGTACTTTGCGGTTTGGCACGAATTTGTAAATTATTGTGAAGATCAGTATTCCGAAAACAAAGCCGATGGTGCCGGAGGGAAGGACTTTTGAGAGTGGAATATCGGAGGATGTGGCGGTGCCGAGCGCGACCGAAAGGGCGATCGGTCCGAGGGTGATGAAAAGCCAGTAGGCGGCGATCCGCTGAAAGAGGGTGCGCTTGATCTCGGCCCGCCAGACGCGGTTGATGGCTTTTTCGGCGCTCGACAGCATGCTCATGCTGGTGATCACGAGGCCTATCAGGCCGCCTGCCCCCATTGCTCCGCCGTGGGCGTTGCCGATGAAACGGCGGATCGAATTCATGGCGTCCTTGCCGGCGCTTTCGGCCAGATTTTCCAGGATCATGGGTTCTATCATTTCGTAAATTTTCTCAAGTCCGCCAAAGGCCTGGAATATGGCAAAACTCACGGCCAGAAGCGGAATGATCGAGAGTATGGTCGTGTATGCAAGACTTGAGGCCACCAGTGGAAGCTGGGCTTCAAGCATGTGTTTACCGGTATCGAGGAAGACTGCGCGCAGCGTTGCCCAGAGGGCTTTCAGGTTTTTGGTCATCACTACCATTGTATCATGTTTGCTTTTTGCGCCCTTAAAAAAGCTGGATTTTTTGACGCGCCGGGCATAGGGATATGCCAAGGCGGGGCATCAATGATCAAGATATTATCGGTGGTTTTGGCTGCGTTTTTTGCCTGCGCCGGGGCTTTGGCTTCCGGCTTGGAGTGGCATGGCAGGGGTTCCGGGGGTGAAAAAATATACATGATCGCCCATCACGAGGACGGGCTCTGGCAGCTGGAGATTTTTTCGGTTGCGCCGGGAAAGCTGCAGGAGCGGACCGGTTATTTTGCCGCGGCTTCAGAAGAAGCGCTCATGGCACTTGCCGATGGCGTGGCGGGCGTTGAGCTTCTGATGCGGGATGCCGGGCAAAATGATGCAGCCGTCGTGACAACCGAGCTCAGCGGCCGATACCTCTGGAAGGTGCGCGGCGACTGGAATGAAGAGTGGGAAAAGCGTTACGCCGGGTGGGTCCAGTCCACGATCAATACCGATTTTTTCACGGACCACAATATCGCCACCAATTGCGCTGATCTGGTGATTGCCGCGCGCTGGATTTTTTCGAGGATCAACGGCCTTCCTGCCGGAAATTTCCTGCATGGCTCCAGGGTTTACTTTACCCAGGATTCATTCAAGGAAAAATGGAAAAAACTTCCGACGCACGAGGAGTGGAACAAGGATGCGCTGTTTCTGGCCGCGCTTGACTATCTGCTTGAAAATTCCGGCGTGATCACCCTCATGAAGGACAGTTATCCGATTGCAATCAATCGCGAGAGCGTTTTGCCGGGTGCGTTCATCATGTATCAGACGGACACGGACAATCATTCAAGACTTGTAGCGGCGGTTGATACGTCGGATATGTTTGGACTCGGGTCGGGGATGCCGGTCTGGACCATTGAATCAACCTCCCCAAGAATAGTGAGAAAGGTGTTTTTCGGGTCCTATTGGGATATTGACCAGCCCAAATACGGCCAGGGCGGTTTCATGAGAACGCGGTGGCCGGTCCTTCGGGGCGGCAAATGGCAGCCGAAGAGCGCCAAGGAGATGCCCTGGTATTCGCGCGAGCAGTTTGAGAAGGGTTTTGTCCCGCCGGGAGAAATATTTTCACTCAGCGTTGCCCGGGCGATCAATCCGGATTTCAAGCTGAGGCGTGTATACGACCAGGGGTTTGAGCAATATTCCAAACTGGTGTACAGGCGGGCGGCACTTGTTGAAGAGGGATTCAAGGCGTGCGACGGGGCCGGCTCCAGCTGCAGGCCCGGCAGTTATCTGTATGAAAACTGGAGTACGCCCGAGCGCGACATGAAGATGCTCAAGATGCTGCTCATTCTTCAGAACTTAAGGGGGCGTTTTGAAGCCGAGGATGGGCTGGAAAAGTCGCGGCGGGACTGGCTGTATAATATGGAGGACCACGGTTTTACCGTGTATTCCGGAAAAAGATTTTCGCTTGGCGCGGTTTCTTCGGCACTCCTGTCGGGGAGTGTTTCGAGTGATCCGCGCGCTTCGCTGCCAAAGCGCTGGGGGCTGGAAAGCAGGTTGTTGTATCCAAAATTCCGCGAGACGTTCAGGAAGACAATGGACGGGTGGACGGCGCTCGTGCGGCCTCCGATGAAGCTTCGAGTGCTTGCCGAGCTTGCGCTTGGGCATTGCAATTATGTTCCTGAAGAGGAGTGCAAGGCCTTCAACCTCATGGCTTTAGATGACAGGATCGAGTATTCCGGCAAGACGCAGTCGCTTTTGGACTGGGCAAAAGAAGTGTTGAAAATTTCACCGTGTATGCAGAGAATCGTTATGGCGTACTGATTCTGTGTGAATATTCCGAAATCCTCTTGCGCCTCAACGAGGCGGCTTGACATGGCATAACGATTCTGTTATATCCTTAAATATGGAGCTTGTAGTACTCAAACAGGCAAAACGGGAGCTTAAAGACGCTCCCAAGGACATTATCGAGGACGTCTTTGCCCTGTTTGACGATTTGATGGCCGGAAAAAACCTGTCAATGCCGATTTCAAGACCGCTGCCATCCATAGCCAAAGGACTTCATGAATTAAGGCTGTCCGGCCGGAGCGGCGAATTCAGGGTGTTTTATGTAGTCCGGATTGAAGACGCGATTTATGTCCTGCATGCTACGCAAAAAAAGAAGCAGGAACTTGATCGCAGGACCTCAGATCTTTTGAGACTGAGAATCAGGAGCATTGGATTATGAAAACAAAAACAGAAAGATTCAAGACCTCCCGGGACTTCGGCCGTGGCCTCGGCTTGAGCGATCTGGACATGGAGCTGATCCGCCAGAAAAAACGGCTTATAGAAAAGCTTCGCGCCAACCGCACGAAAAAAGGATTGTCGCAAGCCGATGTCGCCGGGCTGATTGGCAGCCAGCAGCCCACCATAGCCAGAATGGAATCCGGTCAGGTCAGTGAAGTCAGCATGGATTTTTTACTCAAGGTGGCCCTGGCGCTCGACATGCCGGTCACCATCAAAACGCTGGAAGAAGCGGCCTGACCCCATTAAGACAATCAGGAGTTTTTAATGGAGATAATCAAATCCCTCCCGTGAAAACAAACAGTTGCCCGGGCTGAGGGGACAGCTTTTAACCTTTTGTTTTTATTGATTCTGCCGACAAGTTACTCGGAGAAGAGCAGGAATGAACATCCTCGGCGACAGCACGATCGTGATTTATGTGGGTTACGGCCTGGTGGCCGTGGCCGTGTTCATCATTGCCCGCATGCTGCTGCAGGAGCAGGAATCCCGGGCGGCGCAGGAAAATCTCGAGGACATGAAGAGCCGGCAGACTACGAATCCGCTCGTCAAGCTCACCCGTCCCTTCTTCACGCAGTATGTGGTGCCGATGATCCGCGGCAAGCCGTTCTGGGACAAGATGCGTCTCAAATTCAAGCGCAAGCTGGTGACCGGCGGTCTTAAAGACGAACTTTCGCCCGATGAGTTCATCTCTTTCAAGCTGTTCATGATCATATTTTTTCCGCTTGTCTGCGGCGTGCTCAAGGCCGGCGGTTTTCTGGACATCGCCTGGTATGTCATTATCGGGTCGGGGGCGGTGGGCTGGTTTTATCCCGATTTATGGGTTGGTTCGCGCATAAGGGCGCGGCAAAAAAAGATCCTTCGCGCCATGCCGTTCATTGTCGATCTGCTTGCGCTCTCCACCGAAGCGGGGCTTGATTTCGTGGGCGCAATCGGCAAGGTGGTTGAAAAAGCAGCGTCAAGCCCCCTGGTCGAGGAGTTTTCACAGGTATTGAAGGAGATTAAAGTCGGATCTTCACGCTCGGAAGCACTAAGGGAGATGGGCGTTCGTATTGGAATGAGCGAGGTGAATTCTTTTGTGGCCATTCTGATCTCCGCCGACCAGATGGGCGCTTCGATCGGAAAAATCCTGCGCCAGCAGTCAGAGCAGATACGCGTTCAGCGCATGCTCGCGGCCGAAAAGGCGGGCGCCGCAGCTTCACAAAAAGTCATATTGCCGGTGGTGCTGTTCATCCTGCCGGCGGTTTTCATAATGATTTTCGGGCCATTTATCCTGGGGATGATGTACCCTCAACAATGAGCGGTGACGCAATGTGTCTTAATGATTATTCAAGAAATCTATATGCACTGAGTCATGGGGCGGGTTCATTTTTTTCGACAAAAACGCGGAGTTATACGGCAGTATAATGAATATATGCCATGGGCCGCGAAATGCGCAGGATAAGGGTTCAAGCCCTCAAAAATCAAGCTGTTATAGCCGATAAGTGTCATGTGGCGGAGTGTTTTATTGATCGCCTAAGGGGACTTATCGGAAGGCGGCTTGAGCCAGACGGTGGATTGTTGCTGCCAAAGTGCAGCAGCATTCACATGTGGTTCATGAAGTTTCCGATAGACGTTGTTTTTGTCAAGGTTTTGAACACAGACAATGACAACGTCAGATACATGGTCACCTCGGTTCATGCGAGCGTGAAACCGTGGAAGGCTCTTCCCCTCAGCGACTGGAAAGCGACCGACACCCTTGAATTGCCCGAAGGGACTGTCGCGCGCTCCGCACTGATTGCAGGGGACGAGCTATGTACAAGCTGACAATTGTGGCAGGACCCGGCAGGGGAACGTCGTACCAGCTCCAGGACGGCGAAACCTCGCTCGGCCGCCAGGGCGGCAACACGATCGTGCTTCAGTCATCCAAGGTTTCGAAGCGGCATTGTGCGTTACTGGTGGATTCTGCGGGCATTGCCGTCAAGGATCTCGGCAGCTCCAACGGCACCTTCGTGAACGGAGCTCTTGCAAAACAAAAAGTCATAAAGCCCGGCGACAGGATCAGCATCGGCGAATTTGTCCTTGAGCTGTCAAAGCCGCAGCAGCGGCAGGCGGTCGCCGCAGGGCAGCCGCAGACGCTCCAGCTGCAGGGCATTGCGTCGGCCGCGCAGAGCGTCGCGCATCCGGTCGGCATGACCGGTTCGATCAATCTCAATGTTTCTGCGCAGGCGCAGGACCGCGTGCCATCGGATTTAAAGGGCAAGGTCATATGGTACTTTGAAAAATTCGTGATGCCGTTTTTCTACGGCTTTACGATGAAGCAGGAGTGGAAAATCGTCTGCGCCACGCTCTTCGGCGCGTTTGTTGTCGGCAATCTTTTTTTGACCGTGAGCCCGCTCGTCAGCTCCAACCGCGAGATGCTCGTAAAAGAAGTCGGGCGCCGCGCGCTTTTCATGGCGCGGGAAATCGTGGAGCGCAATGCCGCCGCCATAGCGGCAGGAGCTGAGACAAAAACGGATATCGGCAGCATAGAGCGCGAGGAGGGCGTGCGCCTTGCCGTGCTTGCGGATATGGATGGCCGGATCATCGCGCCTGCGCAGAGGATGAACCAGTATTTTACAGGCGGGCCCGAGGCCGCGGTCGCAATAAAGGCGCGCGACCTGTTCCGCAAGGGCAGGGAAACGGGGATCATGCACGAGGTTGATTCCTCGACGGTGATTGCAATCGAGCCGGTAAAGGTGCTGAGCCAGCAGGCCGGGAAGAATGTTACCGCCGGCATGGCGATTGTGGCGCTGGACTCAACGCTTTCGACCATGGGATTCGGCGAAATCGGAATGGTATATTCTGAAGTGCTGATCCTCACCGGCCTTCTTGCCGGGCTCATCATGTTCGTTATGTTCCGCCTGACGCTCAAGCCGTTCGAGGTGCTCAACGACGACATCGACAAAGTGCTTAAAGGCGAGATAGGCCAGGTCACGCACGAGTTCAGGATGGAGGAGCTCGACCAGCTCTGGGATATAATCAATTCAACCCTGCAGCGCGTGCCGAAGAGCGGCGGGATATCGTCCCCGGCATCCGGAGGCGGGCTGTCCGGCATGAATGCCGAGGATTTTCTGGGGCCGGTGAAAATGGTGGGGGAGTTCGCCAGATTCGGGATTGCGATGTGTGATGCGGAAAAGAAGATGATCTATCTCAATGCGATGTTCGAGGAGATAACCGGCATACGCGCGGACAATGCGATCGGGCAGGAGCTGTCCTCGCAGGCAAGGGACCAGGCGTTTGCACAGCTCGCCAATGATATCTCGGATCGTGCGCCTGCGGGAGCGAGTATTTCGGAGGATTTCGATTTTTCGGGCGTTTCGTACAAGATCCATGTCGGAGGTCTTGGCGCTCCAGGAATGAACGCCAAGGGGTATGTAATGACGATTGTAAAGGTGGAGGGCTGAAGAAGTAATGGGAAGCGCGATCAGATTCAAAAACACCAGAGTGCCCCGCCAGAAGGGTGAGCAGGCCAGGCTCAAGGTCGTGAGCGGTCCTGACGCGGGAGCGGTGTTTGTGCTGGTGGGCACGAGCGCGACGATAGGACGCGGCGAGGAAAATGACGCCGTGATTCTCGATCTCAAGGCATCTCGCAAGCATGCCGAGTTTGCGCTTGGCGCGGGCGGCTGGGAAGTGCGTGACGCGGGCAGCGCGAATGGTATTTTGCATAACGGCAAAAAAACGGCGGGTGGATTCCTCAAGACCGGAGATACCGTTTCAATGGGGGAGACAACCCTTGAGTTCATGGCGTCCGACAATGCAACCATGATGCTGGTGGCACCCCCGAAAAGCCTGGCGGAGATCGGAGCGGAGCGCTCCGCTTTCGAGGCGCAGCGAAAAAGCGTGCTTGATCTCGCAAGGATTGGCGGCGTCGCGGTCGCCGGTGCTCCCGGGAAGGCGGCTTCGGGGTTTGACGCAAAAAACATTTTGAAGAATCGCAAGGTCCAGCTCGCGCTGGTCGGGCTTGTCGCGGCCTTTTTGCTGCTTGGAGATGATGGTCCGCAGAAAAAACCGGGTGCCGGACCGAAGGATGATAAAAAGGATGCCCGCGACCTCGCCTCGTTCCTGCCTGATGCGGTTTCATCCGCCGTGGCAAAGCCCGCAGAGATGTTCTTCCGCGCCGGGTTTAGGGAGTACCGGGAACGCAATTATCTGAGGGCGAAGGTTAATTTTGAGACGGTCCTGCAGATGGACCCCGGACACCGGCTCGCCATGCTCTATCTTGAAAATTGTGACAAGGGCATCAAGGACGAGGTCAAGCTCCATCAGGACCGGGCAAAAAAAGATTTGATGTCGGGAAAACTGAAGACCTCGAAGGCCCATTATGAGTCGATCATGAGGCTTTTGTACCGCGACCAGACAAATCCGTCGTTCATCGAAGCGAGGGACCAGCTCGACAAGATCTCCAAAATAATGGCTGGAGGTGACGCCTGATGTCCTCCGCGCGCGCCATACTTACCATCCTGAAAAACGGCGAGACGATCAAGTCGCAGCCGATCGAGAGCGAGGCGTTGCTCGGCCGGGCGGATGGCTGCGTGATCCGCCTTGATGACCGGGCGGTGTCGAGGCAGCATGCCGTGTTTACGCCCGCTTCCGGCGGCGTGCAGGTGGAGAAGAAGAGTGAATTTGCTCCGCTGGTGGTGAACGGCGCAGAATGTTCACAGGCATTATTGAAAGACGGGGATGTGATTTCGATCGGTCCGTATCTGATGCGGCTTTCGATGCAAAAGGCGGCAGCTGAAGAGGCGCCAGAGGCGCCCGCGCCGGTTGAAGCAGAGAGCCCTTCCGGGGCGGCTGATGCACCCGTTATGGAGGAATTACAGCCTTCCACGGAACCGGCGCAGGAGGAAAACAGCGCAGGCGTGGAAATGGAGCTGCCCTCGGGTGCGGCTGATCAGCAGCCGGACGAAGGCGTGCAGGAATCCCCGGCGGCGGTTGACGAGGACGGAAAGACAAAGATTACGCAGGATCCGAGCCTCACTGTAAAGCTTGTATTTCAGCCTGGCGTCGCAAATCATGTGCAATACGAGCTGAAGAATGCCGAAACAAGCATCGGTCGCGGGAAAATCTGTGACATTATCCTTTCGGACAAGAAGTCATCGCGCAAGCACGCACTCATCCTCAAGGCCGGATCAAGTTTTATCCTTCGGGATCTCGGGTCGATAAACGGCACTTATGTCAACGGCAACAAGGTGAAGGACTGCGAGCTTTCGAACGATGATGTGATCAGGATCGGAGATTCAGAGTTTGCGTTCAAGGCGCTGAGCGGCGATTTTGAGGCGCAGGCCGCCGGGTTCATGCCGGTGGTGGACGAGGAGGAACCTGCTTTTGGCGGGCAGGCGTTGTCCGCGGAGGCATCTCCGATGGTGCTGGATATGGGCGGCCAGGCCGCTGACGGCGCGATGCCCGGAAGTCCCGGAGCCGTGCCGGGCGTTACCGATGCAAACACGGCATCGGCCATCACCGGACTGCCGGGGATCGGCAGCACAAAAAAGAAGCAGAGCCTGATCGATAAATACATCAAAAACTTCAAGACCCTTCCGCCCAAACAGAAGGTGATGGTGGTTTTCGTTGTTGGAGCCCTGTTCTATTTTCTGGTGCTTGACGAAGATCCGCCGGTGCAGAAGGCCGGACAGGCCAAGAAGCCGGGAGCAACCGCGACCACCGGAATGAAGGTGCCGCTTTCGTTTGCTTCGCTGTCGGCGGAGCAGAAGCGTTTTGTGGAAACGCAGCACAATCTTGGCTTTGAGCATTACAAGAACCGTGAATACGACAAGGCATTATATGAGATCAGGAAGATTTTTTCGCTGATTCCGGAATACAAGAACGCGAAGGAGATCGAGCGCTATGCGATAGAAGGGAAGCGCAAGATCGAGGCGATAGAGGAAGAAAAGAAGCGCCGTGAGGAGGAGGAGCGCATCAAGTCAAGAGTCGTGCAGATGGTTTCCGAAACCGGAGATCTGATGAAAGGAAAGAAATACGACCAGGCCAGGGAGCTGTTCGGCCAGGTGCTGGCGCTCGATCCGGAAAACAGCCAGATCGCCCTTTGGAAAAAGGAAATCGAGGAATACGAGGAAAAGAGGCGCATTGAAGAGCAGCAACGGCAGGTGATGCAGGAGATAAACACCAGGGCGCGGGATTTTCTTGCCGAAGGTGACGCGCTTCGCAAGAAGGGCAGGTGTCATCCGGCCTTCGCGGCTTATGCAAAGGTCCGGGAACTCGGGCCAAGCGACAAGAAAATTCTTGCGCGGGCCGATTCTGCGACGCGTTCATGCCGGTTGTATGTAAAGAACAGGCGCGATCCGGTGCTTGATGAGGCCAAAAAGCTGGAGGAGGCCGGCGAGTTTGCAAAAGCGTTCCAGCAGTTCAAGAGGGCGACGGTCCTTGATCCTCCGCATCCGGCGGGTCATGCGGGAATGGCGCGCATCCGGGGCGTTTTGCACGGCAAGGCAAAGGTGCTGTATACGGAAGCCGTTCTTGCGGAAAGCTACAGTGATTTCAAGACGGCACGGAAAAAATTCAAGGAGGTCATGGATACGACCCCTGAGGATGATATTTATTACGAACGCGCAAAACGCAAGTTCGGCCAATATCTCAAGATGAATGAGTGGGGGGGCGGAGGTGAGTGAGGCGGCGATGCGGATAAGGGCGATGGTTTCGTATTCGGCGTCCGGCACCCGGCCGGTCCAGGAGGATGTCGCGCTTGCGGCGCGCGAAAAGGGCGTGTTTATTGTCGCTGACGGTTTTGGGGGGGCGCCCTCGGGATGCGAGGCCGCACGGATTGCATGCGATTCCGTCAAGGGGTTTCTGGAAAAAGAGGCCGGTGATCTTGAGGCAACGCTGCCCTTCGTGCTCCGCTCCTATTTTTCGCTGGCCGGCAATGTCTTGTTCAATGCGCTGATTCATGCCAACCGGAAGGTAAATGCCTACAATAAAGGTAGGAATATTCATGAAAAGGGCGGGGCTTCGGTGCTTGCCGGCTATATTGACGGCACGCTGCTTGCCCTGGCCAATGTGGGCGGGTGCCGGGCCTGGATGCTGAGGGACGGCAGAATCATGCCCGAGCTGGTCGTGCCGCGCACCTACGGCAGGCTTCTGGATTCCTCGCACCCGGGCGGTGGCAATGAGGGTGGTGTGCCCATGATGGCGCTTGGCATAGCGGATGATCTTGAACCCGAAATATTTGAATACAAGCTGCACCGGGGTGACTGGCTGGTGCTTTCTACGGACGGGATAAGCACGGACGCGCTGGATCGCGTTATAATGGTGGAGCATCAAAAGCTCACGCCAGAGCAATCAGCAAACCAAGTGGTTGAAAAGCTAAAAGAAATTAATCTTTGCGATAACATTGCGTATTTGCTGGCTATTTTCTAAAAAAAACAGCGCCCTGCTTACTTGACTTTTTTAGTCAATAATTCAATAATATAAGTCAGGGGTCAAGGAGGGTAAACCTCCTTGTTCAGTTTGCCGAAAAGAAAAGAGGAAGGGAGTGTGTTTTATGAAGGGGTTCATAAAAAATTTGCTTCGTGACGAACGGGGTCAGTCGACGACCGAGTATATTCTGATTCTGTCTGTTGTGGTCATGATCGCGCTTAAGTTCAAAACGCAGATCATCGGGAAAATCACAGGCATGGTCGACAAGGTCGGTACGCAGATGGACGGAATTACAAGCGACGGCTGATCAGGATTTGTTTTCTGCTGCCGGCTTCTTGAGGGAGGAACCGGCGGGCGGCTTACGGGGTGATCCGGGGATGAAACCAGGTCGGGGGACTGCATCAATACGAAATCTTGTTTTTGACGAAGGCGGACAAGCCATCACCGAATATATTCTTCTCCTTTCCATTTGCGTGGTCGGTGCCGCCGCTTTGATGAGAGGAATAATCCAGGCCATTGACAAAGGAATCCTGCGCCTCGGGGGCCAGCTCGAAAAAGACCTCAGAACGGGGAGAGCGCCCATTGATATCTGGAAGAACTGAGCTGCTTGCATATGCGGCGGTTTTCGTGGCGGCAGCGGGTGCCGTTACGGATATTGCAAGCGGACGCATCTTCAACTGGCTGACGTTTCCGTGTATCATCGCCGGCCTTGTTCTTTCTGCGATCATGGGCGGGAGTGCGCTCTTTTTTGACTCGCTTCTTGGCGCTCTGGCAGGGCTCGCGGCATATGGCTGGATGTTCTGGCTGGGTCACATGGGCGGAGGCGATGTCAAACTTTTGATGGCGCTTGGCGCGCTTGGCGGCACAAGGTTCGCGCTCGAAACCGGGCTGCTCGCCGTGTTCATCGGCGGCGCAATCGCACTTGTGGCGCTTGTTTTTACCGGCAGGATCGTGTCGTTTGCCCGCAGGCTTTGGTGGTTTGTCCAGACGCTTGTCGCAAGGGAGCTTGAAGCCGAGGCCCCCAAACTCGACAAATCCTGGACCATGCCGTTCGGGGTCTCGATTGCCGCCGCGGCGGCGCTTGTTGTTTTTGCAGACCCCCTATCATGGCTGGGGGTGCGGCCATGGTGAGGCGCGACGAAAAAGGCCAGGCAGTGCTCGAATACGTGCTCATGCTGGCCATCCTTGTGGCCGCGTTTGCGGCGGCGATGAAGACGCTCGACGGCTTCAACCTCCAGGACAAGTTTTCGGACTTCGTCAAAAAGGATTTTACCGCCGCCTACCGGTACGGTCATGTAAAAGCCAAGGGCCCCGACGAGGGGGGGGCCCAATACCATCCGCGCATGAACGGCGGCGACACCAATTTCAGGATCTTCATCAGCCCGAAAAAGGGTGGTGGCTGATGAAACGCCCGGGACGGGATAAAAAGCGCCGCCAGGGCGGCCAGGCATCCGTCGAATTTGCGCTTACGCTCATATTACTCATGGGTTTCATGATGTTTTTTATACAACTTTCATTGATTTTTGCCTGGGGCAATTATGTGCATTACGCGACCTTCATGTCGGCGCGGGCGTATCTTTCGGCCGGTCCCGCGCAGCAGGACCAGAAGGACAGGGCCATGCAGGTGATCAGCCAGATGCTGAAGAAAAGCGAGCAGATGTCCGGCCTGGACAGGCTTCCGGCCGTGGCCAAGGGCGAAGGGGGGGATGAGGTCAAGGGCTTTGTCACCGAAAGCAATGATACTGATATGGATTTAAGTTGGCAGACAGGAGTCCGATATACTTTCAGGAGCAGGCTTTTTCTGCTCCCGCTCGCCGGAAGGAAAAAGGGCGGCAAGGACGTCAACTCCTTGACGCTTACATCCGAAAGCTGGCTTGGCCGCGAGCCGGCGCACGACGAGTGCAAGGGGATTATGGGCGGCATGAACGGGATCTGGGACAATGGCTGCTAGAACAGGCCTCGACAACCGGGATGGCGAGTCAGGACAGAGCATCGTGGAATTCCTGCTTCTGCTGCCGGCGATTGTCGCGCTTACTGTTGTGCTTTTCAAGGTCAACACCGCCATCCAGATATCCATCGTCAATCAGCAGTATGCGCGCGCGCAGGCGCTGCATATCTCCTATAACAGCCCGGTTTATCCGTACCGGGGCAGCAGGAACCTGATCCAGTCGCAGTTTGTCGAAAAAGGATACAACCGGATGGTGGTCGGGATTTCGGACAATTCACCCGAGGGCGACGAAGACGTTGCGGGCGAATACATCCCGGAGGCTTCGGTCCACATGATAGCGCGAAACAAACTCAAGGCCGGCTCGCCGGGGCAGCCCAAGGAGGAACCCGCCGAGCGCGGGTTTGTGCGCGTGCGGACAACGGTCGCGCTTTGCACGCCGAGCCATGTGATCAGCGCGGGCAAGGGTTTTGTTGCCCCCACCTCATTGACTTTACGGGACCCCTTCGACCCGAAGGCGTTCCTTTTTTGCAGGAGTCCGCTCGATGAATAACAAAGCACTTACCCTGTCGCTCGTTATGGCCGTGATCGCCGTGTTTTTCGTGCAAAGCTATGTTTCAAGCATCGAGGATACGGCAAAAGAAAAATACGGCACCGAAGTCGTGGTCATCAAAGCCTCGAAAGACATAAAAGAGCATGACACGATCGACCAGACCATGCTCAGGCTCGAACTCATCCCTAAGAGTTTTGTCGAGCCGGCCGCGGTGAGTTTCGGTTCAAAAATCAATGATCCGGGCGCGGTTTCAAGCATGAATGCGCTTTCGGGTTCGATCGCCATGGTGCCGATCAAGAAAGGCGAGCAGATCACGTACAATAAATTAACGGAGCCGGGCATCCGGACCGGGCTCGCGCCGCAGATCACGCCCGGCCGCCGCGCCGTGCCCATTCCGGTTTCTGAAATCACCGGCGTCTCCAAGCTCGTAAAACCGGGTGACCGCGTCGATCTTGTCGCGATAATAGACCTCGGGGGCGGCAAGGAAAACAAGATCGCCAAGACGATTCTGCAGGATGTCGTGGTGCTTTCGGTCGGAAAGAGCGTGAGCAACAACGTGGCGAGGGTGATGGAGGCGGATCCTTCGGGGCGCAACAAGGTCAGGTCGCTTGCCGAGGATTTCAACTTTTCGTCCGTTACAATCGAAGTCGAACCGGCACAGGCGCAGATGATTGCGCTGGTGCTCACAAACGGCGAGATTTCGCTTTCGCTCCGCAATAACGATGATTCGGACCGGGTGGCGGTGGGGGCAACAGCGCTCGGGGATGTCCTTGGCGCCGATGCGGCAAGGCTGCAAAGGCTTCCGGCGGCCAGGAGATAGCCAGGAGATGGGATGATGAACATGGCTTGCGCCAGTAAAAAGATCGTGCTCGTCGTCGCGGTGGCCGCGATGATGGCGCAGATTTCTTCCGCCGCCGAGGGAAAGGGCGGGGACAAATACCGCCGTTCCAAACTCACGCACGACAAGACCGAGGGCGTGGCGGACAGGCGGAAGCTTTTGCTCACCACGGGCGAGGACAAGGTTGTAGATCTTGATTTTGAAATACAGGGCGAAAAACATATCGCAATCGGGAATCCGCAGATTGTCGCGTTCCAGATCATCAATGTGGGCGGACAGCGCAAGCAGGTGGTGTTCAAGCCGCTCAAGGCCGGCGAGACAACGGTAACCGTGCGCAACGAAGAAGGCACGATAAGCGTCATCTTCAATGTCCGGGTTACGGGCTCGAATCTCCTGCGGGTCGCGGGCGAGATCCGGGATCTTTTGAAGGACGTAGAGGGCATCGATATCCGGGTTGTCGGCCAGAAGGTCGTTGTAGACGGCGAAGTGCTTGTTCCCTACGACTATGGCAGGCTGCTTTCGGTCATAACCGACAAGTCATACGTGGATACGGTGCTCAACCTTACAACCATGTCGCAGCTTGCGCTCGTGGCGCTTGCCCGCAAGATACAGGAAGACGTCAATGCCTTTGCCCCGAACGTCAAAACCCGCGTGGTGAACGGCATGATCTTTCTGGAAGGCACCACTGAAAGCTACGACCAGGCCAAGCGCGCCTATGAGGTCGCAAAATTGTATCTTCCGGAGGTGCGGCCGGGCAACCAGCTCGTGAGCAAGGATGCCGGGGCGCAGGCGGTGCAGCGCGCCCTCGTGCAGAACCATATCGTCATCAACGAGCCGCCCAAGAAAAAGCAGGAAAAACTCGTTCGCATAACGGTCCATTTTGTCGAGCTGGCAAAAGATTACAACAAGATGTTCGGGTTCAAATGGCAGCCCGGCTTCACTTCCGATCCGCAGATCACGATCGGCCAGACGATGTCCGGCGAGACCGGTGCGACCACCACCACGCAGGGCGGGGTGACGACTACGAGTACGCCGCCGACCGGCGTGTCGTTCAGCGCGACCATTTCCAGCCTGATTCCGAGGCTGATGAGCGCGCAGAATTCGGGTTTTGCGCGCATTCTCAAGACCGGCACGGTCATCGGGCGCGACCGGCAGCCGGTCGAACTCAACGAGCAGACCGAATTTCCGTTCGTGATGATGGACAAGAACGGGCAGCCCACCTCCAGCAGCAAGAGCGTGGGGCTCTCCATTGCGGTTACGCCCGCAATCGTCGGGCAGAGCGAGGACATCCAGCTTGATGTCGATCTCAACCAGGTCAATCTCACCGGCCGGGCGCCTGCCGCGGGTGCGCCGCCGATTGTCGCCAATCATCGCGTGAAGAGCAAACTCTATGTCAAGAACAACGAAAGCGCCGCGCTCGCCGCGGTGACCTCCAGCGATATCGGAACCGATTTCAACAAGGACGATCCGCAGTCGGGCAGCTTTGACGGAAACACGAAGCCGCTTTTCAGTTTGCTCAGGTCCAAGGCGTACCGGAAAAAGAAGTCGCAGTTCGTGATTTTCATTACGCCACAGATCATCGAAAATCCTTCAGAGGGCACCGAAGATCTGAAAAAGAACTTCAAGGTCAAGGTAAAGTGATTCATGGCAGGTCATATAATTTCAGTGGTCGGAGGCAAGGGGGGGGTTGGCAAGAGCGTTTTCGCGGCCAATCTCGCCATCGCCTATCTGCACGAGTTCAAGCAGCGGCCGCTCATTGTTGACCTGGATCTTTCAAGCCTTGGCGACCAGAACATCATACTCGGCCTCAATCCCGCCAAGAACATCGTTGATATAAGCCGCATACAGGGCGGAGTGATCGATCCCAAGACCCTTGGTCCTTTTCTGGCCAATGCCCAGGCGGGTTACAGTTTCATAGGGGCGCCGCGCGACGCGATCATGGCGCGTGACATCGATCTTGAAGGGCTCGGAAAATTCTTCAAAGCCGTGACCAATATCTTCAATCTTGTGATTGTCGATTGCGGCAACGGCATGGAGCCCCATGCAATGAAGGCGCTTGAATATTCCACGGCCATTTTTGCCGTTACGGCGGCTGACGTGATCGTGGTAAACCAGACCAAGCGCATTTTGGCCAAGATCCAGGAACTCCTTTTTCCGCAGGAGATGGTCCAGATCATCATAAACAGGTATCAGCAGGCCAGCATCATCACTCCGCAGATCATCCAGCGGAATCTCGGACGACAGGTGTTTGCCGCGCTCCCGGATGATACGGCAAGCTGTGACAGTGCGCTTGCAAAGGGGATTCCGGTCTGCGTGTCGGCGCCCGGCACGCCGCTCGCGCGCGCTTATCACGATATTGTCAGAAAAATCCAGCAGGTGAATCTTCTTGATGCGCTGGCGAAGCTCAAAAAGCCGACGGGTGTTGCCTCCAAAGTCCAGGCCGCCGCAGCGTCCGCCGTCGGCGTGGACGCCGCCAAGGATGCCGGTGGCAACCATGCCCGCAGCATCAGCGCTCCGCTTGATCCGTGGACGGCGATGAAGCTCCGGCTTCACAAGGCGCTGGTCGAACAGATGGATCTCAAGAAAACCGGAACCGATACAAAAGATCCGCGGCAAAAGGCCATATTGCGCGAAAAGACCCAGAAGGCGATTCTTGACATTCTTGGCACCGAGGATACCGGCTCGTTGCTTACCACGCGCGAACTCAAATCCCAGATGCTCAAGGAAGTCTTGGACGAGGCGCTGGGTCTCGGGCCGCTTGAGGATCTTCTGGCTGACGACAATGTCACGGAAATAATGGTCAACGCGCGCGACCAGATCTACATAGAAAAGGCGGGCAAGCCGCAGCTTGCGAAAACAGTTTTTTCGAGTGAGCAGCAGATGATGAATGTGATCGAGCGCATCGTGACGCCTCTCGGACGCCGCGTGGACGAGAAGGTTCCGTATGTGGACGCGCGCCTTGCCGACGGGTCGCGCGTGCATGTGATCATTCCGCCGCTCGCGCTCCGGGGTCCCACGATCACGATCCGGAAATTCCCGAAAAAAAGGATAATGGTGCAGGATCTCGTTGCATTCGGTTCCATGACCCCCGAAATTGCGGATTTTATGAGGTGTTGTGTCGAGGCAAAACTCAATATTGTCGTGTCCGGCGGCACCGGTTCCGGCAAGACCACGCTCCTGAACGTCCTTTCCAATTTCATTCCGGCCAGCGAGCGCATAATCACGGTCGAGGATTCCGCCGAACTCCAGCTCGGCCAGGAACATGTGGTCAGGCTTGAGACGCGCCCCAAGAACATCGAGGGCGAGGGCGAGGTTTCAATCCGCGACCTGATCAGATGCTGCCTCAGAATGCGGCCCGACCGCATTGTGGTCGGCGAGTGCCGCGGTGGCGAGGCGCTGGACATGCTCCAGGCCATGAATACCGGTCACTCGGGTTCGCTTACCACGCTGCATTCCAACAATCCGCGCGAGTGCCTGTCGCGTCTTGAAACACTTGTCATGATGTCCGGGCTCGGGTTGCCGGCCAAGGCCATCAAGGAGAACATCGCTTCGGCGGTCAATCTCATCATACAGCAGAGCCGGCTGTCGGACGGATCGCGCAAGATCACTTATGTCACAGAGGTTACGGGCATGCAGGGCGAGGTGATAAGCCTGCAGGATATTTTCGTGTTCAAGCAGGAAGGGCTCGACAAGAAACGCAGGATCGTGGGGCGGTATGTGCCCACCGGTTTCATCCCGAAGTTCGTGGAGGAGATGGAGGCCAAGGGCATGAAGATCTCGCGCGGACTGTTTGCGGCCAAATAACAGCCCCGCGAGGGGCGGAGGGGCGGGATGCTGCTGAAGGTTCTGGGACTTGTGGCCCTCGCGATTGCGATGTTCACGGTCTCGTATCACTACAACAAGCGCTTTCTTGACTGGCTCCGGTTCCAGTCGCTGGGCACGCGCGATTACATTGTAGAAAAACTTGCCGGCATGTTCATCGAAGTGCCGCCGCACAAGATACTGATCGGGCTTTTTGTGCTCAGTTTTGGAATGGGTTCGATCGTGTTCCTGCTGTTTCTGCCGAACGTGTTGTACGGGCTGGTGTTTGGCGCCATGGCAACGGTCATCGGCTGGAAAGCCCCCAAGCCCGTTGTCGATTACATGTACAAAAAGAGAGTCGACAAGTTCGTTCTGCAGATGGTCGATGGATTGAATCTCATGTCAAACGGTCTCAAGTCGGGGCTCTCGATCGCGCAGGCGATAGGGCTGGCGGCGCAGGAAATGGAGAATCCGCTCAAGCAGGAACTAGGTCTGGTGCTCAGCGAGAACAAACTCGGTGTTTCGCTGGAAGAATCGTTCAACAACCTTTCCAAACGCATCAAGGCTGATGATGTCGAGATGTTTGTCACTTCCATCAACATACTCAAGGAGACCGGCGGAAATCTTGCGGAGACCTTTGATACGATAGTGATTACCATCCGCGAACGCATCAAGGTTGAGAAAAAAATTGCCGCGATGACGGCACAGGGATTTTACCAGGGCATGTTTGTCATGGCCATCCCCCCGATCCTCGGGGCGGTGTTTTACCAGTCCGATCCCGAGTTCATGCGGCCGCTTTTCACGACTCCGATCGGAATGCTCATGATTCTTGCGATCATAATGCTCGAAGTTGTCGGGTTTTTTGTGATCATGAAAATTATCAAAATTGATGTTTGATGATTATGGTTGAAGTTATGGCTTTTTTTGTCATGATATAGTTTGTCCAAGTGGAGGGATGAGCTTATGAAGTCATGGAAGGGGTTTGTGCGCGGTGTTATTGTTTTGCTTGCGTTTGTTGTGATGGTACCGGTCGCGGGTGCCAACGTCAGTCTCAAGAACGGCAATTTTTTCCTTAATTTCATTGATATCATCTATCCGGGCGGATTCGAGCCCAAGATCGAGCGCGCATACAATTCCATGACTCCCTACAAGGGTATTTTTGGAAACAACTGGGGCAGCGAATACGAGGTTTTTCTGAACGTATCGGCTGACGGCAGTGTTGTCGTGCATGAGTATGGCGGCGGCGCCGAAAACCGTTTCACCCCCGCCCAGTTCAACGCGCAGGAGCTGGACAAGGCAGTAGACAGTCTTGCCGCAGTGGCGCAAAAGTCCGGAGTTGCCGGCTCGGCGTCGCAGCTTGCCGCTTACAAGCAAAAACTCAAGGGCGATGCGACTTTCCGTAATGACGAATGGGAAAAATTCCGCTCACAGGGCCGGATAAAGCCCAGACAGCTTCTGGTCGGCACGAAGCTCTATTCGGTGAAATTCAACTACCAGTTCATTACGCGCTTCCAGGATGGTTATGTGCGCCAGTTTGACAACGGTCGGATCGAGAAATTCAATGACAGCGGAAAAATTGCAAGGATCAGCGACAAGAACAACAACTTCATTGATTTTACTTATGGCAAGGATGGCAAGTTGCAGAAGGTGGTGGACAATTTCAACCGCAAGATATTTTTCACTTTCAACACGCAGGGGCTGGTTGCCAAAATCCAGGGTGAAAACGGCAAGGAGGCTTCATACAAATACAACGCCCTCAAACAGCTTGTTTACAGCAAAGATGTCGACAATAACGTCTATACATATAGTTATGACAAAATCGATAATTTGACCCAGATCGGGTATGCGGACAAAACCACCGAAAACATAACTTATTACGGCCCGGAAAAGGGCTATATGGTCAAAAAGGACAAGGCGCGTGACGGAACTGTAACCGATTACACCTATGAAAAACACGGGCCCGGCGTCAGCTCTGTTGCGCTTGATGTCAAGGGGCCGGACGGCAAGACCATCTCTTCAAGCAAATATGAGTATCACATCAAAACCCGCGCCGACGGGGATGAGTGGACGCAAAAACTCGTGTCTGTCCTTGATGGAGAAAAGACCGAGACGGTTTACAGCGAATCAAACGGTCTTCCGCTTTCGATCAAAAAGGGTGGAGAGGAAACGACGTTCCAGTATGACGCCAAGGGGCATGTGACGCGCAAGGCTTCGCCGCTTGAGGTTACCGAGCTTGCCTACGACGACAAGGCCGGCAAGGTTTCAAAGGTGGTTATCTACGCTCCCGGCGCAAAGGCACAGGCAAAGTGGTCCCAATTCCAGTACGATGCCAAGGGCAATCTCCAGTTTGCCAAAAATTCCGCAGGCAGCGCCGTAAAACTGTTTTATGACGCCAATGGCAGGATCAAGAGCCTTGTTGATCAAAACAAGCGCCGTATTGATTTCAAGTACAACGAGCATTCCAAGCCGGTGGAGATCAGTGATCCGTCGCTCGGGACGATCAAGGTGTCTTACACGAACAGCGGCGAAATCAAAAAAGTCGAGAGTGCTTCCGGACGCAAAGTGGCGCTGCAGGTAACCAGTGCGTTCCAGAATCTGCTGGATATCATCCAGCCGGCGGGCGTGAGTTTGTCGTTTTGACCCGGTAAGACGGATGGGGTAGTATAATGTCTGGATTCACCAGGGGGGAGTTATGAAAAAGATGTTTTATATTTTGCTGGTGGTTTCGTTGTTCTCGGGCGTGGCTTTTGCCGAGGGTGAAACAAAAACAACCGGAATCCAGAGTAGTTTTGCCTGCCCTCTGGCTGCGCAAAGAGCCAAGGCCGTACGGGGCCAGCAGGTGTCTGCCGGCGGCAATCAGACAGGAACAGCGGGTTCGACAGAGGAGCAAAAACCGCCACCCAGACAATAATGGAAGGTGGAGGATAATCCGCAAAGTTTCGAAAAATTAAACTTTAAGGCTTATCCCCCGAAGGACAGGCCAGTAAGTTTAATTTTTCGAAACTTT
>Ga0208375_1001673_pt1 | contig 23702 bp, 13 predicted proteins | sample RifOxyD1_FD_184038 | JGI IMG/M metagenome (GOLD analysis project Ga0208375, IMG submission 184038) | Soil microbial communities from Rifle, Colorado - Rifle Oxygen_injection D1 (SPAdes) | ecosystem: Environmental > Terrestrial > Deep subsurface > Rock core/Sediment | place: Rifle, Colorado...
AATATTTAATAGTAAAATTTAATGTTTTATTTTTTACATAACTATATAAATTATTAAAATTATAAAAAATTAAAATATTAATACAAAAATAATAACTATATAATGGATTAATATTAATTAATGATTCAAGTTTTTTAGAAGAATAAATAAAATCTTTACATTTCCAACTATTAAAACATTTATTTGAATATATTTCTGAATAATCATCGTTTGTCATCTGGTTTGAGTCAAGAAAAAAAACCTTAAATAACATTTTTTTAAAATCAGTTGAAGTTAAACATCCATCAAAAATATTTTTATCATAATTAATTACATTTTTTCCAAAAATAATACTATGAATAAAATCATCTTCATCATAATCATAATCATTACAATCATCATAATTTTCAATAGTTAAAATTACTTTAAAATCATCAAAAATTAAATTAGAATAATTATTATAAATATTATTCAATCCATTTAAAATAATTTTTTTAATTTCATTATCATTATCAGAAGAAAAATATATATCTTTATCAATAATAGTAAATACTTGTTCTTTAAGATTTAATAAATTATCTATAACATATTTTAATTTTTTTTCTGATAATAATAATTCTAATTCTTTATTAATTTTATTTATTTCATCATTTGTTTGATACATTTTTTAAAAAAAATAAAAAATTATTTTTTAAAAACAATTAATATTAGTCCATCCTTTTTACCACAAAATAATTCAATTTTCATTGATGATAAGTATTCTTTAATCTCGAATAATATTTTCGGCGGCTTTTCAAGTTTTTCCATTCTTTGATTGGTGTTTTTTAAAAAATGTAAAAGAATAATTATTTTTTTAAATATTAAAATCAGGAACTAATTAAAAAATAATATCCATAAAATGGAGAAAAATATCAATCTGATAAAAAAAGAGTTAGGTCAATATTTTACTAAATCTCAATTACTTCGAAATCATGTTCATTCATTGATTAAAAATAATCCAAAAGTTATTCTCGAACCGTCTGTTGGAAGAGGCGATTTGGTAGTTGATATAAAAGATAAATATGATTTTGTTATGTATGAAATAGATGAATCGATAACTGATTTTTTAATTGATAAAAAATTGATTATATTTTCTGACTTTTTGGTTGCTCAAATCGATAAAAAATTTGATACAATAATAGGCAATCCTCCGTTCGTTGTCAGAAAAAAAATAATAATTTGTATTTTGCTTTTATCGAAAAATGTTATGACTTGCTCGCTAATAATGGTGAGATGATTTTTATTATTCCATCTAATTTTTATAAAATGACATCCTCCGAAAAACTCATTAAATTAATACTAAGTAATGGTCAAATAACTGATATCATTTTTCTTGATAACGAAAAATTATTCGAAGGTGCTGCAGTCGATGTTAGCATTTTTAGATATCAAAAATTAAATCCTACCGAACTTAAACTTAGAAATATAAATATTGATAAAATTTTAGTTCCTAACAATGATTTCTTTTCTTTTCTGACTACAAATCAAAAATTATCTGACTTGTTTTATATTAAAGTTGGATGTGTTTCTGGTCAAAAAAATATATTTAAAAATGAACAATTTGGAAATGTTTCAATATATACCGACTTTGACCATTTCGATCGTTACATAATGATTGATTCCTTCCCGTCAGAAAAAAAAAATATTGATGATTATCTTTTATTATATAAATCTGAACTTATGAATCGAAAAATTATAAAAATGACTGAAAAAAATTGGTTTAAATTTGGTCGAATTGTTAAGTATCCAAAAATTGAGGAAGATATTAATTGTATCTATATAAGAACAATAACTCGAAAATTAGATATAGCAAAAGTCGATAAATTAAATATATTTGGTGCTAAATTGATTGCTATTATTCCGAAAAATAACGATATACAAAATACAACTCTCGATAATATGGTTCGTTATTTTAATTCTGATCAATTCAGAAAACAATATACTAAGGCTGGAAAATTCATTATAACACAAAATAATATCAAAAATATTACATTTAATTTTTAAAATTAATTAATATTAATCTATGTGTTGTAAAAATTTAATTTCTTTATATGGATTAAAATAATATTTTTCATTATTTAACATTTTAATTTTAATTATTTTTGTTTCATTATTTTGCTTTATTGAAATAATATTTTTAAAATTAATATCAAATTTTTCACATAAAATATCTATCACAGTCATTAACCCATTAAATATTGGATTTATTATTATATTCTTATTTCTAGAATCAAACATTTTTTTAATTTTATCAATTGTAGTTTTTTTATTAATAACTTGAGTTAATTCAGCAAAATTATTTAAATTATTATTATAAATTATTTTTTTTTCTGAATTATCTTCAAATAAAATAGAAAGCATATTTGATACTATATAAATTTTTATTTCCATAGAAACATAAAATTTATTTAAAGTTGATAAAAATATTATTCCTTTATTAATACGTTTATTTACAATAGTTTCTTCAAATAATTCATTTGATTTTGTTTCTGCGAATCTATAAAAATAATATGTTAAAATTTCTCTTTCATTAGGAATGTAATGATCATCAATTAAAAATTTTTTTTCATTTAACGTAGTACTAACAACAGATAAATATAATTTTTTTCTGATTTTGCTATAAGATTTTAAATCATTACAATTAAATAATTTATAAATTTCTAATTCAGTCATATAATAATTATTTTTAATAAAAGTATTTTTAGTATTAATTGATAAATTAACAATTATTACTGCTAATTCATTCATTCGTTTTGTTTTTATTGAATTATCTTTAATTATTTTTTCTAAACATAGATGAATATCATTTGTAAATAAATCTTTTTTATTAAATTCTTTTAAATTAATTATATTTTTAATTTTATTATAAATTTTTGTTTTATAATTATTAAGATTTGAAGATTTTTGACCAACAGAATTTTTATTAATATCTTGTAAGAGTATTGATTTATATAACAATGAACATTCAGAACAAATTATATTATCATTATTTTTTATAAAATTTATGCTTCCGCATTTACATTTCATTTTTATTAATTTTTAATTTGAAATTTATTTTTTAAAAAAAATATTTATTTAAAATTTATATACATAATTCGAAATCAATTTTTTTTTCAATACTAATTTTTTCAATTATTGATAAATAATTTTCCCAATTTCCTTTTGCTAAACCACAACCTATTTTATAAGGAATGAGTATTTTTTTATTCGGAAAAAAATCAATAATGTTTGATAAACATAGATTAAACATTTCTAATCTTTTTTCTTCTGAATCATTTGGAGGTTGAGGTTTTCCTGGATAGTATTGGCAAAACATATGAACAACATTTTTTTCAATAACTATAGAACCAAATTTTCTTTCTGTTGAATAAATATCTGAATTTAAAATAGAAAATATTTTTTTTGCTAAGCCTAAAGCATAAACACTTATACAATTACATTGATGACATATAATATATTCATCATTTTCTATATATTGAAGAATATCATTTTTTTCATTAATAATTTTTATCATAGTAGAAGATTACTTTTTAAAAAGTAATAAATTTTTTCATTTTTTTAAAAATAAAAATAAAATGGAAATACATATTCAAGTTTCAAATATTGCTGCATTAATTGGAAAACATAAATATAGAACTCAAAAAGAAGGAATAGATATATTAGCATCAAATATATATAATAATAAACATCTTAAATTTAAAACAAATGATTCAGATTTAATTAAAATTAAAAATAAACTGACTAATGACTTAGTAAAATCTAAAAATTTTGATAAAAAAAAATCAGATGATATATTTGTGGAACAATATTTATTAAATATTTATGAAAAAAGAAAAATAAAAGAAACATCAAAAAAAATACCATTAGAAAAAGAATCAGAACAAAAAACAATTATAGAAAATTTAAATAAAGATATTGAAGTTATTAAAAATAAAGAACATTTTGAAACAATAAAAAATAGAGCAATAGGAATTACTAAAGAAAAAGATATTATTAAATTGATTAAAGATAAACTTAATTTAGATATAGTTTATGAAAAAAATGATATAATTTATTTTTCTTTTCTGACAGAAAAAGGAAATACAATTAAGATATCTGGAAAAATTGATGCTTATGATAATAAAGAAGATATAATATATGAAATTAAATGTCGTCAAAATAGATTATTTAAAATTATCCCTGAATATGAAATAATTCAATGTGCTTATTATACCTTTATGATGAAAAAAAAATCATGTATTTTAATTCAAGAATATAATTGTGAAGTTGATAAATTATTTACTATTAATTATGAAGATTCAGAAAAAAAAGTTAATGAATATAATAAAGAATTATCTAAATTTATTGATTCTTTGTTAGATAATTAATTCAAAAAATAAATTATTAATTAGAATTTATTAAAGTAGTTATAACTAATTTTAATGGACATTTTCCTTTAATAATATTTATTGGTTCATTTTTAAATATACTTAATTCTCTTGTTTTTTCTAATAAAAATTTTTCCCCATAAATATCTTTATCACAATCCATAACTAAAGAATAAGAAATTCCATTAAATTCATTTGGCGATTCTAAAATAAATTGTGAAATTGCGTTTTTTAAATGAATAGGTGATACCATCAAAAAATCAATTTTATTGAAAAAATTATGTTTATTCAACCACCATTCGGAATAAGTAATTACATCTTCTAAAAAATTTGAATATATATAATTTACCATCATATCATCATCATCGATAATACAAATTCCATAAAACATTTTTAATTTAATTAATATGTTTTTATATTACTAAATGTTAAAATTAATTTTTTAAAAAATATAGTTTATAATTTTTAATATATTTAATTTTTATTAAATATAATTTTTTTTAAAATATTTAATTATTTGATTATAATCAAAAAAAATAAATATAAATCTATTATTTTATTACATTTCAATAATTCTAATTTTTCTAAAAAATGTTTATTTCTTCAAATATATTTTTTTCCGAATTCCTTAAGAAATATTGTTTCTTCAGATATATTATAAGGATATTCTTTTTTTCCGAATTCTTTAAGAAATGTTGTTTCTTCAGATATATTAGGATATTTTTTTCTAAGTCTTATAATTTCATCATCGAATCGTATGCGTTGTTTTTCGATTTCTTCTTTGTTATCAACCAACATATCAAGTTTATAAAATTTTTTTTATCAGGATCTCAGAATTTACATAACGAATATGATAATAATTATCTCTAAACTTATACTTAAAATAAAATTCACAATTGACGTTATAAAAATCCATTTTTTTCTTTATATTTCGTTTAAAAATTATTGATTTATAAAAGTTTAATATTAAAATTAATTTTTTAAAAAGTACTACTACACGGACATAAAAATGCCGCTTCTAGGCCAATTTTCTAAATGAAAAACGTTTATGAATCATTTAAAAAGAATATATTTAAAGTTACGAAATCTTTGTGCTTATCGCTCACTTTATTTTTTTTTCGCGAAAGCCTTTTCTAGATTCCTGTTTAATTTTTATAACTTCAATCTTTTTTTCTTCTAAAATGTTAGAAAATTAATTTACAAATTTCTAGGATTAGAAATTTTATCACTTTAATATGGAGTGAGAAATGTTCCTCCTGGAACCTCAAGATATGCCTCTTCTTTAAGCCTGATAATGTGGTTAATGACCTTTGTAGACAGTTCAATCTCTTCTTCTGAAGTATTAACAAGTTGTTTAAATATATACCATAGGTTTTTTTCGGGATTCAGAAGGATTTCAAAATAAACACAAATCTTGTTCGGCGGAGTCTTAAAACTCACACGGTGGTTGCCGTTCATTTCTTTAGTCGTTGTTTAGAATTGATTATTTATTTATAAATAATCTTAAATTTGTTTTTTTAAAATTAATTTTTTACTATTTTATAGGAAAAATTAATTATTAGTTATATATTTGAATTATTAAAATTAAAAAAGCACTACACGGACATAAAAATGCCACTTCTAGGCCAATTTTCTAAATGAAAAACGTTTATGAATCATTTAAGAAGAATATTAAAGTTATGAGAAATCTTTCTGCGTTTTTGCCACTTTATTTTTTTTTCGCAAAACCCTTTTCCAGATTTCAATTAATTTTTTATAACTTCGATTCTTTTTCTTCTAAAATGTTAGAAAATTAATTTACAAATTTCTAGGATTAGAAATTTTACCACTTACATATAAGTGAGAAATGTTCCTCCTGGAACATCAGGATATGCCTTTTTAAGCCTGATAATTTCGTCGACGAACTCTGTAGTCAGTTTATTCGCTTCGTTTGAAGTATTAACAAACTGTTTAAGTAGATACCATTCGTGTTTTTTAGGATCCACAGGGGCTTTAAGAAAAACACAAATCTGGCTAGGAGTCATAAAACTCAAAGAGTAGTCGTCCATTTCTTTAGTCGTTGTCTAGAATTGATTATTTATAAAATAAATAATCCTAAATTTGTTTTTTTAAAATTAATTTTTTACTATTTTATCGGAAAAAAAATTAATTATTAATTATAAATTTGAATTATTAAAATTAAAAAAGCACTACACGGACATAAAAATGCCGCTTCTAGGCCAATTTTCTAAATGAAAAACGTTTATGAATCATTTAAGAAGAATATTTAAAGTTATGAGAAATCTTTCTGCGTTTTTGCCACTTTATTTTTTTTCGCAAAACCCTTTTCCAGATTTCTATTAATTTTTTATAACTTCAATTTTTTTTCTTCTAAAATGTTAGAAAATTAATTTACAAATTTCTAGGATTAGAAATTTTATCACTTTAATACAAGAGTGAGAAATGTTCCTCCTGGAACATCAGGATATGCCTTTTTAAGCCTGGTAATTTCGTCAACGAACTTTATAGTTTGTTCAATCTCTTCGTTTGGAGCATCAATAAACTGAGTAGTTAGATACCATATGAAGTTTTCGGAATCCACAGGAGTTTTAAGATAATCACAAAACCCGTACTGAGTCATAAAACTCAAACAGCAGTAGACACTCATTTCTTTATTCGTTGTTTAAAATCGATTATTTATAAAATAAATAATTCCAAATTTGTTTTTTTAAAATTAATTTTTTACTATTTTATCGGAAAAAAAATTAATTATTAATTATAAATTTAGAATTTTCTATATTGATAATTAGATTATTAAACTTTTCTAATATAATTTCATCATTTTTTTAGAAAAATTTTAATTGTTATAAATTTAATTTCTTCTGCGTTTAAGATCATTTTTAATTTTTTAAATGTATAAAAAAATTTAAAACTCCAAATTATATTATGATATCATAATCAGAATAAAAAAAATTATAAAATTATGTTCTGATTTTTTTAATAATATTAAAGATATATTAAATTTAATTATTTTTATTTAAAAATTTTAAAATGTTGATAATGAACCTAATAAAGGATTTACATTAAAAATATTATTATCGTCTAAAGTAATTATATTATCAATTATATATTTTGTTATACCATAAATATTAATAGATGAATTTTTTATTTCTGATTCATTAATTAAAATCTTTTTTGCTTCTAAATTTAAAATGCTATTTTCAAATGAACAATTAATAAATTTAATTATGCTTTCATTATTTTCTGATGATAAATTAACAGAAGAAAAAATTATTCCATTAAATTCTATAATAGTATTACCACTTATTATTGATATTCCGCTTACACTTGATTTTCCTATATTTTTAATTATATATTTATTTTTTACTGATAATTCTTTAGGTAAAATAAAATTGCCGCCTAATAAAATTATTGTTTCTGCATCAAAATAAAAATTATCATCAAATGTTTTAAATGGATTAGTTAATGTTCCATTCATTATTTCTTCAGAAGTAAATTCAGAATAATATAATGTAGTTAAACCTGTAGATAAATTTAATGAATTAATTGATTTCTGTAATAATTGTTCTTTTTTAATTGCTGAAAACATTAAATAATGGTCATTAAGTCCTTGAACTTCATAATCAATTCCATATTCTCCATTCATTGCTAATTCTGTAAGATATTTATAAGAACATGCTTTTGATTCTAATTCCATTAATTCATCTGCAATTATACCTAAAGTATTTTCAATTGGAATTGTCATAATATCATCATATTCTTTAAAAATTATGTTATCAATATAATCAACATTAAATGTTGGATTATGATTTGTTATTCTTTTATATTTTAACGCAGAAGTAAATTCAAAACATTGTTTTGTAGTAGAATCAATATAAATTGGATTTTTTCCTGTTCCAGAAGAACTTGTAGCCATGTTATAGACAAATAATTGACCCGATGGACTAAATCTAAAATTACGAGTTTGTGCTGTTCCTAAAACACCAGTTGTTTCATTCCATAATTGTATTGATCCATCAATTTGAAAATCAATTGATGATGAAACAGTATTTGATTCGCTTTTTAATGTTGTGCCATCTCTATATGTATTTAAACCAACAAATGAACTACTTGTTGATGTTATATTTATTGCTGGAATTCTAGAAAATCTAATATTTGATGTTAATGTTTCTCCTGCTGTTCCACTTCCTGAATTCAGATAAAAATATAACGATCCAAGACTATTAGAAATAACATTAGAATAATTTGTTGAATTTGCTAAATTTTGTTTTAATGTTGTTCCATCAATATAACTATTAATTAACAATTTTATTGTTGCTGGAAAATGAACAGAAGTAGAATTAATATTAACATTTGCTAATCCATTTGTTATTATATTTGAAATATTCCCTAATGAAATAAAATTATTCAATGTAGTTGAATTAAATTCTATCATAGGAAAATTATTACCTAAAATTGATAATTGATTAATATTAGAATTTACTCCATCTGAAGATTGTTTTAATTTGTAATTTACAGTTGAACCAAATGATATTGTCGCTGGATCCGTCAGAGATAAACTGGTTAATGAATATTTTAAAGAACGATTTGGGCTTCCTCCTCCTTTAGACCCATTAATAAATAATGTATCAGAGGTAGATGAAGTAAAAACATTTATATTACAAACATTAGACGCTGAAATATTTTCAAATTCAATAATATATGTTGCTGATGTTAATTTAATAGGTTTTAAATCAAACACATTAAGACCATCATTATTAATAGTTTCATTTCCAATAAAAATTATTTTTCCAGTTGGAGTTGTATTTTCATAAATTCGTATTCTAACATTAACAGTATCAGAATAAGAATCAACATAAATATTAAATTTATCAAAATAATAATTAGTGAATGCTCCAACAGTTATTTCTTCTCCAATTTTTTTTCCGACAGTAAAAGATTCTGGAGTATCTAATGTTCCTGTTAAGATTTCAATTGTATCTGTTGAACTTGCTGTTTCTATAACATTTATTTGTTTTGTTTCTAGATTAGAATCAATTGTTATATCATTGTATTTTAATTCTAAAATCTTTGTTGGAATATTTGAACCAATATTTGTCACATAAAATTCTTGTTTTGCTCCATTATTTGTTCCTGACCAATTTTCAGTTGCTAATGTTTGTATATTAGAAGAATTATTATAAGATGAACCATTATATCCACTAAAACTAATTTTCCCTATAATTTGATCAGTTGTTGTTGCTCCTACTCCGGATTTATGATTAAAATTTAAATTTATTCCTTCTGTAGAATAACTATTTTTTAATGTAATTAAATCTTGATTATTTACTTCTAAAATATTTGTTCCATTATATGATTCGATAATAAATGATTGAGAAACAGAAGAAGGATTGCCATCAAATTTTATTCCATTAACAATTAAAAGTTTATATAAATAAATATAATTAAAATTAAAAGATGCTATTTTTGTTTGAATAATAGTTGTTGGTTGAACTGCGTAAATTTCAGTATGAGAACCTCGAGCAGTATCAGACCAAGTTTCATCAGAAATAAAATCAATTTTTACTCCTTCTTCATAAGTATCTCCATCATAACCTTTTCCTGTAATTGAACCTAAAATATCATCATCAATAAGTGTTGCTGGTCCAACATTTGCTCTTTGAAAAATAAATTTTGGCGGTGTTGTATCACTTATTTTTTGAATTTTCATATCTAAATTATATAATGTTTCTTCTGTTTGAGATATATCAGAAAGTAAAGTTGTATCATTGTAGATTTCTATTTTATCTGAACCTCCAACTCCATCATTATTACATTTAATTGTTGCTGTTCCTGAATTGCTTACATCTGTTGCTATTGTTCCTGCCCCGCCAATTGAACCAGCAACAGTTAAATCTCCTGTTCTATTTAATGTCAATATGTTTGCTCCATCTTTATCTTTAACTTGAAATACAGAAGCAACATCATTATCTTGATCAATTTCTACTATATAAGATTTACTTGTTGTTGTTGTATAATTATTTCCGGTTGTTATTTGAACTCCAGTTGAATCTAAATTAACCGAAGTTGGACCAATATGAAATCCTGTATCAGTCCAAATTGTTTTTGCTGCAAATATTCCTCCTCCAGTTTGAATTGAACCAGTTCCAGTTCCAGTTGTTTCTGTTGATTCTGTCGTTATAATTTTTCCGATAGAATTAAAAACTGAATTTTGATCAAAATTTGCTATTTCTGTTATATAATTTAAAATACTTAATTTTTCTCCTGTTCCTGTGTTATCAGAATTAAATGTAAGATTTAAAGATTCACTATTTGAAACTATAGGAGTTATATTTTGGTCTGATGTTATTGTATCATCAGAATATATTTTTTTAGCAACATAAAGACCTCCAGCAGTTTGAATTGAACCTGTTCCAACTCCTGTTGTATCTGTTGATTCTGTTGTTATAATTTTTCCGATAGAATTAAAAACTGAATTTTGATCAAAATTTGCTATTTCTGTTATATAATTTAAAATACTTAATTTTTCTCCTGTTCCTGTGTTATCAGAATTAAATGTAAGATTAATTCCTTCTTTAGTTGAAATATCTAAATCTGTTGTTGTTCCATTATGATCAATTGAACTTCCCGTTATTGTTAATAATGATGCTCCATCAAAATCAACTGTATTTAAATTTACTGAATCATAAGATGACCCAATAATAATACTTGATGGATCATTTAAACTATATTTTGTTGGATAACCAGAAAGAATACAATTTTGAATATTAATTTCTGCTGATGAACTTTGAATAAGATCATATGTTGTTGAATTATTAAAATATGATTGTGTTACAACAGTTTGACTTAATCCATCAAGATTTAAAATAGTTGTTCCATTCATATTTGAATTAAAAATATTTGTAATGGAAGTTCCAATCGATGAAATACATGTTGAATCTCCAACAAAAACACAATCAGAAATATTAATTTTTTTTAAGAGTGAGATACCAGTTGTTGTAGCATTAATTGAAACTGTATCTGAATTAAATTGACAATTATTAATATAAGTCGGTCCTGCTAATGTTAAAGCACTTATTAAAATAGCATTTAATGTTAAACCATTAAATTGACAATTTTCAATTGTTAAAGGAGTTGTTCCACTAGTGTCATTTCTTGTAATTCCTAAATTAAAATCAGTAAAATTACAATTTAAAACTTTTATACTTGTCGCTGTTGTCGATCCAAAATAAAGACAATTATAATTATCTGTCCCTCCACTTACAAAAGATAAATCTTGAATTAAAATTGAATGAGCAACTCCTAATGTGTCAGAAATAACATATGCATCAATTGATGCTAAATCATAAAATATTATACTTTCTTTTGTATTTTGACCTTTTATTACTGAAACATTAGAATTTAAAGCAATTACTGAAGATTGATTAATTGTACCTTTCATAATTTCAATTGTATAAGGTCCATCAAGACCTGTTGAAGCAAAAGTCATTGCAGCAGATAATGAAGTATATTCATCATATAGCCCAACTCTTAAAAGTGATTTATCAGAAGTAGAATAAATATGTTTCCAAATTGATGCTCCAGTTGTTGAATCTCTACAAATAAATGTTTCTCCTGATGATGTATTAATCCATAAATCACCAACAGAAATAAAATAACCAATTCCTCCAGTATCAGATTCATCATCGTCGACCGTTGGATCACGTGCTAAAGTTGTTGTTAATCTCTGAAATCCTGAATGCCCAGAAGTATCAAATGTTAAATTACTAAGTGCTACATGATTACTAACTGTTGTTCCAGAAATAATATTATTTACTGATTCGCTACGATAATCTGTTATAGTTGAAATACGTGCTCTATGAGTTGAACCAGTCCATGTTGTATTATGTTTAATATTTAATTTATAAAGAAGTTTAAATTCTGCTTGTGGAAGATCAGAAATATCAAGGTCAGAAACAGATGAATTTTGACCTGTTGTATCATTTGTGTATATTGTCTGACCCATTATACAAATTATAGGTTGAGTTTGAGAATTTGTAACAAAAAGATAATAACAAACATTATTAAGATTTGTAACTGCTGTAAGTTGCCAAGTTCCAGCATTATTTTGATTATAATAAGGGGGAGTTGTTGTTCCATTATGAGCAAACATAAATCTATCTGCTGTTGGATCATAAATTTTCCAAATACCAGGATTTCCTAATTTATACCAAATCGGAAAAATACCAGCACCAGTTGATAATAAATCAGTTCCTAAATCTTGTTCAAATGGTAATGTTGGAGTCGTATTATATGTTATATTCATTTCAATATCTTCATCCCATATTGTTCCTTCTGAAATAAATGCGCGACAATTTGTATCATTTGGTGTTCCAGTTGTTGGATCAGCAGATAATAAAAATCCAGTTTCATATGCTGTTCCAATTGTTCTATGGAGATAAAGATGTGTCATAGCATCCATTAAATAACCATGTCTTTCATCATAAGATGTTATAAAATTTGGAATAGAATTATCCCAATATGTTGCAGCAACAATAGCATTATTTACAATAATGTCATCAATATTAATTCCTATTATTAATTCACCCACAAGAGTAAATGATTCATTAATATAAAATACATAAACTCCTGTGCTTGGTGATAATAAAACAGCATCTAAACTATCGCCAGCAATAAATGTTTTCGTTGTTTTAACTTTAATTTGTGTTGTTGCTGTAAATGTTAATGATAATCTTAAATCAGTTCCACTACCAATACTAAATGTTATAGTTGAACCAGTACGATTTTCAAATCCATTATTTAATTCTTGATCTGATACTTGAGATTGAATAAACCATTTTGCTGAATTTGATCTAAGAACAACTGATTCCATTCCGACAAGAATAATTTGTTGTGTTACATCAATTAAACCTGTAGTATAGTCATTTATATAAACTTTATTAAGATTACTTATTTTTTTTATGAAATATTCTTTTCCTGGATAAGTAGATGGATTCGGAAGATTTAATGTTATATCAATTGATGCAGTATTAATATTTAAAACTGGTGCAGTATTTGGTGTATATGGAGTTGATGAAACAACTGTTGGAGTCATCCATACTCCTTGTGTTGGACGAAATGCTCTATTCAGGAAAAAATCATAACTTTGATCAATATAACCAAAAGTTGTAGTATAGTTTTGAAATTGAATTTGTTCTCCTGTTCCTGAATTATCTGAATTCATTCTTAATTGAAGTGTTCCTGTATTATTTATTTGAGGAGTAGCAACAGTTCCATTTCCCATATTAAGATTTGTATCCGGAACATTAGCAAAAATAGTATTAGAAATATCATCACGATAAAAAGCAGCAGTACTTCCGTTAGTTCCTATTGATGTTATATACCATTTAGCCGCCATAGTTCCTATAAGATTATCACTTTCTGTTCTAGTTAAACTTCGTGAATACATAACAATTTCAGCAACATATCCATCAAATGCCAAAAGGGTTGCTCCAGAATCAGAATAACCTATTCTATGATTAACTGTTGCACGATTAAGAATAGTTGTTATTGCTGAACTTCCTGGTCCAACATATGATTTATTTATATAACATTTAAATTGCTGTCCTGGAGTCCAATTCATTTCAAGAAATTGCCATTCATTAGTATTCATTGTTAATGCTCTTGATGTTAAAGTTGTATTATTATAAAGATATGCTAAGTTTGGCATAATTGCGTATTCTCGTGTCGATGATGTTGTAGAAAATTTACTAAGTAAAGCGCCACTTAATCCAATAGTAGGACGGCATAAAACAATAATTGTCATACCTCGACCAGCAGAATTATCAAAATACCCTCCAACAGTTCCCCAATTTAAAAATGAATTTCTTGTTCTGTCATATCTCATAACTGGAAGACCATTTTGATAATTAGCAACATAAGCAGGAAGTGTCCCTGGAGCAACTGCTGGATTTGATGCATTTCTAACATTTCCTGATTTATCATCCCATTGTTGAACATAATCATTTAATCCATCGTTAACAATTGTATATGTCGAAATATCTGCTCCATCCATCCAATATTCAAGATTAGGAACATCAGAAGGTAAAACATATTTAGTATAATTTAATCCTTCTAATGATTTTAATTCTGTTCCAATTTTCATTATTTGAACATGTCCAGAGCCTCCAACAACTCTTATTGAAGTATCATTATCAATTTCAATTCCATTTGGATCAATAATAACTAAATTTGTTCCAATATTAAAGATTCTTACATTTGCTCCTTGAGTATATCCAGAAACATCAGGCGGAAATGTTACAGTTATATCATTTAAAGTTGTATCACAAATTAATATATCAAGGTGCCAATCATCTGTTGGCCAACCATAATCAGAAGTTATAGTTTGTGATAATAAAACTATTCCTTTACTTAATTGAAGTTCACCATCATTTGGAGAACCTAAAAATTCATAAGAGCCTAAACCAGTTGAGCATTCTTCCATATATTCTGTTCCAAGGTTTCTATAAACAGAATCAAAAGATGATGTAAAAGTATCAGTTGCTGCAACATCACAAATCCATTGATTAGTAAAACCATAAAATTCATATCTTGTAGATGTACTCATTATTCTTCCTGAATTTCCACCACTGTTTAGTTTAACAATTGTCATTGTTCCAGAATTAGTTAAAAGATAATCTTGTATTCTAAAATATGAATCAGTTAAGGTTGAACCTTGACCATTCGCAAGAACATTTTGACTTGTTGAATCCAAAAATGTAAAATTAGTTGCTGTTCCTGATGTATATGTAGCAATTTGACAATAAATTGATAATATATCTATTTTACCATAAATTGTTCTTCTATCTTCCAGAAAAACAAGATTATCCCCTGCTGTTGTTCCTTTAAAAATACAATCAACAGATGAATTTTTTATGATAAGTTGTGAAGATAATCCTGTTGATTCAAGATGGATAAAATTTATTGTTCCTCCTTGAGTAGAGTTTGACTGTCTAAGTTGAAAAATACAATTATTAAAAAACATCAGAGAAGTCAATGGAATATTAATAATTGAATTTATATATGTTGAAATAGGAACACCAAGAATAATACAATTATCTATTAAATGATAATATGTTGCCGTTCCTAAAACAGTTATAGCATGTGAATCTGTTGTTCCTCCTAATGGAGTAGTTGAAATTTTAAGTCTTGTTAATCTAGTTGAACCTCCTGATGCTAAAGGTAATGTTATTGTTGAACCTGTTAAAGATGTAATATGAACACTTAAATTATCTGTTCCACAAATACACATATTATTTTTCAGAATAATATTTTCTGTATAAATTCCTGGATAAACTATAATTAATGATGGAGTGCCATCTATAGCATCATCAATAGCATCTTGTATTACTGAATATTTGGCTCCTGTTTTTGCTACAACAAATATATTTTCAAATTTAAAATCATTTAATTCAACTACATCACCTATTGTTTCATCATTATATACCAATTTATTTAAATTATTATCAGTATTAAACCACATTTTTAATGTTCCTTCTGGAACTTGAAGACTTGTTGGAACCGTTGCTTGTGCTATTCTTTGAATTTCTAAATTTGTTATACTTAAATTTGGTATTAAAACTTGTCCAGAATCATTATTTATTGATAATAATGAATTTGTTCCATCATCATTTATATTAAATTCTATTCCTGATTGTAAATTAATATCAATTCCTTTATCTGATGTTATTGACATATTAGTTGTTAATGATGTGTGTGATATTTCATTTTGATCAATATTCATAGATGTTGGTCCTACATGAAAACCTATATCTGTCCAAATTGTTTTTGCTGCATAAATTCCTCCTCCAGTTTGAACTGAACCAGTTCCAACTCCTGTTGTTTCTGTATCATCTGTAGTTATAATTTCTCCGATTGTATCAATTTGCCCAGTTGTTCGATCAACATTAAATGAAGTTATTGCTGAAGTTGATTTTAAATAAACTCCATTATTATCTGCACGAAAGAAATAATAAGTTGGATCAGGAGTAGTATAATTAAAAAGTCCAAATATATTATGTTTTATTCTAGCATAACCAAGATGACCTGTATTTTGAACATCTGTTAAATCTGGACCATAAACAACAATTCCTTCAGAACTAATATCATTTGGATCTCCATCACCTGATCCAGCACCAAGTCTTATAATTGATTTATTGGTGTTATCGGCATAAAACCATAATTGACGTCTTGAAAAAGAATCAATTGAACCCCATTTTGTGTAATCTTTAGGTACAAGATTCCAATTTGTTATCCATTCTTTTATCTGAACAATTTCAACGCGGTTTGGTCCAACTGCGGGAATAAATAAATATTGATTTAAAATTGTTGCTTTGACTCCAATAGAAGTTGAAGGAAGAGAAGCAAATGTTTCTATTATAATAGGAGATGATTTAATAGTTATATCAAATGCTTTAATATCACAATTATTTCTAGCAATTGAATAAAGCATATTTGAATTTTCAGATAAAATTATTCCACCATAAATTGCCTGACCTGCACCAGCAAAAGATGAAACAACGCTAAATGTTCCTATAGTTTCGATATCTACAATATAAATTGTAGTTAATGTCTCTTCAGCAATATAAGCATATTTTCCACTAATAATAATTGAATATGGAAGAGTTCCAATAACAAAAGAATCAGAAAGAACAATTGCTAAAGGATTAGAAAAATCATAAACACTTAAAGTTGAAATTGATTCATTAATAAAATAAGCATAAGTTCCTTTAATTGCTACACTTGTTGTTTGGCCACCAAAAATATTTAATTCAATTGGATTTGTTAAATCACTAATATCTACAAATTGAGAACCAATAGCATTATTATAAGCAATACATAATATTTTATTTTCTGGAGAAATTGCTAAAGAATTTCCAACTACAGCATAAAAAACAGTAGTAGATAAAAGATTTAAATTTTCAGGATCAGAACAATCATAAATTAATAATTCTCCAGTAGAACAAATAATATAAGTAATATCATCATAAACTATAATATCCATTGGGCTAAAACCTAAAACAATTTGATTAATTTCATATGCTTGAGGATTTGTTATATTAAAATCTAAATATTCAGAAATATCAAATATTAAAAATGTAGAAGTTGCTCCATTCATCAGAAAATAAAGATAATTATGATTAATTACAATTAATTGAGGATTTATTCCTGTTGAAATATAATCAATAGGATATGATGAAAGATTCATATTTTCTTTTCTATATAATATTTTTTCTGATTCAGAAGGATAAGAAACATTTTGATTTTGTTTATAATCATATATTCTAACAATATCATCTATTTTTGTTTGAACATTATTAGGTGAATCTCTCATATTTGTATTAACATATGATACTTCTGATGCTTTAATAAAACCTTCAAAAGGAGCACGGACAATTGACCAATTTGAAACTTTATCTGACATAACTTCAATAAAATCAAGATCGGAAATAATAAGAGGTCCAGCATTATAATCAACTCCGTCAATAGTTTCTCCTGCTTGAGTATAAACCCAAAGTTCATTAAGTGATGATATTTTTTTAATAAGAATTGAAATTGCATTTGTAGTACCGCTTAAAATTGGGAGACGAACCATAACATTTCCTCCTGAAGTGTCAGCAAAAATAAATCCTTCATTCCCAAGTGCTTGTATAGCAACATTTGTAATATAGGTAATAGAATTTTTATATATTTCTGATTCAACAATAACATTTTTTTTACTGAGAGTTCCAGCAACAGAAATAGGATTTAATGCTTCGCTTAATGAATCAATATTAACAATACTTGTTGCTCCAGTTGTTGTTATTATTCCATTAATATAAGTGTGTTCAATACTTGGAGCCAATGGAACATAATTATTAAAAAATCCACAACCAATAGTTGAAGAAAAACTTGATTTAATAATTCTGCCAATTGAATTTATTCCTGAAATAGCAGAATCAAAAAGACAATTATCAATAATATTCATATTAAGAGTTGGAAGACCGCTAATTGTCCCAGAAATCCGAGAATTAATCCATGTTGAATTAAGAATACCAGTTGGAGCAGAAACAGGACCAACATTTCCAACAATCCTTGTATTAGATACATTCATTTCACAAGTAGTAGCAACACTTAAATTATTTATAAGTAAATTTCCAGAAATAATCCAAGCATATTTTCCATAAGTCATATGTGTGCTAATTGCCATTCCTTCATAAGACATTAAAGTTAAAGTTGGTCGAGGATTACTGGCAAATTCTTTTGAATCATCAATTATATATGTTATATTTCTTGGTGTTGTTGATGTATCAAAATATCTTGCCGATCCATCTCCAAGCACAATAAGACCATGAGCAATTAATTTAATATTTCTAGCAGCAGGTATTGATATATCTTCATCATACATTCCTGTTTCAACAATAATATTAATCATTTTACGTTCATCTGTTATATTAATTGGATTTCCAATTTGAGTAAGACATGCTTGAATAGTTTTAAATGGTTTTTCATATGATCCATATTCTTCTATACCATTATAATGTTGATTGACATAATAAGTATAACCATCAGAAATAAAATCATAATAACTTTGAATAATCGTCCATGCTGAAATCATATCACATGATAAAAGAATAGAACTTTTTCCATTTAATATTTTTGATGTTTGATTATCAATTGTATCTAATCCATTAGGTAAAATAGTAATATAATTTGATTCATTTATTTTTTTAATGATTATATTTATTTCTGTTGTTTGAGCAACACAGGAAGGAAGATTCATAATAATATTTCCTCCTGATGAATCAATTTTAAAATAAGTTCCAGTAGATGGAACAATTGTATAAGGTGAATCAGCAAAAGTTAAATTAATATATACATCTGAAGTATCTAAATTAAAAATTTCATTAATAGAACCGATTAATGTTTGATTAGTTGTTAATAATGCTGGATTTAAAGGATCAGAAATAAGAATAGGACTTGCTAAAAATGTTTCATCTGTTATACCTCCAACTAAATTTGCGTAATAATTAATATCTATTTTATCATCAAATATTTCTATTATTTTATTTGTTTCAACATCAAATTCAATTGTTTTTCCTGCTCCTAATTGAGTTAAAGCAAGAGATGGATTAATATCATTTGATTGAATTATATCAGTAAGAATTTTATTATTAGCAATAACTGTTTCAGTTTGAACTGTTGAAGTTAATTTATTATATGTTAATCCAGGAAATCCTTTACCAGAACCATTATCAATTACGACAATTTCACCATTATTTCCTGAAATAGAACCATTATTGCCACGATTTCTAGTTCCATAATTTGTTATATCTCTGCTTGAAAATGTGCTAGGATTTGTTAATTTCATTTTTTTAAAAATAAATGATTTTATTTAATTAAAAAAAATATTTTCTCTATTTTGTTGTCAAAAACCCTTTTACAAAAAATTTGTTATTATTTTATAATTCTAAAATCATTTTTTTTAAAATTTAAAAAAAATTTATATAATATTTTCATTAAAATTATATTATTTTGATTATTGATTTATTTGATTTATTAGCAACACCATGGCAAGATGAATGCTTCATACAAATAAGTAATTTTAAATTATCATATCCTTCAATATATTCTGGAACATTTTTATTTTCACGAAATGATAATTTTTTAAGTGATAATTTATTTGAACCATCAGCAATACCACAACAAGATGACTGACTACAATCAAGTTCTTCTAAATTGTCATACCCTTCAATGTATTTTGGAGCATTTTTATTTTTACGAAATGATAATTTTTTAAGTGATAGTTTATTTGAACCATCGGCAATGCCACAACAAGATGAATTTCCGCAATTAAGTTTTTCTAAATTAATATACCCTTCAATAAATTTTGGAGCATTTTTATTATGATAAAATGATAATTTTTTAAGTGATAATTTATTTGAACCATCAGCAATACCACAACAAGATGAATTCCTACAATTAAGTTTTTCTAAATTATCATATCCTTCAATATATTCTGAAGTATTTTTATTTCCACGAAATGATAATATTTTAAGTGATGATTTATTTAAACCATCAGCAATACCACAACAAGATGAATAACTACAATCAAGTTCTTCTAAATTTTCATATCCTTCAATATATTTTGGAGCATTATCATTTGCCCAAAATAATAATATTTTAAGCGATAGTTTATTTGAACCATCAGCAATACCACAACAAGATGAATTATCACCACAATCAAGTTCTTCTAAATTATCATATCCTTCAATATATTTTGGAGCATTTTTATTTCCTTGAAATGATAATATTTTAAGTGATGATTTATTTGAACCATCAGCAATACCACAACAAGATGAATAATTACAATCAAGTTTTTCTAAATTTTCATATCCTTCAACATATTTTGGAGCATTTTTATTTCCTTGAAATGATAATATTTTAAGTGATGATTTATTTGAACCATCAGCAATACCACAACAAGACGAATCACCACAATCAAGTTTTTCTAAATTTTCATATCCTTCAATATATTCTGAAGCATTTTTATTTTCTTTAAATGATAATTTTTTAAGTGATAATTTATTTGAACCATCAGCAATGCCACAACAAGACGAATCACCACAATTAAGTTCTTCTAAATTATCATATCTTTCAATATATTCTGGAGCATTTTTATTTCTAAAAAATGATAGTATTTTAAGTGATAGTTTATTTGAATCATCAGCAATACCACAACAAGATGAATAACCACAATCAAGTTCTTCTAAATTATCATATCCTTCAACATATTTTGGAGTATTATTATTTCCCCAAAATGATAATATTTTAAGTGATAGTTTATTTAAACTATTAGCAATACCACAACAAGGTGAATTACTACAATCAAGTTCTTCTAAATTTTCATATCCTTCAATATATTTTGGAGCGTTTTTATTTGAACGAAATGATAATATTTTAAGTGATGATTTATTTGAACCATCAGCAATACCACAACAAGGTGAATTACGACAATAAAGTTCTTCTAAACTATTATATTTTTCGATATACTCTGGAGTATTTTTATCGCATACAATTTTGTAAATTAAATTTTTTTCAGAATCAGAAAATTCAGATGTATATTTATAATCAAAAGAATACATAATATTTTTATGATTATCCAATATGTCATTATTAATTTTAGTTAGATAATATTTAAATCTAAAAAAATCAGAAACTTCTACATCATAAAATTTATCTATTTCTTCGAATGATTCAAAATATTTGTTTTTTTCGATTCTTTTTAAAATTTCTAATGTATTTTCCGGAAAAGATATATTTAAATTTGTTAAATCAATATCAATATATTGTATCTTATTTTCTTTATCAATTGTTAAAAGATTTGGCAATGGTTCATTAAATTTATCAGAAAAAAATTTGAAATTTTTAATATCATTAATTAATAATTCATTATTATTAAATTTAACTTTTGCTTTTTGATTATATTTTTCCGACATTTTTTTATATTAAATAAAAAAAATTTTAAGTTGTTAAAAATCAGAAAAAAAAATTTATCAATATTTTATTAATCTAAAAAGTCTTTCATTAATAATATTTTTCTGATTTTTATGGCAAATTTATATATTTATTATTTTAAGTGATGATTTATTTGAACCATCAACAATACCACAACAAGATGACCGACGACAAACAAGTTTTTCTAAATTTTCATATCCTTCAATATATTTTGGAGCATTTTTATTTTCATAAAATGATAATTTTTTAAGTGATGATTTATTTGAACCCTCAGCAATACCACAACAAGATGACCAATTACAATCAAGTTTTTCTAAATTTTCATATCCTTCAATAAATTTTGGAGCATTTTCATTTCTCCAAAATGATAATATTTTAAGTGATAATTTATTTGAACCATCAGCAATACCACAACAAGATGACCAATTACAATTAAGTTTTTTTAAATTTTCATATCCTTCAATAAATTTTGGAGCATTTTTATTTTCTCTAAATGATAATTTTTTAAGTGATAATTTATTTGAACCATCAGCAATACCGCAACAAGGCGAGTCGCCGCATTCAAGTTTTTTTAAATTGTCATATCCATTAATATATTTTGGAGCATTATTATTTCTAAAAAATGATAATTTTTTAAGTGATAGTTTATTTGAACCATCAGCAATACCACAACAAGACGAATAACTACAATCAAGTTCTTCTAAATTATCATATCCTTTAATAAATTTTGGAGCATTATTATTTTCAGAAAATGATAATTTTTTAAGTGATGATTTATTTGAACCATCAGCAATACCACAACAAAACGAATAAGCACAATTAAGTTTTTCTAAATTATCATATCCTTTAATATATTCTGGAGCATTATTATTTCCGGAAAATGATAATTTTTTAAGTGATAATTTATTTGAACCATCAGCAATACCACAACAAGATGACAGACTACAATCAAGTTTTTCTAAATTTTCATATCCTTCAATAAATTCTGGAACATTTTCATTTCTCCAAAATGATAATTTTTTAAGTGATGATTTATTTGAACCGTCAGTAATACCACAACAAGATGAATTATCACTACAATCAAGTTCTTTTAAATTTTCATATCCTTCAATATATTCTGGAACATTTTTATTTCCATAAAATGATAATATTTTAAGCGATAGTTTATTTGAACCATCAGCAATACCACAACAAGATGAATCACTACAATCAAGTTCTTCTAAATTTTCATATCCTTCAATATATTTTGGAGCATTATTATTTCCCCAAAATGATAATATTTTAAGTGATGATTTATTTGAACCATCAGCAATACCACAACAAGATGATTCACAACAATCAAGTTTTTCTAAATTATCATATCCTTCAATATATTTTGGAGCATTATAATTTGCCCAAAATAATAATATTTTAAGTGATAGTTTATTTGAACCATCAGCAATACCACAACAAAATGACCAACTACAATTAAGTTCTTCTAAATTTTCATATCCTTCAATATATTTTGGAGCATTTCTATTTCCTTGAAATGATAATATTTTAAGTGATGATTTATTTGAGTCATCAGCAATACCACAACAAGATGAATCACTACAATCAAGTTCTTCTAAACTATTATATCTTTCAATATATTTTGGAGTTTTTTTATCACATATAATTTTGTAAATTAAATTTTTTTCAGAATCAGAAAATTTAGATGTATATCTATAATCAAAAGAATACATAATATTTTTATGATTATCCGATATGCCATTATTAATTTTAGTTAGATAATATTTAAAA
>Ga0208375_1001675_pt1 | contig 23680 bp, 20 predicted proteins | sample RifOxyD1_FD_184038 | JGI IMG/M metagenome (GOLD analysis project Ga0208375, IMG submission 184038) | Soil microbial communities from Rifle, Colorado - Rifle Oxygen_injection D1 (SPAdes) | ecosystem: Environmental > Terrestrial > Deep subsurface > Rock core/Sediment | place: Rifle, Colorado...
CCCTGGGCCCTATAAATAACCGCTCACCCGTTATCGGAGAACGAAAATAAACGCCCGCGGAAGTAATTTTAACTTTCTTCGGCTGGGCGCCTTTGTCTATAACAAAGTCTTTCTTGCCCTCCGAAGCTTTAGCGAAGAAGGGTTTCTGCTTTCCGGAAAAAACCCCCAAAACTTTCCCCACGCCCAAGTCGTGACCAAAGCCCATGCTGAAAACCTGAAAACCGCCTGAATCGGTCATCAGCGGCCGGCCCCAGTTCATGAATTTATGCAACCCACTATTCGCTTTAACGATTTGCTCGCCGGGCTTTAAATGAAGATGGAAAGTATTGGCGATAAGAACCTGGCATTTGGCAGCCGCCGCTTCTTCGCTGGTTAAAGTTTTTACGACAGCCTGAGTTGCCACCGGCACTAAAGCCGGCGTTTCAATTTCGCCGTGCGGCGTTTTTAAAATCCCCAGCCGCGCCTGAGATTTTTTGGATTTTTTTAATATTTTAAATTCGATCATGTAATTCCGTCAAGATATTACACTAAAATATATAAATTGACAAACTAAATATAATGTATTATAATAAAAGAGTTGCTCGCGAAAGTTTTCTGTTACCTTAAAAACTTTATAGAAACGGGAGAAAGAATGGCCACCAAAAGACTGTCTGATTATGTTATCGTCACCCACGGCGGAAAAAAATTCCACGCTGATGAAGTATGCGCGATTGCCGCAGTTGAACTTGCTTTTAAGGCGCTTAATCTTACTGAAAAACGCTCAATTAAAGTGATTCGCATTAGCAATAAAAACGAAGTGGCTTTACGCCAAGCGTACATGAGAATTGACATTGGAAACAGATATGACCCTCCTTCGTGTGATTTTGACCATCACCAAGAAGGCGGCGCTGGCTGCCGAGATAATGGAGTTCCTTACGCCAGTTTTGGTTTGGTTTGGAAACACTTGGGCGTCATTATTTGTGATGGCAACAAAAATGTCGCGCGAATAGTTGAAAATTCCCTGGTTCAGCAGGTAGATGCCGAGGATAGCGGTTTTCCGTTGTATGATAAAAGAATTAATTTAGAGGTAGTCCCATTCACTATTTCGTCTTTATTCAGCTGCTTAGTCCCGACTTTAGAGGAAAATCAGGACTCTGATGGGGCCTTTGCCAAGGCTGTAGAATTGGCAAAAATGATCATAACAAGAAAAATCGCGCACGCGAGAGCCGCCGAGAAATACAGAGAAAAGATTACAGCCGCAATTTGCGAAGCTGAAAAAAACGACCCCCGAATTATTATTCTTGATTCGGATTGCAATTGGCAATTTTTAGTAATGTGCCGAACATCCGTTGCGCTGTTCGTGGTGTACCCCGTGACAGATCAATGGATGATTAAAGCGGTGCCAAAGGGCGGTAAAATTTTTTCTGAAGTCAGAAAATTATTTCCAACCCAATGGGCGGTCGGCAATAATCCCCAAAAATTGGCTTTACTAACTGGCGTTGCTGACGCGCTTTTCTGTCATATTAAGAGATTCGCGGCTTCAGCCAGAAGCAAGGAAGGGGCTATATCGTTGGCACAATTAGCGGCAGATGCCGAATAAATTTTGAAAACAAAACTCCAACAGTTGAAATCAACTGTTGGAGTTTTTCTTTTAAATTCAATCATTTATTACCTAGAAATGCGCCGACAATAACGCCGACAAAAATCGCCGCGCCGCCGATTGACAACATTCTCAAGCCGCTTTTTAGCGCATTTATGTTAGAAATTTTGGCTCCGATAACACCAAGAAAAAATAAAGCTAAAAGAGATAAGCCGATTGAAAGCCAAGCGGCAAGTTCCGGCGTCAAAATAAGATACGGAAATAACGGAATAAGTCCAGCCAGAAGATAAGAAAAAAACATAATGAAAGCGGCTATAAAAGAACGATGCGATGACACTTCGGCCTGCCGCATATAACTTTCGGAAGAATACTCCGAGAGAAAATCGCCCATGGCCATAGAAAACGCTTCAACCAAAATTAAAATCGCTCCAGTCAGTAAAATAGTTTCTCGGGCCACGCCGGCAATGGCAATTCCGGAAAGCAAACCGACGGTTGAAGCCACGCTGTCTTCAACGCCAAAAACAAACGCCCGCAAATACTCCGCTAAAACATCTTTTGAATATCGTTCAAACATAACTTAATTATTGTAGCGCAATTTCGGGTAAATTGTCATTAAATTTTTCCTACTTTAGTCGAATAAAAATAACCAACAAAAAAACTTCGCGGGATCGCGAAGCTTGAAAAGAACAATTTTTATTTAATTTTGTAAATAATTTCTTAGTAAGGTTTCAGATTCGGATGGACTTAAATTAAATCTCATACTTGCCTCATCTACTAGCCCCAACTTGTTAGCTGATTCATTTTCTTTTAACCTCTCACTTATCCATTTCATTGCTCTCACCACCGAACTTTCTTGCGCCATGACGCCCCCCTTTTTTAAATATTCTTTTCTATTTCTGTTAAAGTTTGGAAGGAATCCGGATGTGAAAGATCAAATTCGGTCACATGCTGTAGGTAAGCCGGATCAAATCCTTCGCGTCTAATATCCTGAATTAATTTTCCGAATTCAGCGCTCTCTTTAACTTTTGTAGAGGTAATATTCGGCACAAGAAGATGGTCTTTCACTATTCTCGACCCACGATTCGTATTTTTTCCTCGTCCATCGGAATAGTAAGGCGAGAGAACTAAAACACGTGTACCTAGAAACACTGCTTCTTCTAAGTCATGGGTCACAAAAAATATCGTCATTTTAAACTCTTTCCACAGTTCCAAAAGAAAAATTTGCAGATGTTCGCGAGTACCTGGGTCTAAAGCCCCGAATGGTTCGTCCATTAAAAGAATCTTTGGCTTCATAATTAATGCTTGGATAATCGCAACCCTCTGCTGCATTCCTCCAGAAAGTTCCTGGGGATATTTACCACGATGTTCAATTAGTTTAACTTTTTCAAGAAATACTAAAGCTTCTGTTAAAATTTCTCTTTTGTTTTTCCGCCACCCCCAAAGACCTGTGACCAGTTTTTTTCCAAGTAAAACATTGTCAAGTACGGAAAGATGCGGAAAAAGAGAATATTTCTGATAAACTATTCCCCTGTCAAGATTAGGAAAACCAGCTGGTTTTCCGTCAATAAAGATATCCCCAAAAGTTGGGTACTCCTGTCCTAAAATCAACCTAAAGAGAGTGGACTTCCCGCAGCCGGAAGGTCCTACCAGAGTACATAGTTCTCCTTGAGATACAGCCAAATCAATATTATCAAGAATGCATTTTTCTCCGTAGTTTTTATAGACATTTTCCAAATAAAGAAAACGAGATTGAGAGTCTTTTGCCATTTTGATTTCTCCCTATCTCTCGGAAACTCTGTACCATGAGTATTTCCAAATGATAAATTTTTTAAGCAACCAATCCATTAAAAAACCAATGAACGTAATCCATAAAACGTAGGGAATAATTATATCCATTGCAAGATATCTTCTGACAAGATAAATCCTATAGCCAAGACCACCGGTTGAAGCAATCGCTTCAGAGGCGATCAAGAAAATCCAAGCCGATCCCAAAGAAAGCCGAGTGGCGTCAATAAGGCGCGGCATAACTTGAGGAAGAATTATCCGATATACAACCTGTAGCTGACTTGCGCCAAGCGTTAAAGCTTTGGTTATTTGTTCTTTCGGAATCTTCTCGACCGTCAAGTTCATGTCTCGCGCTATGACAAAAAATGTTCCAATAAATATCAGCACGACTTTCGCAAGTTCATCCACACCAAAAACTATAAAAAGAATGGGTAGAATGGCAAGTGGAGGTACAATTGAAAGAAAGGTAAAAAACGTCAAAAACATAGCTCTCATTCCCGGAAACAACCCGATGTTTAAACCGATAATAAGACCGGAAGAAGCTGCAAGAAACATGCCTGAAACCATACGTTTCAAGCTCGCCAAAGTATCATCTAGCATAACATAGTCGCCGCTTCGCTTATCCTCAGTAAATGCCAACCTTCCAACAGATTCAACCATTTTAGAAATAGAGGGAAGAAGTTTATCATCGGGGTTTGTTGTAAGCCGCGCATAGGAAGACGCCAAATAAACAGAAATAAGGATTACAAAAGGAAGAATAGTTAAAACTCGATTCATTCTCAATGTCGGCTCGGCATGAATTCCAAAAAATTTGGGAATTTTTACCATTATAATTCTCCTTATATTTTAAGGTGCTTTTTAAGCTTTTACTTAAAATATCATAAATTTAAGTGTTTGTCAACAAAAATTATAAAAAAATCGGTGCGTCATTTACGCACCGTAATTATTCAAAACATTTGAAAGAACTTATAATTTTCCGTCGGCCGCAAGTTCCATATAATGGGCGTCAAACCGAAGCTTGACGTTCTTTTTGTCTCCCATTACGGAGCCATCCGGGAACTGAACCCCGACTAAGTCTTTGGACTTGGCGCCCTCGCCGTAAAGGCCGTGGTCAAATGAGAACGTTCTCACATATTCCATTGTCTGTTTGAGATCCCTGCTTTTTGTAAAAGCAGCGGCATCGCGAGCAGCGTAGAACATCGCCGTAGTCTTCAACTGGGCTTTGTACTGAGCGACTGTTGCCCCGGAATTATTGGCCATAAACTCAATGGCATTGACGGTCTTCTGGCCGCGTCCCGCCATAACACTCATAACCTCATACCATGCGCCTGTTAATGCTTTCTTAAGATTATCCGGAGCATTTGTCCGGACAACGAGCATGTCAATGATTTCTCCAGGAATCTGGGAGGAATCGAAAACCATACTTGAACCCTTATTGGTTCTCACTTCCATGAGCATCGGATTCCAAGTAACAACCGCGGCTTTAGAATTGGCATCAGCGATATAAGCCGTCTGGATGTCGGCATCGCTCGTGTGTACAAGCGTCATATCGCGCTCGCGCATAGACGGACACTCTTTATCAAGGGCTCGAGCTAAAAGATAATGTGAAACAGAACCGACAACAAGTTTAACATTTCGACCCTTAAGATCGCAAACTGTCTTGCTGTTCCTCAAGACAACTCCGTCGTTGCCGTTTGAAAAGTCACCAACGACGATGGCTGTTGTATCAACACCACCAACAGCGGGCATTGTGAGAGCATCCATATTGGTAACAACCACGCCGTCATACTGGCCGGCAGAATACTGATTAATCGATTCGACATAATCGTTGAAAAATTTCAGCTCAATATCAATTCCGTATTTCTTCGCCCACTTCCTAAGGATACCGGAATTCTCCGCATATCCCCATGGTTCCCAGCCGACATAACGAGACCAAGCGATGCGATATTTTACTGGAGCAGCAAAGGAATATGACATCCAACTTCCAATGAAACTAATGTAGATCATAACACCAATAAGAATCGCGGTTAGCTTTTTCATTTTCTGTTCTCCTCCTTTTTTGGGTTTTGAGTTTTTGTTATGACACTTCAATAGAAATGGAAGGCCGAACTCTGTCGCCTTCTTCCATCTTTTTAATTCGCTTTTCGGCTTCAGTCGTCATGGTATCAAGCTCGAGAATTGTGTGCGCCATCCGAGGAAGGGCCTCTTGGCGGAAACGTGCGATGTCATCCATAGCCGCATGAATATTGGCAAAAGCAGCCTTAAGCTTTTCCATATCGAGCATAGCGCTTGACGCCTGCTTATGGATCTCAACTCCCTGAGTCCGAAGAAGCTCGGCATTTTTCTCAATAAGATTGGAAGTGGTTGTATTCAGCGCCATAATTTTGTCCAAAACAATTCTCTGATTGGTAAGAGCAAGTGATGCTGTCACGGCAACCCGAAGGGCGCCAATGGTCACGTCATTTGCCCGATCCACGCCGCGAATAAGCTCTTTGTTATTCCGTGTGATTATCTCATAAGTAAGGATCCCTTGCTGGTCCACCGCCAACTGCTGCTGGCGATCCATAATGGTCTGGCGCAGAGTGAAAAGAAGCTCTTCTTGAAGAAATTTTCGTTTGTCTTCGTTTTGCTCCAATCCAAGCTTTTCGGTAAGCTTTTTATCGACAAGTTGTAAAATCTTAATAAGTTTCTCAAGCTTCAGAGTCTGCTCTCGCGTCTTTGTCTGCTCTACCTGGAGAGTAATATTGTCTCTTGAGAGCTGATTTTTTCCTTTATCAAGCGAAGAAATTATGGCATCAATGACGATTTGAGCGCTTTCGTATTTTGTGAAATAACGCTTAAGCGTTCTTCCGGCAAATGGGGTTCTTCCCGTTAACCTGCTAAACCATCCGGGCGAAAAATTCCACTGATGAGGATCAAGTTCCTCAACTTTAAGCTTAAGTTCAACAAGCGCGTTTGCCACCTCGCCACCGTCGGCTCCACGATTGGCAAGTTCCTTGATCTGTCCTTGCAAAATCTGATTGGTTTCTCGAGACGCCCGGCGAAGATTGGCACCGGCGTTTTCAACCGCAAGTTTACTATCTTCTCTTGCTTTGAAATCTTTGGGGTCAAGACTAGCAAGCCTTTCGGCATAATCCTCGGCCTGTTTTAATAATTCAGGATCCGCGTCATCCATTGTAATATTGACGGGATCAATAAACCCCAGCTCTTCTTTCACGGTCTCGGTTTTTGCAACTACTAAGAGCTTTGCTTGAACAGGAAGCTGCGTTAATTCCGGCATTTTCGTTCCTCCTCTTCTTTTTGGTTTATATCTATAAACAATTATTGAGGTGTTATCCAATTGTTGAATAAAGGTTTGCCCGCTTGGCAAGTTCCTCTAGTTCTTTCCTTGCGGTCTCAATATCAACACTGACGGTACTTTTATCGGTTTTCATCTCTGCAATAGCAACAGCAGCTTTATTCATCTCGGTCATGGCTTCTTCGTTTTGGGTAAGAAACACATTAATTTTCTCAAGCTGGGTATCACGAAGTTGTTTTCTCTCATTAAGAGTTGCAATTTCTTGCTCATCGGCCTTGGTAAGCTTTTTCATCTTACCAAGTTCCCGAAGGCGCATTTGAATATAATTCTCATCAATTGTGCTAATGCTTTTAAAAAGAGAAACTACGGTTCGTAGGTTATCAAGTACCGAAAGGTAAACCTGTTCGGCTGTTCCAGCATATCTGATAAAAGTCAGCTCACCCTGATTAAGTTTTTCTGAAAGAATGTCCTGTAAATTATCAAACCTTTCTTTTACCATCTTAAACTGTTCCGCCCCTTGATCGGCGTATTGCTCAACGCCTTCAATTGAATGGCATTCTTTAAGTTCACTTTCAAGACTCTCAAGCATGTTTTCTCTTTGCTTGAGCAGGACTTCTCTAAGCTGTTTAACGTAGCGGCTTTCAAATACATCTCGGCGGAAATAATTGTTAATAATCCAACTTCCGCCGCCTATTGCAATCCCACTACATAAAAGCACTGCAAAAATAGGATTGATCAGAAATGTTGCCAGCCCGCCCCCAATAATAAGCGGAAGTGAATATACTGTTAAGGGATGCTGTAATATGTCTTTTCGCACCGCTTTAGCAGTTGATTCCTGCGAAAAATCTCCGATGTTTATTTTCTTAGGAGGACTGCTACCACTGGTAGGCACTTTCTTTCTCCTCATTTTAATAAACTTCGGAAACAAGAAAAATTTCGACTCTTGGAAGACGATAGTAGTAAGCTCTATCGGATTCACCCGACTGCTTTGACAATGGTTTTGAGAAACCAAAGCCCATTGAACGAATTCGATTAGTATCCATTAAATAAGTCACGATGAGATAGCGCATAACACTATCGGCTCGTTCTTGCGAAAGCAGTATATTTGCAGCAGGATCGCCTTGAAGACCGGTATGACCCTTAACTACGATTCTGAAAGTTGGATAATGTTTCAATGTATCCGCGACTTTATCAAGCTCTTCTTTACCTTGAATGCTAAGATCAGCTGTTCCGCTTCTGAAAGTAATCGGTTGAATTTTCAACGTCCCAATCTCTCTTAATGTGTTCCAGCCACTTTCATCGAGTAGCGAGAATTTTGCTTCAAGAGAGTTTATCGCAATCCCGGGTTGGATAGTTTTCGCACCCGGAATTGTAAATCCCGAGATGCTACTCGCAAACAGTTCCTCAAGATAGCCGCTTTTAATGAGGCGATAAGAATCCTTATTTGGAATGGGATTTTTGGAAAAATCCCCACTTTGCGTAAGAATTTTAACAGTGGATTCAATAGTATTAACAAGCCCTTGTTCCACAGAACCTCCGGCTGAGGAAATTCCGAACCAACGCTGGGAGTTATCGGTAAGATTAACCCATGAAACTCCTTTCAGCATTGATTTTACGGCATCCTCGCGAAGGCCGCTTACCGCCATAACTTCTTTTTGCAGAAGTTCGGTGTCATCACGATAATTTTTGAGCACCTTAAAATAGGTTTCAAGAACGAGCTTAACGACACCTGGATTTTTTTCGGAAAATTTTCTGTTGACAATAAGAATGTCGACAATCAGCTTTTCGGTGCTTTCTGTCCCAAGAATCTTTATAATCGCTCCCTGACTCTTTGTAAGAGCCTTGGAAACGTCTGGTTCCCATAAAACCGCAACATCGGTTTTTCCCGAAAGAAGTCTTTTTAAAGCTTCTTCAGAACCATTTGTTTCAATTCTTCTTTCTCCCTTCGGAAGAAGCTCTGGCACGTCAAAGTGAGCCGAGGCAGCCTTAAGTAAATGATGGCTTGGCGAATTCGGTGTGAACGCAACCCTAACATCGGTACGATCCTTCATTGAATCAAGACTTGTAACTTTTTCTTTTCTTGCGAGAATCGCGTCTCCGCCCTTTGATTCGTCAATCACCAAAACGATAACGCCGGGAAAATCAAACGAAGCGGCGTTGAGAATATAAGAATCAACGGTCGCAACCGCAAAATCAATTTCCTGTCGTGAAAGTCTTTCCATGCGCTTTGGGTAGTCAGCCTTATCATCCTGGCACTCAAGAAGCCAGCCAAATTGCCTAATGCGCTTTTTCATTTCCTTTGAACAAAGCGGAATATAGCCGACCCAGTTATCCATGGCAATTTTAATTTTTCCTTTTGTATCGCGAGCATCGCTAGTATGACGCTGACGAATATCCTCCCAGATGGGCTTGCCAAAATAAAAACCAATAATCGCTAAAGAAAGCAAAATAACTAATGCAATCGCTGCCTTTAGATGTTTGCCCATCATTGTGTTTTTCCTCGCTTTTTGAACCTTAATATTTTAGTTGACAATGAACTTTAATTGTAGTATTAGCATACCCAAAAACTTTTGTCAATACTCCCTATGGTTGACATTTTTTGATAAATGTATTATATTTCATAATAGATTATTTTTGGACTTTTACATATAACTATGGGGGGAACATGCATATTAGCAGGAATTCGCTTTTCAGAAATTTTGATGACTTTCTTAGAGAACTTGGACTTTCTAGCGCTGCTTCAAGTGGCAAAAAAGTTACAACCACAGAAGAACTACAAAGGGCACTTATTGTGGCAGGAGACGAAATTAGAAAGAGGGACGAAGAAATATGCAGATTAAGTTCTTATCCCATTCCCATTTCCATAGCCACAGCAATTTCTGTTAAAACTTCGGAAAAAGATAATAAAGTATTTGCAGTCCTAATTCATGAAGGAAAACTGATCGAGATTTCGGTTCCTTCTGACAAACAAATCATGGCTGGGGACACTGTAAGGTTTTCGTCAAAAACTCTTCAGATTGTTGGGGTTGATAAGTCATATTATTCCGGTACTTTTGCAGTCATAAGAAATATTTTGGATGAAAATAAAAGCGAAGTTGATTATTGCGGAACCGTTAAAGTTGTTTCAAACGGTAGATATAAAGATAGGCTTGAAACGGGAGACCGGGTAGTTCTTGACGGCTCTGCTTCAATTATTCTTGATAATCGCGGCAAAACTGACGAACGATACAAGTTCACTCAGAAAACTAACGTTTCTTGGGAAGATATCGGTGGCCAAAAAAGGGCAAAAACAGCGCTGATTGAAGCGATTGAAATGCCTTTTACCCATAAAGAAATTTACAGCTTTTACAAAAAAGATAAGAGACCGACGAGGGGAATTCTTCTTTATGGGCCTCCGGGCTGCGGTAAAACCTTGTTAGGAAAAGCCGCGGCTACTGCAATGGCGAAAATCCACAATAGCGGAGGGGTGCCCACGGGATTTATTTATATCAAAGGCCCAGAAATTCTTGACCGATATGTCGGAGCAGCTGAAGCAACTATCAAACAGCTTTTCCAAATGGCCCGTTCTCATAAGGAAAAAGAGGGATACCCCGCTATTCTTTTTGTGGATGAGGCCGATGCCATTCTTTACAAGCGCGGTACCGGCCGAAGCTCGGATGTTGAGAGAACAATTGTTCCCATGTTTCTTGCGGAAATGGATGGACTGTTGGAAACTGGAGCAATCGTGCTTCTTGCCACAAACCGACCCGATATTCTTGATAACGCCATTACAAGGCCCGGAAGAATTGACTCTTCTATTGAAGTCGAAAGGCCCGACCGTGAAACTGCATTACTTATCTTCAAAGATTACTTCAAAAACGTCCCACTTTTTGATTTTAGTATTGATGAAGCGGCGGAATTGGCAACCGATGAACTTTTCTCTGAAAAAAGAGTTCTTTATGAAATTACTCTTGGTGGCTCAAGAAAAGGCGAGTTTATGAAATTCACCCTGAAAAATCTTGCCAGTGGCGCCATGATTGCCGGAATTGTTGACAAGGCCGCCTCGGAAGCTATGCATCACGACATTGCACAAAATACAATGCAAGGAATCACCAAGGGCGACATCATAACTGCAGTTAGTCTTATTTTAAAAAATAACATCGGTCTTAACCACGTTGACGAACTTGAAGATTTCACTCATGACTTTATGAAAGACATTGAAAATGTTAAAAAATTAAGACAGACTATGGTATAAAAAACACACCTACAAATTTGCAGGTGTTTTAATTTCAAAAATTCAAACTAGATTATTATTTTATTACTTAGAAAAAACGTTTGGATCAAATGTTGAGGACTCGGCCAAAACTTCTTTCAGTCCATCTTTCAGCGATTCCGGATTATTTGCTTCTTTGTAGTTCGTCCGACCCCGCTGATTCAGCGAATGATTTGAACCGATGCAAAACCCAATGGTATGAATCACGACGGGCGAATTTTCTGACACATAGTTAACGATCTGTTTCGGATTCTCACCCACATTTGCTTCGCCGTCGGTAACGACAACAAGGTTATACTCGCCGTAACCGAGTTGTTTTCTTGCCTGATTTTCGAGTTTTTCATAAGCAATCACAATTGCGCTATAAAGAGGCGTACCACCGCTGGGACCAGCCACGTTAATCTCATTAGTAAAGTTATTGCGATTTTTTCCGCCGACACCGAGTGTAACTCTTTCTGCTATTCCCCTGTTATCAAAAGTCAGAAGCCCGAGATTCGCGTCAGAAGAAATGGTTTTCCCCCATTCCCCAAGCGCGCGTCTTGCAACCATAATTTTTTTATCGTTTGAACCGCAGGCTTTGTCATCCATACTGCCCGAACCATCAAAAACTACATAATAGTTCTTAGCAATTAAATTTTTATCAAGAACAACTTCCTTACCGTCTTTTGCCAGAGGCGGCCAAGCAGCCTTTGAAGAATTTACCGCCACCTTTTTATCACCTATCTCTCTTTTACTTCCACCGGCATTAGCCGAAGGAGATGATTGATTGTCTCTGCAAGATACGGCAAAGATTAAAACGAGAAGAGCAATAAATGTTGTTGCCGTAAGGCGGAATTTGGGTGTCATTGTTCTCCTCCTTACAGTGGCTTGAATGCTGAAGATTCAGCTTCAATCTGGATGATGCGGAACTCAACCCTCATGTTGTTGCGCCATTCCTGCTCGGTCTTCGGAGCGCAAGGGTCAGAACCGCACATTCCGTTCTTGGGCTGGTCAATTCCGTGCCCAACCACTACAAACTGGCTTGTATCAATAGTGATGCCTTTTTTCTTAGCAAAAGCAATAATGTTATCGCGTACGGCATTTGATCGTGTAAGGCTTAAGTTTTTAGCAGCCTGGCGCGTCCGATTCAAAACAATTTCAGATGCGCCTTCTTTTTTATTTTTAAGATATCCAAGGGGATCGCTATGGCCCTCAATAGTAATAACGGCGCCTCCATAAGTGGATGTAAGTTCCACAACCTTCATAAAGGCATCGGCATAAGATTCAAACGGGAAGCTGTTCTGGTTGGGCTGGAAAAACACTTCAAGAGAAAAAAGTTCTCCCTCTTTCAGCGCGCCCTGCTTTTGCTTCTTATCAATAACTCTCGCGACCTCATCGGTATCAAACTTCGGAGCAACAACCCCGATTGTATCCCTCAAACCGGATTTAAGAGCGGTATAATCCCACTTCGCGTGATCCATCGGAATACGCTTTGAGAGATAGCCAGCGGCGATGAACGAACTCTGGACTTCGGAAGTGATTCTCTCAAAGTTCCGGAGATTGGACTTATCGCCGAAAAACTTGGTATTCCCGCGATATCCGGCAAACTCCGCATCAGCATACATGCCCTCGGTGTCGGCAATTGCCTGGGGGCTGTCAAGAAGAACGTCGGCAGCCGCGGAAATCATTTGCTGATACTGCGCGGGCTGGGACTTCTTGTTTTTGACAAGCTCTTTCAGTGCTTCTTCCGCAAGCAACAAGCCATGAACGAATTTCTCAACTTCGGCGCGATTGCTTTGAAAATAATCGGCTCTTACGACATACACGTCGGCAATAACGCGGTTTGCGGTTCTGGTGGAAAGAAGAATTCGCGCTCCCTTTACCGAATCTTCGGCGCCGGTGCCAACCGTGCCGTTAGAAGTAAGGGCCAAGGCGTCGGGAATAATCACCATTGCCGCGTGCGCCGACGAATCATTGCGAAGAGCCGCGGCTGGAGAGTTGTCCGATCCGGTAATGTCTTTCGTCCACTTAATGTTAACGTCTCTAATTGACAAACCGGCGTCTGCCAAAATCTTTGCCAAGTAGTCAACATGCGGGCCGTAGGCCTGAACAACAATGGTCTTGCCCTTCAGGTCTTTCGCGGTTTTAATTCCGCTCTTCACGACCATCGCGTCGCCACCGTTTGAATCAGTCAGTTTGTATACAACAACTGGTCTGGTCCTAGGGTCAGCCGACAAAACTTCAGCGGCCAGGTTAATCATTCCCATTGTTCCGCGAAGATACGGTGTATCTCCACGAAGGTACATTTCAACCTGCTTCTTAAAATCATCTTCCCGGAAAAGCTTCACACTAAGACCCTTCTGGTTAAAAATACTACCCTTAACGGTTGTCCGCGAATTACCGTTTGCAAAAACTGTGGCAATATCGCCGCCCCAGGTAATCAAAGGCACATTTATTGTGCCGCCACTGACATTACCAATAGGCGTATTAACCACTTTATTCAGAGACGGAGCCTGAACGTATTGCGGAGCCGCAGCCCCAAGAAGAAACATTGACGCAACAATTAAAACAATTAACCGCCCCGAGTTCCTCATTTTCTCCTCCCTTTGGGTTTGTTTTGGTAAAAGCTTTATTTAAAAACTTCAGATAAACTTATACTTGAGAGGCGTCACCTCCTTGGTGAGTTTTTTTAGTTCGAAAATATTTCAATGAACATTAAAACATTATATTGATATATAATAAATTTGTCAAGCCCGTGTCCAGATATAGGATTCTTAGTGATACACAGAAAGAAAATCCCCCGCTCCGCGGGGGTAAAAAATTTATTTTATTTTTCCTGTTCTCCGATACTTTTCCCAAATCGGCAGCCAATCCTCTTGAAAGACGGCGAGTAAAAGCTTGTCTCGATATTTCCCGTCCCGGAAAATCTGCTTTTTCTGAATGCCTTCAACTTTATATCCACAATGAAGATTATATCTTAAACTTCTCTTGTTGAATGCCAAAACCGAAGAACAAATTTTTCTTAAGCCGAGCTGATTAAAAGCATAATCCAGAAGAACCATCTTGGCATCGGTGCCATAACCCTTGCCCCAATACGTTTTATCGCCTATTAAAGCGCCTGTAATTGCGGTTCTGTCTTTCCAATCAATTTTGTGAAGCCCCATAGTACCGATAAATTTTCCATCTAATGTCTCAATTGCCAAAACAATATCATCAGTTTTTTTGCCAAGACTGTCCAACCATTCTGATTCTGTCTGCTTTGATGTCGGTAAAAATCTTTTCAGATACTGCCTAACTTCCGGATCATTAATCCATCTTTGGCAGGCCTCTAAATCAGTTTCTTTATCAAGCGGCCGCAAAATCACTTTTCTGCCCCTAAGAAACACAACCCGATTTTTTATTTTCATTCTATTTCTCCTTTCCGTTTCGGCTATTTACCTGAGTTTTATCCCTATTCCTAATAAAATCGTTCCAAGTATTTCTGAATTCTTCAGACAATACCAATAATTCCTCAAATGTTCCCGCGGCGATTATTTTCCCGTCTTCAAAAAGATGGATGCGGTCAAATAACGGCAAAAGGTGGAGGCTGTGCAAAGAACAGATAATTGCCTTATCGGTAAATGCTTTAAAAATATTTCTGAATATTTTTTCTTCAGTAACCACATCAACGCTGCTTGTCGGTTCATCAAGAAGAACAATCGCCTTGTCATGGCTTGCCAAGAGGCCGCGGGCCAGAGCCAAGCGCTGTTTTTCTCCCCCGCTCAAGTTAACGCCCTTCTCTTTTATCATTGAATCAAACTTATTCGGCAGGCTCGAAACAACATCTGTAAAACAAGCCATATCGGTATATCTAAGAATTTCAGCCATATCGTAATCAGCGCCAACGGTAATATTATCCAGTATCGTTTCCTGAAATATTTCCGGATCTTGAGGAATTAAAGCGATTTTGGAACTTATTGATTTAAATCCGTTTTTAAGAAGTTTGCCGTCCAGATAAAGCTTTAAGCTGGAAGGATGGTATAATTCGCGAATAATTTTAAGCAGGGTGCTTTTGCCAGAGCCGGTTTCTCCTATTAATGCTATTCGCTCCCCTTTTTTAATATTGAGTGAAATATCATCTAAGTGCGGATCTGCTCCCTCTTCGCCATGATACGAAAACGATAAAGATTTTATTTCCAATTTTTCCCAAGTTCCGTTTAACAACGATGCTCCGTTTTTTTCCTGCGCCCGAAAATCCTTAGAGATTTCTTCGGAATTAGCAACGGAAGCTCTTTGTCTGACTATGTCGCTGTATTTAGAAGCAAAGCTATAAAATAAATCCTGAATATTTGATAGATAACCATGAAGCGCATAAATCGTTCCAATCATTATTGTGGCGCCGCTAAGATAACATCCATAAAGATAAGAAAATAAAACCAAAACAACGCTTGTCGAACTGCATATGCTTACCCAAAACCACTTTATCTCTCCTTTTTTACTATTCTCATTATACACCGCGATCGGCTCCATGATTTTATTTGAGATCGCCCTCTGAATTTGTTTCTCGACCCGCAGAATTATAATCGTAGTAATATTCGTGATAGCATCAATAATTTTTTCTGAAACCTTGTTTCCGGACTTATCAAGATATTCATATTGAGGAACAAGAATTTTGTCATATTTTATGACCGCTAATCCGGCAAATATAATTATTAACATAACCAGATAAGCCGCGGGTGGATGAAAGTACACTAAAACCATATACGAGCCAACAAGCCTAACAATCATTTCCATTACAATAAATGTATTTTCCGCAAAATGAAACATAGAAGAACTTCCGTTATTAATTTTGTCAGCAGTATCGCCGGAATGATGTTCCGTGTGCCATTCCATCGGAAACGCCATGGTTCCAGTAAGTAAGTAATTTTTATAGTTTGCTTCTACCAAAAAAGCATTTTTTCTTTCTTTTACTCTGGCAAGTCCGTGAAAAAACCAGAAGACTAATTGAATGATTGGAAGCGATAACATCCAAAGCGACAATCTTAATAAACTGCCGCCGTCAATCAACTGTTTTTGGGTAATAATTTCCTGAATTATGTTCATAATCTTGGCAAAAACCAATGGCGTAGCCAGACTGGTCACATTAGATGCAACAAACATCAGTAGATACAAAATTAGATTCTTTCTATTGCCAGCAGAGTACTCCCACAGCTTTTTTGCCATATATATCAACGGGTTGTTTTTCAGCATTTCTCCCCTCCTTTTTGAGTTGTTAAAGTACCTTTAAAACCTAAAAACCGCCCTGAGCTTGTCGAAGGGCGGGTTTTAATCTAATTTAAGCCAAAAAAATTAACTAACCTCCCATCGAGCGGGTTTTGAAATATATATTTGTGGGTGTTATTTTGTGTCCACACATAGTTTTTCTACTGTAAACCATCCCGAATTTATTGTCAACTTCATTTAAACCATTCTTTAAAAGTTTTTGGCCAGCCGAGGGTCAAAAGCAATGCCAAAGGAGCGCCCCAGTTTGCCCATCTTTCAACAAAATCCCAGACGGGAAGCCCGACAATCGGGCGAAGAAGCGCCGTCCAAAATCCCCAGAAGGCCATCCACAAAAGCGCGATTCTTACCGGTTTTATTAAAATTAAAACAGCCAAGGCAATATCCATCGCGCCAATTAAAAACAACAAAGATGTCGCCGTATTTGCGTCGGATATCCCGAAGACCGAAAACCAATTTACCCAATCCTTTTTGCCTTGGAGCGCGAAAACGCCGTGGCCTATAAATTCTCCGGCCACCGAAATTCTTAATGTCCAATTTAAAAGTTTTGAATTCATATGTTTTAATTTATATTTTATATTTTAATTATATAACCTATTTCCTGTCATCGACAAAAAATTCATAATACGTAAGAATCATAGCGGCAAGCATTACAAAATAGAATAAAAATTCTTCAAATGGAAATTTGAGTCCGAATAATCCCACCCATCCTATGAATTTAGTATTTTTCGGAAAAAACCAATGGTTGAGTTTTAATCCTGTAAATTCCACTAAAACCGCCAAACTAAAAAAATAAATCGTCGTTTTAAAAAATTTTGATAATAACCCGGGATAAACCAATAAAAATAAAATGAGTTCTATAAATCCAAAAATAAATGCAATCCAAAAATAAGCATACTCTATTTGAATGATGTTTGGATTGATAAACACCACAAAAAGAAACGATAGAGACAGAATAGTAAAGACAATAACAAAATTTTTCAGACGCGGATTGATTTTTTCATTTTTACTTTTATCAAAAAAATGTTCATAAAAAATTACCAAAAAATAAACAAAAAAGAACCCCCAAATAAATTGTTCCGCCGGAGTTGTGCCAAATAACTTCACCGGAAAAACGGTTGACACAACCCAGACGCCATTCACAACCGCTACATAATCTAACATTGGCGTCATTAAAATAGAAAAAATCGCGGCAAAAATGGCGGTTTTTTTAATCGCCGATTTGGTTCTGTAAGATAACCACGCGGAGGGAAGTCCAAAAAATAACATGGTTGAAACCAAAAGGTTGGTCTTAAAAATCAAAGAAACAATAGCGGCCGCTATTGGCAATGTTCCGAGCAATATAATATCCAGCTTTTTTAATCCATTTTCATTCATACCTCAATGCTTCTATGGGACTTTTAAGCGAGGCCTGGCGGGCGGGATAAATCCCGAAAACCAAGCCGACAAGCGTCGAAACGCCAAGGCCTAAGATGACTGCTGAAATCGGAAACACGAACTCCCAACCGAGCCCCAAATATCGGCCGAGAACCAGCGAAACGGAAAAAGAAAACAGGGCGCCCAAGGCGATGCCGATTACGCCGCCCGAAACCGTCAGCACGATTGCCTCAAAAAGAAACTGGAACAAAATGTTTTTTTCCGTCGCTCCGACCGCTTTGCGCAAGCCGATTTCCCGGGTTCTTTCGGTAACCGAAACAAGCATTATGTTCATAATGCCGATGCCGCCGACGAGAAGTGAAATTGCGGCCATCGCCGCCAAAAATAATTTCAGGATATCGGTAATGCTTGAAACCGTTTCCAAAGCTTCGGCCTGGGTTTCCACAAAAAAGTCGTCTTTTTCGGGGTCGGTAATGTTGTGCGAGTTTCTTAGAGTTATTTTAATGTTCTCAACCGTCTGAGCCACATTTTCTTCGGCATCGGCTTCAATGACAATGCGGTGGAAAAATTTGATTCCGAAAATATATTGCTGAGCCGTCGTGTATGGAATAAAAGCGACCTCGTCAAAATTCAAAAATGAGACCTGCCCGGTTTGAGGAAGAACACCGATTATCCTGAAATTTCTTCCTTTTATTTTTGCCCTTTTCCCGATTGCGTCCTCGTCTCCGAATAATTCGTCTTTAACTTTTGAACCAATAATAACGACATCGGCATTGCTTTTAACTTCTTCATCGGTAAAAAGCCGCCCCTCGAACGGATAAATATCATAAATTTCGGCGAAAAAATCGGTAACGCCGAAAATTGTCGGCCGGTAGGTTTCGCTCCCGTAAGCGATCGTCTGGCTGCCAAATACAATGGGCATTATTTTCGCGGCATGGGGAATATTAATTTTTTTTGAAAGCTCTTTAAAATCTTCTTCTTTTAAAGAATCGGTAAATGTGGCGATAATATCTGTCGGCCCTTTCGGCTGGCGGCCGGGCGCGATCGCGATAACTTTCGGGCCGATGCTCTGAATTTGGCTCAAAATAAGATTCTGCGCCCCTTGCCCCAAAGACATCACCAAAATAATGGCGGTGATGCCAATGACGATTCCAAGAAGAGTCAAAACGCTTCTTAAAAGATTTGTTTTGAGACCCGCAAGCGCCGTTTTAAAAATATAGTAGTAAGACATTTATTTGATAAATTTATGATTAGCCGGATGGCGCCTTTGTTTGACGCGTTCATCGTTTTCAATTAACCCGTCTTTTAAGCGGATGATTCTCTGGGCGTATTCGGCGGTATAAGTTTCGTGAGTAATAAGTATTATGGTATTGCCATTTTCGTGAAGTTTTTCTATCGTTTCCATAACTTGCCCGCCGGACTTAGAATCCAGATTTCCCGTCGGTTCATCGGCAAAAATAACTTTAGGATTATTAACGATGGCGCGCGCGATTGCCGCCCGTTGCTGTTCTCCGCCGGAAAGCTGGGACGGTTCGTGATTTAACCGATGGTCCATGCCGACAGTTTTAATGGCGGCAATCGCTTTTTCCTCCCAAAGTTGCGGCTTGACCCCGGAATAAAGCAGGGGCAATTTTACGTTTTCCAAAACATTGGTGCGCCGCAGTAAATTAAATGTCTGGAAAATAAATCCCATCTCTTCATTTCTAAATCTCGCAACTTCTTCTTCGGTATAATCGGCCAGCGCCTTGCCTCCGAAACGGTAATCGCCCGCCGTGTGCTTGTCTAAAAATCCCAAAATATGAAGAAGGGTTGATTTTCCGGAACCGGAAGGACCCATAATAGCAACAAATTCTCCGTCTTCAATATCTAAAGAAACACCGCGCAGCGCCGGAGTTTCCACTTCCCCATCATGGTAAATTTTGGTCAGGTTTTTAACTTCAATAAGAGACATAATCGCCTTCTTTAAGCCCTTCGACAACCTCGATATTGCCATCGGAACCGCGCAAGCCGGTGATAATCTTAACTTCTTTTGTACTTCCATTATCAATTATATTCACGAATTTTTCTCCGTCTCTGGAACTCACAAGCCGCTGGGGAACAATTAAAACACCCGATTTTTCATTTTTCAATATATCAATGTTCGCCGTCATTCCCGATTTTACCCGGCCGTCGCTTTTAACAAAACGAAGGGTGGTTTTATACGTCGCAACGCCTTCTATGATTTTTTCGGCCGGATCAATCGCGAAAACCTTGGCCGCAAAATTTTCATCGCTTCCATAAGCGTCAAGCGTAATATTGGCCGTGTTGCCGATTTTTATTCCGGCAATATCCACTTCCGGAATGTTGGCCTCAATTTCATATTGCGCCGAAATTATAGACAATAAAACGGCATTAGCCGCCGCGATCTCTCCGATTTTGGCATCTTGCTTGGTTATAACTCCATTTATCGGGGAATATAAAATCGTCTTTGAAATTTGCGATTCAATATTTGAAACGCCGGCCTGATAAGATTTGACCGCCGCTCCTTCCGAAGCAATGGTTGCCTTTTGGGAATCAACGTCTTGTTTTTGATCGGAAATATTGGTTGCCACGGTATTAACATTGGTTCGGCCAGTGGTGATACTGGCTTTGTAAGAATCAAGAGTTGATTGAGAAAGCCCGGTAGCTTTTTCAAGAGCATCGGACAGATTTGTCAGAAATGAACTTATGGCAGAAAGCCGCGCCTTGGACTTTGCAAGCGCCGTAAAAAGATTTTCGTTTGAAGACGCGGAATTTAATTCGGCCAATTCTTGGCGCCAGGCGCTTAGCTCCGCTCTTGACACCAGCCGGCTATTTTGAGAATCGGTAACGGCCTGCGAGTTGGTGCTTGAAAAATTCACTTTGGGCGTATCCGATTCGGCATCGGTAAACATTGAACCGGCCTGATTTCTTACGGCATCATCGGCTTTAATGTAAGCGTCGTTTAAAATATCGGGAATGGCCAGATAATAATTATTTAAAACGATTTCTGATTTTTTTAAATTTGCTTTTTGGGTTTCTAAATCGGCTTCGGCTTTTTCAAGCTGGGCGGAAAGTTCCGAATTGTCTTGTTTAACCAAAACGTCTCCCGCGCTGACATAATTTCCCACATTGGTAAAAACAGAAACTACGCGCCCGCTTTTTTCAAAAGCCAAATCAACGCTTTTAAACGGCTCAACGCGCCCGGTAACGCTGACCTCCTCTAAAACGTCGCCCTTTTTAACGACAAAAAAATTCAGTTCTTTTTCTTTATTGCGGAAAAAATAAAAATATCCGCTTAAAACAGCGATTAAAACAATAATGGCAATAATAAAAATCGGCTTTTTCACAACCTTAATTATACGCCTTTTTAAAAGATAATAAAATGTCCCCGCGGCCTGCGGGGGCATTTTTAAACAGAACATCTTACAATGTTTTACATTGAACCGCCGCACATTTTACAATCTTTTTTATGAAATACGACAAGGTAAACGGCTGATAAACCAACAAGCACGTAAATCGCGCGCGCCAAAGAAGCGCCCAAAAAGTCGCCGACGCCGCCCCCTCCTAAAAGACCGATCCAAAGCCAATTTAAACCCCCGATGATTACCAAAATAAAGGCAATGACATGTAATATCTTCATAATATGAATTTATCTTTAATTTTTATAATTTTCTTGCCCCGCAGTGAGCTTTGCTCTACTGCCGGGGTCGACCTTTTAGAGTCCTGTCTTTATTATAACAGCAACTCAACCGCCGTGATAATAAGTTATCCTCAGGCCGTTATTATAATAATTTTTGATAAACCGGCAGTTTAACGATAAAATCACTGCCCTTGCCAGGTTCGCTTTTAACCGAGATGCTGCCGCCGTGTAATTTCGCGATTTGCCGGCAAATCGCCAGGCCCAGGCCGGTGCTGTCAATGTTTGACTTGTTTACAGACGACTTATAAAATCTTTCAAAAATACGGGGCAGATCTTCTTTGGCTATGCCCCGCCCCGTATCACTGATCTTTATGGTCGCATATGAATTTTCTTTAACTAAAATTATCTCAATTTTTCCGCCGGCGTCGGTATATTTTAAAGCGTTGCTAATGAGATTTAAAAACAATTCCCTTAACATTTCGCGGTCGCCCAAAACAACGGCGTTGCCGATTTTTTTTAAATGAAAAGTTATTTTTTTATTTTCGGCTAAAATTTGGCAATCATCGTATAATTCATCGAGTAAATTATTTAATCGGACCGGTTTTCCGGCCAATTTGTTTTGATTAAAATCAATGCGCGCCAAAGATAAAAGATTGCTGACCAGAAGCGACATTTTATCAAGCGTTTTATCTATAACGCCTAAAGTTTTTAAGCCGGAAGATTTTTTAAAATTTTCTTTTTTAGACAACAGCTCAAGATTCCCCTTGGCAATGGATATGGGAGTCTGCAGTTCGTGAGAAATGTCAAATAAAAATTTTGATTGAGAATCATATAATTGTTTTAATTCGGACGTTCTTTTTTCAACTTTTTTTTCAAGCTCGCCGCTGTAATCTTTAATCTTTTTATAGAGTCCGATATTTTCCAGGGCCGTGCCGGCCTGATGAGAAAAAACATTAAGAAGCTCGATATCTTTATCGCTGAAGGACTCTTCGGATAATTTGGGCCCCAATATAAAAACGGCTCTCAGCCTGCTTTTGCTAAAAATCGGAAGGGCGGCTCCGGCGTCAAGTTTTTTTAATAAATTTTTAATTTCGAAATCTGCGTCCTGATATTTTAATTCCTCATAAATAATCGGTTCGCGCGAAAGAGTAAAAAATTTTTTTAAATTTTTAAAATCCGAAGCGTCAATATTTTTCAGGCTAAAATTGGTATTTTTTAAGGACTGAAGCAAGCCGGAAGAATTAATTGATAAAAACAGGAATTTATTTATTTTTAAATTATATCCAAATATTTTTTCAAGGGAATAAAACAATTTTTTAAAATCAAGAGTTGAAGCCAGCGCCCGGCTTAAGGCCTTGGCAACGTCATAGTAATTATACGAACCCCTGAAGAAAAAACGGTTGGTGGTTTTATTGAACCACTCTTTAAAATAGGGAAAGCCGATCACCACGGCGAAAGCTGCAAAAATGGCGCTTAAAAGAGGCACCGTTTCAAAGGTTTTTCTAAAAACCTCTTCAATGGTAAATATTGACAGGAAATAAACAACCGCGGCCGCGCTAACGGTTCCCAAATAAAGAAGCCCCCGCTGAATAATAACTTCAATATCCATAAAACGATGACGAACAATGGCATGGGCCGTAAAACCTATAAAAATAACTGGGGAAGCCGCTCCTAAAATATTCAATTTAAAAATACCCAGCGCCGGCAGCAGAATATCGGCGATAAAAACAATAAAAAAAGAAGCGCCGAGGCCTAAAAACAGATATTTCAGCTGCTCTTTCATTATTCCCTTGGCCAATTTGAATTTTTTTATGATTAAAAATAAACTGGCCGCAATATATCCGGAAGCGGTTATAACGAAAAAAATAAAAGCCGGTCCATTAACCGGCTCCAAAGAACCATCGGGGTGAAAAATAACTTTTTCCACAAGAAGATTAAACGGCAGGGTAACGGCCAAAAGCAGGGCCATCGGCGCCAAATACAAATAGTACCTTTTTGGAAGCGTTCCGGAATGCTGAGGAAAGGTTTTGGCAAAAAGCAGTAATCCGCCAAAATGAAAAATGGAAATAAAAAATATAAAATCAACCAGAATCGGAGTTTTCATTATCTGCATTAAAACTAAACTTATGTTCCACAGAGAAAAACCGGCGCCCATCAGTAAAAAGGACTGGCGCACGGCATCTCTTTTGCCTCTATAAACAAACAAGGTAATGCCGAAGGTTAACAGGCCGGCAATCAGAAGAAAAAATTGGTTGATTGATAGCATTATTAAAAATTAATCCTTATTATTATTCCTTGTTCTTTAAGTTTTAGAACCGCCTGTCGGGAAATGTTATAAAGCTCTTTAAGATAAGTCCGAAAAAGTTTTGGCCGGGGCCAATTTAAATAATATTTTTTAAGAAAATCGGGAATATCCTTTTTTACCGTTGCCGAAAGAGCTGTGAGTTTTGAGCCGAACAATTCAAGATGTTGAAGTTGTTTTTCTTTAAGAGATAAAACGGCAAAAACTTT